>OBWZ01000037.1_pt1 | contig 150529 bp, 135 predicted proteins | sample 1476561 | NCBI WGS metagenome assembly OBWZ01 (sample SAMEA2580138, study PRJEB22360) | human gut metagenome | biome: human gut; feature: human-associated habitat; material: faeces | place: Denmark | collected 2008/2010 | reverse complement strand
AGAGTAAATTCCACCGCATAAGCGGACGGTGGAATTTAAAATTTCATTTTGGGATTTAAAGTCAAATTTTTTATTTCGTTGACAGAATAACCTTTTAAGATATATAATATTTTTATTACACTTGTAAGATTTGGAGGAATATCACATGAGCAATCTGCCTCAAATTTCAGAAGCTGAATTTGAAGTTATGAAAATCGTTTGGAAATACGCACCAATCAGCACCAATGAAATTACTGAAAAATTAACACAGATTTCCAGTTGGAGTCCTAAAACAATTCAGACATTGATTAAACGTCTCGTTTCTAAAAAAGCACTAACCTATGAAAAACAAAGCCGGGTTTTTGTCTATACTCCATTGGTTAAGGAAGACGAATATATTCGGCAGGAAAGTAATTCTTTTTTAAAGCGATATTATAATGGTAATATCACTTCTATGCTTGCCTCTTACATTGAGGATGATAAATTGTCTGAAGAAGACATTGCCAGCTTACGGAATCTTCTTTCCAATCATTAACCATGGGAGGAGCATATTTTGATATATTTTAGTTTTCGATTTTTACTCTGTAATGCCATCATTTGTATTTTTTTAGGTAGTTTACTGGGATTAAAAAATTTATTGCAAAGGCAATTATCCGCACGTATGCAATATAATCTTTCGATTATATTTCTTGCCGTTCTAATTGTTCCCTTTTTACCGATAAACTCTGCCCCATCTTCTATATCGTGGAGACATTTGCTGACAGCCAGTTCAAGTACCAATGGTGACATTCAAACCACTTTTCTTTCTGGTAATGGTTATAATTTGGATAAAATAAATGATTTTGCTGTCTCTGTCAGCACCCAAATACCAACTTTTATTCACACATTACTTGTATTTTTCTGGAGTATCGGTATATTCATAATGTTTTTTCTTCTCTACCGCTCAGTAAAACAAGTAAAAGCCTTACATAGTTCTGCTTTACCTCTTCAAAATGAAGAACTAAACGCTCTTTATATAGAATGTTTAAACGAAGTGAACAGCAAGCATACCATTCCGATTTATAGTACAGCATTTTTGAAATCTCCTGTTTTGGCTGGTTTCCTGCATCCTCGCATTTATCTTCCAATTCACTTGATTTCAGATTTTAACGTTGGAACTATAAGCGCAACTGATATTCGATATATGCTTCTTCATGAACTGCAGCACTACAAGCATAAAGATATTCTAATTGGATATTTGATAAATACAGTAAATGTTTTCTACTGGTTCAATCCCCTAATCTGGTATTTTCTAAAAAGAATACGTCAGGAACGGGAACTTGCCTGCGACAGTGCTGTATTACAATTATTGAAAGAAACAGAATACAAGTCATATGGAAATACACTGATTAACTTTGCCGAAACAATAGCTCTGTCTCCATTCCCTTTTACTATGGGAATCAGTGGAAATATAAAACAGTTAAAAGGACGCATTTTAAATATTGCATCATTCCACCAACCTACTTTTAAACAAAAAATTCGTGGATATCTTATATGCATATTCGTCTCTACTATCATCATTGGATGCATTCCCATACTTTCTGTTTATGCTTCTGATCAGACTGGCTATCATTTTGACACAACCGAAAAGAATATTACTCAGCTAAATCTTTCTTCCAATTTTGGGGACTACACCGGAAGTTTTGTTTTATATGATCAGTCTGCTGATAGATGGAATATTTATAATATGGATCATGCTTCCACACGTGTATCACCGAATTCGACTTATAAAATATATGATGCATTACTTGGCTTGGAATCTGGAATTATTACACCAGAACATTCCACTTTCACATGGAATGGAGAACCATATCCTTTTAATTCATGGGAAGCCGATCAAGATTTAACCTCGGCTATACATAATTCCGTAAACTGGTATTTTCAGGCAATTGATTCACAGGCAGGTTTTGAAGCCGTAAGAACATTTTTACAGACAATAAACTATGGGAATCAGAATACTGGAACAAATCTAAATCTCTATTGGACAGATTTCTCTCTGAAGATATCACCCATAGAACAGGTGGAATTGTTACAGGATTTCTATCAAAATAATTTTCATTTTGACAGTAAAAATATCCAGGCAGTAAAAAAAGCCCTGCTGCTTTCCACTACTTCTTCCGGTTCTCTTTACGGGAAAACAGGAACCGGGCGTGTCAATGGTAAAGATGTCAATGGCTGGTTTATCGGATACATTGAAACAGCGAATAATACTTACTACTTCGCAACAAATATTCAATCCTCTTCTGATGCAACTGGAAGTCAGGCTACCGAAATAACAGAATCTGTACTTTCTAATCTTGGTATTTGGAAATAAATAAAGAGAACTGATAGCATAATTTCCCGTTATCAGTTCTCTTTATTTCATTCTTCTCTACTGATCAATTCTGCAAATTACCTAACCGGTACTGATACCTCGGTATATTATCAATACCATTATCTAAAATCCTGTTTCCAACATACTGAATCGTTCCATCATCCTGAATTTTCATCGTAAGTTCGTGTGTAATAACAACATCATTACATACAACAGAATCACATACTGCATGAATTGTCAAAACAATGCTTCCATCTTCATTGTGCCTGACTTCTGTTACTTCCGGTAAAGACAAGCCGAAATGTGTTGGTGAATAATTACCACATCCCAATCGTTCCCAGATAAACATATTACTTTGTTTATCGTAGACCGCCCATTCTTTCAATTCTTCTTTTGTAACAGGAAGATATGTCATAATTACATTTTCGAACTCTTCTGCTGGAATTCCCACAACCTCTTTTTCTGCAGTAAATTTTTCTCCATATTTCATTTGATAAAAATATTCATAAAGTCCATTATAATCCAACCCCTGCATATCCTCCGCATTCCAGTTTGAACATAACAGATTGTTTCCCTGATAGCCGAACGTACTCACATATTTTTTTGAATATTCCCGACATTCCTCACTCAAAGGCTTTACCCGGATAATACAACTTCCATCTACAATCTCTGTCACTTCCGGTGGTTCAGGTACGCATAATTCATAACAGAAATTCCCATTTTCAGTATATGCCCATTCTTTTATTTTTGATAGCGATATGTATGTAAGTACAGGCTCTGTATCCTCACTCCAGATCATTTTTGCGGACATCACACTCATTTCTTTTCCATCATAACTATATTCTTTTCTGGTAATTCCACCATCTGTATCTGCTTCATATAAAATTACACTTCCTTTTTCTTCTTGTTCTGCAGATTTTAAAAATTGTTCCATCTTCTGGTAATTATCCATAACAGAATAATGATCGGAACCAATGACCGGATTTCCATTTTGTTTGATAATTTCTTTCATCCGATTCATCATTTGCTCAGCAGTATTCTGATCTGCTTCTTGTATTCCATTATATTCAGAATAAATATCTCGGATAATGCCCATAATTTCTTCACAATCGTTCACAGCTTCCTTTTTCTTGTCTTCATCGATTGGTAGATTATATCCCTTATCCGGATTTTCCATGGTAGTGTTTTTTTGATTCTTCTCATTTTTTACATCTGTGCTGTTTAACGATATCTTACTTTCACAGGAAGTCAGAATCATTCCTATACAAAGTACTAACAAAATACTTTTTCTTTTCATATTGCCCCCTAATTATTACTGTAATTCTCTTCCCACTCTTCTTCTGTTAATCTTGGCATATACCACCCTGCATTTGCATTTTGATCTGAACTGATTACCTTATTTGATAAATACTGAAAACTTCCGTCTTCCATAGGTTTTATCATCAATTCACTGGTGATTGCCTGATCTAACATTCTGATTTTCCATACTGCTTCTATCGTAAGTTTTAATGTTCCATCTTGTAATTTTTCATATGAGATAACTTCCGGATATGGCTCATATGGGAATTCACAATCATATAACCCTCGCGGTCTGTATCTAAAAGTTTTATTATCAGAGTTATAAAAAGTTCCCTTTTCAATCTCGGTATTACTAAATGGTAAATAGGTCTTTATAACCTCTTCAAACTCATCTTCTGGAACTTCATATTCTACTCCACCATAATTTGCTTCATATGGAACTTGCTTTCCATATTTCATATAATACATTTTTTCATAAAGATCATAAAAATCAAGTTCCGTATAATTCTGGTTATCCCAATTTGTAATCAACAGATTATTAAGTGCATACCCCAACGGCATAACATATTTTCGATTCAATTCCCGGCATGTTTTATCTAATGGCTGCACTCTGAATCCAGTTTCACCCGGTGCTCCATCAAATCCCGGTGGGTAATATTCCTCCAGAAACAAGTATCCTTTTTCTGTATATTTCCACTCATATGCTTCATATTCATCATAATAATTAGCCTGTGGACTATTATCTTTCCATTTAACCTGACATAATCGAACATTTATCTTTCCATTCATTGAATCTAAATGATATTGTATAATTTCCCCTTCATCAAATACAACAACAATATCAACTGCTGCCTGTTCTTCTTTCTCCGCTGCCTTGCAAAATTCTTCTACTTTTTCACGATTGACCATATCAATCTGATTATCACAATCTACTGCCGCATATCCTTTCTCTTCCAGACAATTGATAATTTTTCTTTTCGCCTTTAATGTATTTAACTCCGACTTCTCCTTCATATAAACAGACCGAAAAGTTTGCGCTGTTTTTTTTACTTCTGCATTCATTTCAGATTCTACGGTTTCTTTCTTTTCTTCTTTTTCCGTAATTCGATTTTGGCCGCACCCTGTAAAAACAATAAGAACTATCAATATCATCGCAAATTTCTTACATATGTAATAATTCCCCGTAAAAATTTTTTCATTTTTCAAAATATTCCTCCAATACGGTTGCATCCTTTTTAACAACATAACCACTTCCACCGATTCCTTTCACATTCTCAACCATACTGATAAGAAGAATTGGTTTGTCCACGCTTTTATCTGCCGTAAACACCGAAAACCACCCGATTTCTTTACCAGAAGTATCTTCTTTCGTTGCCTTCAACTCAGCTGTCCCTGTTTTTCCAGCCAGCAAAATATCGTCACGATGTGCAGCATATCCGGTTCCTTCCGGATCATTTACAACACCTTCCACCCCTTGCATAATTTCTTCTACATTTTCTTTGCTAAACGCATTTTCTATCCATGTTTCACCGGATGCTTCTTCTTTGTATTTCAAATACGGTTTTATCATATTCCCTTCATTTAAAAATGAAGTATAAATACTTGCCAGATGTAATGGATTTACAAGAATCTGCCCTTGCCCATAACCACTATCTGCCAATTGTATTTCTGTTTCTATTTTATCTGTATTGGAATATGTTGATTCCTGCATCGCAATCTCAAACGGCATATTCTGATTAAATCCTATTTCATTTAAAGTATTCATGAAATTCTCACTACCAATTTTAAGAGCTGCCTTTGCAAAATAAATATTATCAGAATAGATAATTGCATTTTTCATAATAACCGGTTCATATTCATGAAGTGTTGTCACTTGATAAGATCCCCAAGACGAATCTTTCTGCCATGCCAAACCTTCATTTCCAAAATCTTCTTTTGGATCTATGCTTCCCGTTTTCAACCCAATTCCTGCCACAACTGGTTTAAATGTTGAGCCAGGACACCATACTTGACGAAAACGATTATATAATGGTTTCTTTTCATCTTCGTTTAATGATGTCCATTTCTCTGATGATAAGCCCCGTATAAATTCATTATTATCATAAGATGGGGTACTTACCAAAGCCAATACTTCTCCCGTATAAGGATTCATTGCGACAGAACACCCCGGATCTTCTTTAAACTGCTCGTATAATGATTTTTGCAAATCGGAATCTATCGTTAATCTTATATCCATACCATCTTCTTTAAAAATACTTGCAAGAACCTCTTTTACTTCCCCATCACTATCCAAAATCTTTATATCACAACCATCTTTTCCTTTTAATTGCTTTTCGTATAACTTTTCCACCCCAGATCTTCCGATTACACTTTCAGCTGAATATCCTTCCCCTGGATGATTTTCCAAATCTTCTGCTGTTACAGACTGTACATAACCAATTAAATGAGCTGCTGCTTCCCCTAACTCATAGGTTCTAACTTCCACATCTGATAGCATAACCCCTGGAATTTCCAAAAGTTTATTCTGACAATCCTGCTCTTCAAGTGTCTTTTCTTCTGGCTGTATTTTCATTAAATCTATTTCTTCTACTTTCGGAATAGTTTCAATTGGTACAAAAGAATCTTCTTTTACCCACTTTTCTGTGAGTTTGTTATTTATTGTTTCTACATCTATCTCTAATAACTCCGCTATTTTTTCAATAGATACATTCCTGTCTTCCAGCTTTCCCGGTATAATGCCAACTGATGTTGCTACTCCTTTTCCTGCAAGCATTTTACCATCTCGGTCTAATATTTCTCCTCTCTCCGCTTTTGATGTAGTAACACTTATTTTATCATCACTCTCTAAATCTGGAAAAATCAGGCTATCCTGCCATACTAATTTATATCCCTGTTTCGTCTTCTTCAGTTCCGCCATATTGTCAAATTGTATTGTTCCGGCAATTGTATTACATGATGTTTCATACGAAAGCGTAACTGTATCTGCTTTTTTCTCTTTCACAGCTATATGACTGATTTTAATGTCACTGACCGCTATTCCTTCGTATATCTTAGAATTTCGTTGTATGTATTCTTCTTTTGTCAGATAAACTTTTTCATCTGAATCTATCATAGTATACATTACTTCATATTCCTTTTTTTCAATATGGTTCATATATTCCATAAGTGTGTCTTCTGGTGATTCCGTTATCGTCCTTTTTAATAAAACACCTCCCGAAACAGAAATTACTGTTATAGCTACTATTAGCCCAAAAATCTTACAAGCGTAAGATTTTTGGATATTTTGCTTTTTTCGTCTTCTTTTCATATATATTCCTTTCTTCTAATTTTTTTGTTTCTTAAATCTTACGCTTGTAATATTTAAAAGTCAAGTCTATTTTCAGGAATTGTATACTCCAGATTCACCATTAGACTATCACACTTTTTCTCCTGCCTTTTAATATGCCGGGACACCATATCCGTAGATATTACTGCTTCCGATACGGTAACTCCGATATCATTGTCAATTCCCCGTCCGGTAAGATAACTGAACACATTTGTGTGATACCGATTTTCTTTTGGTAACAGCAGATGTTTTTCCACTGGAAGCTTCCTGCACAACCTCAGGTGGTATATATGGCATAAGCTCCTCTCCTTTCCTGCCCTAAATTGATATTTTTCATATCCGAGCATAAAAATAACCAGGCAATTTCCCATTCAGGAAACCACCCGGTTATGTAGCATTTTCATGCTAAGCAATCACTTTTTCGTCCAGAGCTTTGACTTCATCTATGGACAATTCTGCTATTTCAGCTATTTCTTCATATGATAATTTACCAGACTGCAACATACCTTTTGCAACCTTAATTGCTTTTGCATGTTCTGTTTCACGTGCAGTTTCATTTCTCATTTCTTCCATCGCTCTACACATAGTCGCAACTCCTTTCTCATCTTCTTTAAAATATCGAACTCGATCTGCCAGAATTTTATATTTCATATCCTTGGCATCGGTACAGGAAAAATCATGCATCAGCTTTCCTAATGCAGATTCGTCTTTAATTTGTGAGTTCACATATATAATATGCGATTCATCACCAAACAATTCGCCTGTTTCTTTTACCGTTCTGTCAATATGATAGATTGGTAATCCCACTTTCATTATATCATTTTCTGTAATAAAAATAACATAGGATTCACACAAATTTTCATATTTTTCACCCGGCTCTGTCACATTTGCATCGATAAGGCTACTGTTGTATCTTGCTCTTTTCACTCCGGCACCCTTATCACTTCTCTGTATTTCGATATTATACACTCTATTTTCTGCATCAACCGCCAGTATATCCAGTCTTACTGAACGTCCCTGAAGATTCTTAATATCCTGCTGTCCGTTCACTCGCAATACTTTCAAATCTGTACGGTTTAAAATAATCTGAAGCAAAAATTCCGTACACACTTTATCTTCAAATACTTTTTGCATGAAATCATCATCCAGCAATCTCAGTCCCCGGAGACGCTGTAAATCTTCTTCATGCTTCCGGTCAAAATCTAATTCTTTTGTATTGTTCTCTGCCATAATATCACCTCTTTCTTTTTCCGTATCTTCCTTTTCTTCCGTTTGTTTATAACAGATTAACATAGTTTCTTCTCCTATACAAGCTCCATGTTTTTGCTAATCTAACTTCAATAACTCGATGATCTCCATCGCATGTGCTATTCCTAATAAATACATCTGCAATATCTCCATAATAGGTATCGTCTGCATTCCAGTCTTTAAACGGAAGTAAACTCGATTTCAATTTTGATTCGTCATATACCGCAGTCGTTCCTTCCACAGAAGAAAGAATCTCCATAACTTTTAATGCATCTTCAAGCTTTTGTGGATTCTCCTCTAATTTTTTGCTCAATCCGTGATAGCGTGTCACATTCAAAAACAAAAAAGAACAGCCGATACCTGAGCAATCAATGCTCCAGCATTAGTACTATTGTTCAGTACACCCAAATAAGATGATCTTTTATCATAAAATACAATAGATTCGTCGCTTTTTCTTCCAAGGATGGATACGCATCCTATCCAAATACACTCTGTGTAGGCAGCAAAAAAACAGTCTGCCTTGACGAAAATCACTTCAATCAAAACAAACTATTCTTTATATTTCCTCTAATTATATTTTATGAGAATAACTGATTTTTATCTACTGATATTTTTCAATTTTCATAAAATAATTTTTCGCTAAAATTATTTTATGGAAAATGGTTGCAAATTTCATCTAAAACACATACAATTCAAACAGGGTATCTTTTATAAAATGGAAGGGAATATCAGACATCTTTCATTCTTAGACTTACTGATGTCTGACTTGAAATAAAAATGGATATAAACGAAAAATTTTATAAATTGATTGATCAATTTTATACAATAGAAAAAATCGTAAATGATTTGGAGAAAAGTCCTCGAAATTACGGTACTACGCAAAAATTTTATTCTAATGAAACTCACACATTAAAAATGATTGCCGAACACGAAGGAATTAATCAAAAAGAATTATCAGAAAAAATGTATCGTACAAAAGGTGCTACTTCTGTCATGATTGAAAAGCTCCTAAAAAAAGAACTCATTGAAAAACGTGTTTCTGATACTGACAGTCGCCGGCATTGCTTATATTTAACAGAAAAAGGTAGAAAAATCAACCAAGCTCACATGCAACATGATACAGAAGTTTTAAAATGCTGGCTGGAAGATGCACACTTTACTGAAGATGAGCTGGATACAGCAACAGATGTATTAGTTCGGTGTATTAATTATTATATGGAAAATATTTATAGTGGAAAAGGTCCTGAACGTTAATGTCAAATCAAAGAATAATAAAATCGGAGAAAGATTATCTATTTTTTAATCTTCTCCGATTTTCTATTTCTTCATAAGAATTATTTTTTTACTTCATATGCTGGACTTAAATGTACTCTCTTATTAAAGATCAAAGCCATGATGACTGAGAATGCAAGAATTCCAATGTTTCCGCAAATCTGTACTGGCGATGTAGAAACCAGTAATACTAAAACAGAAAGTGCTGCAATAATAATGGATGCAATGCAGATTGCTTTCAATTTTCCATTACTTACATAAAACTTGGATTCCTTCCAGATTTCTGGCATCTTTTTCGGAAGCTGCATTGCTGAATATGCAATTACTCCTCGAATAATAGTAAACAGAATAACTGTACTATTTGCAATTGTATTCAGATCAAGTCCTAATAGAATCGGCACAATACCAATCAAGTAGAACAATAACAGAATCAAATATGCAGATCCAAACTTTTTATTTTTCACTGCCAATTTTTTTGGAAGCCATCCATCTTTGCATCCTGTCATAACCGGATACACAATCATACCAATATTAAAATTCAATGTTGTTAACAATGAAAACATTGCACCACCAACAACAAAGAATGTATACACTGTCTTTGGCATAAATACAGCTGCTGAGATACTTAGTGGCTGATTTGCAACCTGATCTACTGGTAAAACGCCAGCTGCGACAGTAGACATTACTGCATAAACAAGTACCACAATTGCTGTAGATGCGATAATAACAAATGGAATATCTTTTGTCGGATTCTTAGCTGCAGAACTATAGTTTACAACATAAGTTGCACCTCCTGCTGCAAATGTAAGGTAAATTGATGCTAACACGAAACCACCAATTCCCTTTGTCATGAATCCATTTGTAAGATAATCTCCCTGTACATTCCCAATTCCAAGTACAATATACGCTGCAATTGCAATTGCAAGTATTGCACATAAGATATTCTGTAATCTTGCTGCCTGCTTAACTCCAAAGAAATGCATTCCAAACAGTGCTGTCAGAACAATAAAACTAATCAACTTCGCATTTACATTTGGAAACAATGACAGGAAATAATCTGCAAATGAAAGTGTATACATACTAATTGCAAGTGATGTAAACAACTGGATATACAAGAAAATTCCTGCTGCTTTCTGTCCACATAAAACTCCAATCTGTGAATACTGTCCACCATAAAAGTTGGCTGTTCCTCCAATATAAATCTGTGGAATAGCAGCAAATATCGTAATTAATCCTGCAACTATATATGCAAGGTTTACACTACGACCTGTAAAACCAATTGCAATTCCTGTCATTGTCATAATTCCAACACCAATAATCTGTCCTATTGCCATTGAAAAGAGATCTGTCCGAGATAATTTTTTTGTTTCGTTCTCATTCATTGTTTTTCCACCTCTCGATTCTTATTTGTATAATACCTTTTGAATTCTCTCTATTGCTTCCTTTAGCATACTCTGCGGACATCCCACATTGATTCGAATGTGTTCTTCACCACCCGGTCCAAACCAAGTTCCTGGAACACATATTACATTAGCCTCAAACACAACTCTTTGGAACAATTCCTGATCTCCTAAATGGAGTTCTGATAAATCTAACCAACACAGAAACGTGCCTTGCGGACGAATCATCTTAGTTCCCGGCATTTGCTCTTCAACAAATTTTTCAAGAAAATCTACATTTTTCTGCATATATGCAATTTCCTGCTTCATCCATTCTTCGCCCTCATCCGTGTAAGCTGCACTAACACACTCCAGGCCAAAAGTATTTCTTACATCCAAGGACATTGCTTTCTGTGTATGTTCAAATTTTTCTCGTAACTCTTTATTTGGAATAATCGACATACTTGCTTTTAATCCGGCCACATTAAATGTTTTGCTTGGTGCAGTTAAGAGAATGAAGTTCTCTTCATATCGTTTATCTAAACTTAAAAGTGGATAATGCTTATATCCTTCATAAACGATATCTGCATGAATTTCATCTGTCACTAAAAGAACATCATGTTTCAAGCAAATTTCTGCTACTGCAGTAAGTTCCTCTTTTGTCCATACTCGGCCTACTGGATTATGCGGACTACACAGTACCATTAATTTGTTTTCTGGTTTAGCTGCAAGTGCTTCTAATTCTTCCAGATTCATTTTAAACTCGTTATTTATATGAACCAGCCCGTTATTTACAACTTTTCTATTATCATTCTTAACAATTGTTGCAAATGGATCATAAACTGGTTGTTGAATGATTACCCCGTCTCCCTCGTTGGTAAATGATCTAATAGCAATATTAATACTTGCAACAACTGATGGAACAAAGGTAATCCATTCTGGTTTCACATCCCAATCGAATCTTCTTTTCTGCCATCCACATACAGCACTATAAAACGGTGTCATCGGTGCACAATATCCAAAAATTTCTTTCTCTACTCTGTCACGAAGTGCATTTACAATTACTGGTGCACATGCAAAATCTGTATCCGCAAGCCACATCGGAATCATATCTTCTGGTATATCACAGTTCAGATAAGATGAAACAGCCTTGGAATGCCATTTCATGTCATTAGTACTTACGCGATCCACTTTTCTGTCAAAATCATATTTTATCATTTGCTCCTCCTTTTAGTTTAACTATTAAACTGTTTACCTGTTAAACTTATTATAGTCTTAGTCTTACAAAAGTCAATTATTTTTGTGCAAACAGAATAAAAAAAGCATTTTCAACAAATATGTTCTGACATTTTTGTTAAATTCAACTATGAACTATTTTTCAAAAGAGAGTTGCAAATCCTCAAAAAAAATTCTAGAATACTTTCTAGACTTCAAAATAAGCAGTATATTTCTATTTGCTAAAATATTTAACCAAGGAGATTAACTTATGAGTATATATGCCATTTACTTTAGCCCCACCGGCAGAACTGAAAAAACAGTTAAATTTATAGCTGAACAATTTGGTGATTATCAGACCATTAATTTATGCGAACGAACTATGAATCTAACAAATGATTTTTCCAAAGAAGATCTCTGTATCATCGGAGTTCCTTCCTTTGGTGGACGCGTTCCCGCTATCGCATTAGAGAAAATAAAAGAATTTAATGGAACTAAGACCAATACAATCTTAGTTGTAGTATACGGAAACCGTGCTTATGAAGATACATTAATTGAACTTGAAGATACTCTAGTTAAAAAAGACTTTACTTGTCTAGCAGCTATTGCAGCGGTGGCAGAGCATTCCATTATGCATCAATTTGCAAACGGAAGACCTGATCAGAATGATCTAACAGATCTTTCTTCCTTTGCAAAAAAATAAAGGAAAAGATGAAAGAAACAGTAAAAGAAAATGTTCTTCCAGTACAGGTTCCAGGTAACAGACCGTATCGCGAATATGGTAAGATTCCACTTATCCCTCATGCTACAAAATCCTGTAGCTCTTGCGGATTATGTGCAAAAGAATGTCCAGTAAATGCAATTCCAACTGATAATCCTAAAGTAACTGATAAGAACAAGTGTATTTCCTGTATGCATTGTGTCAATATCTGTCCTAGACATGCACGTAAACTAAATCCACTGCTACTATCTGTTGCCTCAAAAAAGTTAAAAAAAGTCTGTTTTAATCGAAAAGAAAACGAATTATTTTTATAAACAATCACCTTCAAATGTAATTGAGGGAATTACGATCCACAAACCGTAATCCCCTCAATTCTCCGATTTTCAAATTTTATTCTCTGTCTATTTAATCCTCTTTTCCCCCTTGTCACCTTCTTTATATTGCATAATCAAATCATCCGCACAAGCACGCTTAGCTCGATTCCGCTTTGCTTCATCTCGCTATACGTGCGTCGCACGATGCATATAAAAAGAAATCCTCGATCACAAGTAAACTTGTGTCGAGGATTTCTTTTTATATACGCCGTGCTTGTGCTAGACGCTTACATTCCAGCCTGAGCTGCAACTTCTGCTGCGAAGTCGTCAACTTTCTTTTCGATTCCTTCACCAGTCTCGAAACGAACGAATTTTGTAACTTTAACGTTTGCACCGTTCTCTTTTGCTACCTTATCAACGTATTTTCCTACTGTAAGGTCGCTGTCCTGAACGTATACCTGATCAAGCAGACAGATCTCTTTGAGCTCTTTGTTCAGACGTCCGATGATCATCTTCTCGATGATGTTTTCCGGTTTCTCCGGGTTCTCTTTCTTAGCCTGAGCAAGAAGAATTTCTTTCTCGTGATCAAGGTAATCCTGAGATACTTCCTCACGGGATACATACTTCGGAGACATAGCTGCTACCTGCATAGCTACGTTCTTCAGTGCTGCTTTGATCTCGTCATTAACAACATCTGTATCAGCAACAACAAGAACACCGATACGTCCGCCACCGTGGATGTAAGGAACAACCACACCGTTGTCTGCTGCAACTTTCTCGAATCTTCTGATGTTCAGGTTCTCTCCGATAACTGCGATCTTCTCTACGAGAGCATCTTTTACAGTCTTTGTTGTATCAGCTTCCCAAGCCTCTGCCATAAATGCATCAAGATCAGCTGCTTCTGAATCTACTACCTGATTAGCAACTGCTTCTACGAATCCCTGGAACTCGTCGTTCTTTGCAACGAAGTCTGTCTCAGAGTTTACTTCTACGATTGCAGCAACTTTGTCATCTTTAACAACTGTCTTAACGATACCTTCTGCAGCGATTCTTCCAGCTTTTTTCTCAGCTTTAGCCTGTCCGTTCTTTCTAAGGAACTCTACAGCTGCGTCCATATCTCCGTTTGTCTCAGAAAGCGCTTTTTTACAGTCCATCATTCCAGCGCCTGTCATTTCTCTTAACTCTTTTACCATTCCTGCTGTGATTGCCATGATAATTTTCCTCCATTATTCATAATGTGTATGTCACTGTAAGCAGTAACATATGCTTTTCTCTATAGAACTATTTCTATAAAGTAAAATGCTTCAACCTGATAATCAGGCTGAAGCATTTTCTTTCATATCAAGAACTGATATTACTCTTCTACAGCCTCTTCAGCTTCAGCTGCTTCTGCAGCCTCCTCGTAATACTCATCCTCAGCTGCACCCTGGTTTGCTTCGATAACAGCGTCTGCCATCTTAGAAACGATCAGTTTTACAGCTCTGATTGCATCATCATTACCTGGGATTACGTAATCCAGTTCTTCTGGATCACAGTTTGTATCACAGATACCGATCAGCGGAATTCCGAGTGTGTGTGCTTCCTGTACACAGATTCTTTCTTTCTTAGGATCTACGATGAAGATAGCGTCTGGCAGTTTCTTCATGTCTTTGATTCCGCCAAGGTTCTTCTCAAGCTTTGTCCACTCTTTTTTGATTTCGATAACTTCTTTCTTCGGAAGTACTTCGAATGTTCCATCTTCTGCCATTCTCTCGATGTCTTTCAGACGTTTGATACGGCTCTGGATTGTCTTGAAGTTTGTAAGCATTCCTCCAAGCCATCTCTCGTTTACATAATACATTCCGCAACGCTCAGCCTCAGCTTTGATTGCATCCTGTGCCTGTTTCTTTGTTCCTACGAAAAGAACTGTACCGCCTTCAGCAGCGATGTCAGAAACAGCCTTATATGCATCGTCAACCATTCCTACAGATTTCTGCAGGTCGATGATGTAGATACCATTTCTCTCTGTGTAGATGTATGGAGCCATCTTAGGGTTCCATCTTCTTGTCTGATGTCCAAAATGAACACCTGCTTCCAATAACTGCTTCATTGAAATAACGCTCATGTTATTCTCCTCCATTTGGTTTTTTTCTTCCGTATGTTTTACTCTCCTTCGCAACCGGACGAAACTCCTGTCTCGACTTAGGCACCTTGGAAGGAATCCACATACGTGTTTTTTAGCAACGTTCGTAGTATAGCATAAAACAAGGGACGTTGCAAGAACTTTTTCCCACAACACCCCCATTTTTCAACATTTTTTGTTATTGTTCGTACTATGTGCGACCAACAGCTATTTTTATCCTCCTACGCAACAAGATGTGAATTTCCTACTCCTATACCAGCTGAAACGCTTTCAGCACATACAGCCATCCTGTCAACGTGAATGCACTGAACAATGTTGTCAGCATCACTACACTTGATGATAAAACTCCTTCATGTCCCATATTCTTTGCCATAACAAAACTGCTTACTGTTGTTGCGGATCCAAGCATTACAAGGATTGCAATCAGTTCTTCCTGACGGAATCCCAGTTTCACAGCAATCGGAAGAAAAATTGCCACAAATACAACCAACTTCATAATTGTTGCTGTCACAGCCGGTTTGATCTTTCCAAGTGCTTTCCTAAAATCAAAGGTAGCTCCCATTGCCATCAGCCCCATTGGTGTGGACATTCCTCCAATACTTGTCACCGTTTTATTAAGAATTACCGGCATTGGGATCTTGCAGGCTGACCAGATCAGACCAGCCACGATTCCAATGATGATTGGATTGGTTACGATTCCCTTTAACGTTTTCATCCATACAGCTTTATCAATTGCTTTTCGTTCCGGATGGAAAAAGGATAACACAACAACTGCCATCACATTATAAAGTGGTACACTTCCAATGATCATAAGTGGCGCCATCCCTGCATTTCCATAAATATTCTGGATAAATGCAATTCCAAGAAGTGCTGCGCTGCTCCGGTAAGAAGCCTGAATAAATTCACCCTGGATGGAACGGTCTTTCCAGATGCAAGATACCAGTGCAGCAATTGTAATACAGACAAATGTTACTACAAAGCAGAAAATCACAAATTTGATATTCCACACTTCTTTAAAATCAACCTTTGCCAGGTCACCAAACAACAATACCGGCAATGGAATCAGAAAGACAAATTTATTCATCTTTGCCGCAAACTCTTCATCCATCCAACCAAGCTTTCTGAACAGCATTCCCAGTACCATCATCAAAAAGATCGGTACGGTTGCATTCAGACTAAAAACTAAATTTTCCATTCTTCTCACCAGTCCCCTACTCTGTACGAAGCGCTGTCACAGGATCACTCTTTGCTGCTTTCTTTGATGGGATCAGTCCACCAAGTAATGTAAGGACAACACTTAATAAAATCAGTATGATTGCCGGAACAATCGGCAGAACTGCATTTACCTTCGCATTATCCGCCACACTGTGAATAATCGCATTTCCCGGAATCAGAAGTAATAAAGTCAGTCCGATTCCGATCAGTCCTGCACAAAGTCCGATAATAAATGTCTCTGCATTAAATACCTGTGATACATTTCGCTTTGACGCACCGATTGCTCTTAATATTCCAATTTCCTTCTTCCGCTCAAGCACACTGATATAGGTAATAACACCAATCATAATGGAAGATACCACAAGAGAAATTGCTACAAATGCAATCAGCACATAACTTATCGTATCTACGATTGTTGTGACAGAGGACATTAAAGTTCCAACTACATCGGTATAAGTAATGACCTGCTCATCCTTCCCTTCTGCCTCCATCCTGCTATTATAATCATCCAGAATCTTTACTACTTGTTCCTTTCCTTCAAAATCCTTTGGATAAATGTTAATAGCAGACGGGACTGCAAAATCTACATATCCCAGTTTCTGCAGATTACTATCATAAGAAGCCAAGCCTTTCCCACTCATTGACATCATAAGCTCCGCCAGATCATCTTCCGTCATATTCATCTGAAATGCATCTGCAAATGCTGTCGGATCAATCTGCATTGCATTTCCGAGGCTGTTCTGAAGCTGCGTTCCTACATTAGTCATCATCTGCTTCATTGCAGATTCAAGCCCAGTTGTCATCTGACTGACAATCTGTGTCATTGCAGTGGACACCTGTGTCTCAAGTGTCTGACCAATCGTATTTCCCATAGCCCCCATTGCCTGATTCATATAGTTTCCGATGATTTTTGACACCTGGCTCTCCAGCTGATCCATATCGATCATTGCTGACAGACCTTCCTGAAACTGCTTCTTTCCATCAGCTGTTTGCAGATAAGCCATGAAATGTTCTCCCATCTTAGACGGATCCGGAAGACCATTCTCTGAAGCATATGCCAAATAGCCTTTCACAAGGTCATCTGATAGTTTCTCAAGCTGTTCCGGTGTTATCTCAATCTTCGGATCTTCCGGCATAACTTCTGACATCCAATCTGAAATTATTTTCTTCGCTTCATCCGTCTGAAGATATTCCATCAAATATTCATCAAATTGCTCCGGATCTGTATATCCTTTTTCCGTAATATACTGTTCGTATCCGGCCATAATATTTTTGATCAATTCCTGTATTTTCTCAGTTGTAATCGTCACAATTCCGCTTGATTTCATGATATCTTTTATATTATCAGAAATAATCTTTTTTGCTGCATCTGTCTTAAGAAATGCTGTAAAATCCTCTCCAAGACCTGAATAATCTGCCTCTGGATGTGTCTTTGCATACTCCTGATATCCCGTCAGCAGTCCACAAGCCATCTGTTTCATACCATCCGGTGATACCTTCAGATCCAGATTCGAAACGATCTCTCCCAGATTCATCTGCGGCATTCCGGAAAGATCTAAGTTCAGAGAATCTGGATTCACAAGTCCCGACAGATCCAGTGTATTACTTCCTGTCTGAAATGCTCTTGACAGATCCATAGACTCACTGAGATTTAACGAATTCCCGAAATCCAGAGAATTTCCTAAATTGTTCATCGCACTTGCGTCAAATCCAAATGCTTTCTGCAGTGCTGCTTCGTCAACCGTAACTAAAGAATCCATGGAGAATCCATTTTCACTATCTTTCTCTCCGAATTTTTTATTTGTAAATACGTTAACATCCGGATTTGCCAGCTGCTGTTTCACAATCTCACTTTTTGCTGCCTGTTCTGCCACATGTTTCGTCAATGATGTTGAATATGCAATTCCCGGACTCAGAGAGGAGGCTTTCGCATCTTCAGCGGGTTTCACAATACCAACCACGGTAAGATCTTCCCCATTCGCTACAAGTGATTTCATATAATCTTCATTATCCGTCTTATCTTTCCAGACCTGATACTGACTGTCATACTCATAATAATCAGAACTGTTCACAAGCTTGAACTTTGTTCCGATAATATCATCATAAGAATAAGTTCCCAGATCATCCGGTGTAGTAACATTTTCCTCTTTCATAAAGGACTGGATCATCTCATCAAGCTCCAACGGATCACGAAGTCCCAATGTATAAAGCATAAAATCACTCATTCCACCATTCGAAGTCAGAACCACAACACATTCATTATATTTCTCTGGCCAATGACCCTTTTCCACTTCATACTGATTTTCATAAAGTTTACTGCTCTCCGGCATCTCATAAAAAACATCCGTACTCATCATAGATGACATCATACTGTTCGTACTTATAGAAGAACCCAATCCCATAGCTGAAAAGGATTGATCTGGATTCACCTGACGGATACTGTCTTTATTTTCTTTATAAATCTGCGGAGAAACGCTGTACTTATATTCTATAGCATTCGTATATTGTTCCACTCCACTCTTGCCAGTATCAAGATACTTCTTCAAAGCACCAAGGTCATTTGAATCCATTGTGGAAAACATATTCGTCACCATCTGAATTACTTTAACCTGATCCTTTGACTTTTTCTTTGTATCTGACTTCTCTTTGTCTGTTTTTTTATCATCCGCAGAAGCACTGTCCATCCCGACCATCATGGATGTCAGATCAAAGCCTGTACTTTGTATCTGGAGAGGATATTCTGAAAGCGTCTCTTCCTCTACGTTCTGAATATATTGATTCACACCTGTAGATAGAGACAGAATTAATGCAATTCCGATAATTCCGATTGAACCTGCAAATGAAGTCAGAAGCGTTCGTGCCTTCTTTGTCTTCAGATTGTTAAAGCTCAAAGCTAATGCTGTCAGAAATGACATCGAGGATTTTCCCATATTCCTGTGTTCTGCCACTCCCATCACCGTTTCATCTACTTCAAACGGATCTGTATCTGAACGGATCACTCCATCTTTTAATGTAACGATTCTTGTCGCATACTGCTCTGCAAGCTCTGGATTATGTGTAACCATAACAACCAGACGGTCTTTCGCTACTTCCTGAAGAAGATCCATGACCTGCACACTTGTATCACTGTCCAGTGCACCTGTCGGTTCATCTGCAAGCAGGATATCCGGATCATTCACTAATGCCCGGGCAATCGCAACACGCTGCATCTGTCCCCCGGACATCTGACTTGGTCGCTTGTGAATCTGCGCACCTAGTCCAACCTTTTCAAGCGCTTCTGTCGCACGTTTCCTTCTCTCGGACTTGCCAATCCCCGAAATCGTAAGTGCCAGTTCAACATTTGCCAGAACAGTCTGATGCGGAATCAGATTATAACTCTGGAAAACAAATCCAATCGTGTGATTACGATAAGAATCCCAATCTCTGTCCTTATATTTCTTCGTTGATATTCCATTGATGATCAGATCTCCGCTGTCATACCGGTCCAAACCACCAATGATATTCAGAAGCGTTGTCTTTCCCGAACCACTCGGTCCCAGAATAGCAACAAATTCATTATCTCTGAGATTCAGACTGACATCATCCAATGCTTTCTGTATCAGATTACCTGTTCGATATTCCTTGCAAATATGTTGTATCTGAAGCATGCCTTCTCTCCTTTTCCAATCACTATTCAGCCATTATTTTACTATTCTACACCCTGCTTGGATGAATTGTCATTCACTTTATAAGGATTTTTCTTGATTTCTATACATTTTTTCCATAATGTGGTTAGATAGTATGTAATACACGAAAGCATTGAAGGAATTTATCATGAAAACATATAAAAAACCTGTTGTTTCCGTTGATACAGGCCTTGCTGAAGGAGTATACGCTGCAAGTGGTGCAATTATAAAAACTGCCAGCAGATAAATTTCTACTGGCAGAAAAAATTTATATTTTTTCAATTGTCTTCTTAACATAATCCTTTAATTGCTTCTATTGTTCGGGTATATTCTCGTTCTACTTCTTCAAACATCTCTGTAGTGTTTTCTTTGATTTCTCTGTCTCGAAGCTCTTCTGTTAATGCTGAGCTGACCTCGAATAACTTTGTAAATCCAAGATTCATGCACACGCCTTTCAATGTATGTGCACTTCGGAATGCAAGTTCTGCATCCTGATTTTCAAGTCCTTCTTTTAATCCCTGGAAACTTGTATCATCCAAAAACTTCAATACAAATTTACGGACCAGTGTTTCACTTCCAAGTCTTCTCATCACATCATCATAGTCACTATCCATTGCTTCATAGCATTCTTCTAAATTCATTTTTGTTTACTCCTTAATTTTCTTTTATTTCAATAGTCCCATTAATTCTTCAAAACAGACACCATCCGTCAACGGAATTTCCATTTCAATTGACTTTTGTATGCACTTCTTTATAAATGCGGATGCCTTTCGGACAGATTTTGTAAATTCCACTCCATTAACTGCATCTGCTGCAATGATTGCAGAGAAAATATCTCCCGTACCACATCTGGAATGTCCTACTTTATGTGTACGGATCATCTCGCATCCTTTGCCTTTTTCATAGCACAGGTTGGATACATACGTTTTCTGTGGAATTCCTGTAATCACAACTTTTTCTGGTCCGGTCTGCACAATCTGTTCTGCCATCTTTGCCAGCTCTCTCGTTGTCCAACGTTCCTTATACGGTGTTCCTGTCAGGATACATGCCTCTGTCACATTTGGAACAACTACATCCGCATAGCGGACTAATTGAATCATCTGTCTGCACATTTCTTCCGTATAAGTCGAATATGCCTCCCCATTGTCCCCCATCACCGGATCGATCACAGCCACTGTATTCTCGTCTCTAAAATACTGGATAAACTCACTGACAATCCGAATCTGTTCTGCTGATCCCAAAAAACCAGTACAAATTCCTTCGAACTTCAAATCCAGCTTCTTCCATTGTTCAATATATGCTTCCATATTTGATGTATAATCTGTAAAATAATAATCTTCATATGCGGTATGATTTGAAAAAATCGAGGTAGGCACTGCACAACACTGCACTTTCAGCATTGAAATAATCGGCATCTGTACCGCAATTGAGCATCTGCCAAAGCCTGTAAAGTCATTGATCAGCGCAATTTTTTTCTGTTGATTATGATTCTGCATCATTCTATTCCCTCGTTTCTTCTATATAGATAGACATACTAATTTAATTACAATATGTCATAGATGTCAATATTTCTTTTTACTATTCTCTTTCACCTTCTGTGTAACTGCCTTTTCTACTATAATAATTTCTTATTAAATAATATCTGATTTGTTTATGATACCTCAAAAACATTCTGTTTTTTTTACTTTTCACCCAACGTATTCCACAATCACTCTCTTTATTTTTCCGTTGTTTTTATACAAAAAACACAATTTTCCACATTTTTCCTTCTTCAATGATTTTTCACACCTCTCTTCCCACGTTTTCAGCCCGCTTGACAGTTTCCCCTAAAAAGTGTACGGTTACGTTGTAAATTCTAAGAAAATTCTATGAGGTGAAAAAATGCAGGAATTAAAACCAATCAAAGAAGGTAAAGTTCGTGAAATTTATGATAATGGAGACAGCTTAATCATGGTTGCTACAGACCGCATCAGCTGCTTTGACGTGATTCTCAACAATGAAGTTACAAAGAAAGGAACTGTCCTGACTCAGATGTCCAAATTCTGGTTTGATCTGACAGAAGACATTCTTCCTAACCACATGCTCTCTGTTGATGTAAAAGATATGCCGGAGTTCTTCCAGCAGGAGAAATATGATGGAAAATCTATGATGTGTAAGAAACTCGAAATGCTTCCGATCGAGTGTATCGTTCGTGGTTATATCACTGGAAGTGGCTGGGAAAGCTATAAAGAAAACGGAACTGTTTGTGGAATCACACTTCCGGAAGGATTAAAGGAATCTGACAAACTTCCTGAACCAATCTATACACCTTCCACAAAGGCTGAAATCGGAGATCACGATGAGAACATTTCATTCGAGCAGAGCGTTGATCACCTTGAAAAATATTACCCTGGAAGAGGACGTGAACTCGCTGAGAAACTTCGCGACAACACAATTGCTCTCTATAAGAAATGTGCCGAATATGCTCTGAGCAAAGGTATCATTATTGCAGATACAAAATTTGAGTTCGGACTTGATGAAAATGGAAATATGGTAATTGGAGATGAGATGCTCACTCCTGACAGTTCCCGTTTCTGGCCTGCTGACGGTTATGAAGCCGGACATGGACAGCCATCTTTTGACAAACAGTTTGCCCGTGACTGGCTGAAAGCAAATCCAGACAACGACTGGACACTTCCACAGGAAATTGTAGATAAGACGATTGAGAAATACCTTCAGGCATATAAGATGCTGACAGGAAAAGATCTGGATAAATAAGATTTCATAAAACAAACAGGGACGAAATGAACCGCTTAACAAGCTTTTCATTTCGTCCTTTTTTACTACATTTCTGTAAAAAGAAAACGAGGATCAACTCCTCGCTTTCTTCTGGTTTTTAGTTTGTTGTTTTCACCCTACCTGTGTGATCTTTTGTGATTGCTTTGATTGCAAGCAGAACTCCAATCTGCAGAGCAATTCCGATCACGAGACAGATGACTGCATTCTGCAAGATACCTGCGATCACATATGTAATACAGGAAACTGCTGCTACAGTCATTGCATATGGAAGCTGCGTGGATACATGATTTACATGATTACACTGCGCTCCTGCGGATGCCATGATTGTTGTATCTGAAATAGGTGAACAATGATCTCCGCAAACTGCTCCGGCCATACAAGCTGAGATTGAGATGATCATCATTGTCTCGTTCGTACCCTGGAATACTGCAACTACGATTGGAATCAGAATTCCGAATGTTCCCCAGGAAGTACCTGTTGCAAATGCAAGGAAACATCCTACAAGGAAGATGATTGCTGGGAGAAGGTTCATCAATCCGCCTGCTGCTGAATTCATTACAGAAGCTACGAATGGAGCTGCTCCGAGACTGTCTGTCATTGCTTTCAGAGTCCATGCGAATGTAAGAATCAGGATAGCCGGAACCATTGCCTTAAATCCTTCCGGAATGCAAGCCATAGAATCCGAAAAACGAAGAACTTTTCTTACTGCATAAAAAACAATTGTAATTACCATTGCAAAGAAACTTCCAAGCATCAGTCCAACCGATGCATCACTTCCGGAGAAAGCCTCTACAAAGCCTGTTCCTGAGAAGAACCCACCAGAATAAATCATACCAATGACACAGCATACAATAAGTGACAGAATCGGAAATACAAGATCGATTACTTTTCCTTTATTGTAAATCGCATTTTCGGATGTATTTTCAAATGGTCTGTCTCCTGTTGTAAAAAGATCCCCTTCAATCGCATTTTTCTCATGCGCCTTCATCGGACCATAATCTTCTTTTGCAAGAACCAGTGTTACCATCATTATAACTGTAAGAATTGCATAATAGTTATATGGGATCGCACGAATAAAAATTGAAAATCCATCCTCCCCTTTAACAAATCCTGTTACTGCTGCTGCCCAGGAAGAAATCGGTGCAATAATGCAGATTGGTGCTGCCGTAGCATCGATCAGATATGCAAGTTTCGCACGGGATACATTGTGGCTGTCTGTTACAGGACGCATAACGCTCCCAACTGTAAGGCAGTTAAAATAATCATCAATAAAAATCAACACTCCAAGTGTGATTGTTGCAAGCTGTGCACCCGCTCTTGTCTTGATATGCTCTTTCGCCCAGCGTCCGAATGCTGCGGAACCACCGGCTTTATTCATCATACATACCATAACACCAAGAATTACCAGAAATACTAGAATACCCATATTGTAAGAATCTGTAAGTACTCCCACTACTCCATCCTGAAATACATGTAAAATTGTAGCTTCCGGTTTAAATCCTGACCAAAATACACCTCCGATCAAAATTCCAACGAATAAGGAGCTATAAACTTCCTTTGTAATAAGTGCCAGTACGATTGCAACGACCGGCGGCACCAGAGACCAGATTGTTGCATAGAGCTGAGGTACATACTCGGCAGATGTATCTGCGGCAAATACTGTTGTTGAACTACAACACAGAATGAGCAGAGACATCAGAAACACATACCCCATTTTTCTTTTGTTTCTCATTTCCTTTTTTCCTTTCCTGTAAACTTATGTTTGTTAAGTTTGTGTGTAAGCATAGTGGGTTTTGCCTGGGATTCTCTAAACGCAAAAAATGCCATAGGCACTCTCTGCTGGTGAGTCACCCATGGCATAATAATTCTAGCGTCATCGATAGCTCTCCACACCTGTGACAGTCCGGCGTATCTTCTACATCCGGCCCAGGAATCATATCTGGGAATATCATTCCTTCGGCGGCTTCTCCTTTCTCTCACTGACAGTCTTCCCAAGACTCTCGTCAGCGGGTACTCATATCACCGCGCCTCTATCAAACGTTACTATATTATCACATTCTATTTAAAAAAGCTAGACTTATTTTATAATAGTTTTCATTTCACAGCTTTTTCATATGTAAATGTCTGTAAAAATCTCTGAAGACGGTCTGTTTCCGGCTTTTCGAAAAGTTTCTTTGGCTCCCCTTCTTCTACAATCTTTCCACCTTCCAGGAAAATAACGCGATCCGCTACTGCTTTTGCAAACTGCATCTCATGTGTAACGATGACCATAGTTCTTCCTTCTTTTGCCAGATCCAGAACAACGTCAAGCACTTCTCTAACCATCTCCGGGTCCAACGCTGCCGTAATCTCATCTAAAAGTAATACTTCCGGATGCATGATCAGGGCACGTACGATTGCCACTCTCTGTTTCTGTCCACCTGAAAGCTGTCTCGGATAATCATCTTTTTTAGAGCACAGCCCCACGCGTTCCAACAATTCAAGCGCTTCTTTTTCTACTTCTCTGCGGTTTCTCTTTTTTACTTTTATCGGAGCGAGCGTCACATTCTGTAAAATGGTCAAATGTGGGAACAAATCATAACTCTGGAATACCATTCCGATTTTTTCTCGGTTTTTACTCAGATTTTTCTTATTTGGGTTTACAACCTGATCATCCAACCGAACTTCTCCCTCCTGAATTTCCTCTAATCCATTCAGGCAGCGAAGCAGCGTACTTTTTCCACATCCAGAAGGGCCGATAATCACAACCACTTCTCCTTTTTTCACGGAAATATTTATGTTTTTCAACACATTTGTATCTCCATAGCGTTTACTTAGATTTTTGATGTGTAATATTTCGTCCATATCAGTTCTCCCATCGTTTTTCAAGATATTTTGAAAGGCAGCTGATCGGCCAGCAAGCAATAAAATACAGAAGAAGAACCGTTGCAAATATTGCAAATGCTGCATTTGGAGCAGTCTTGCGGTTTGCTTCTATAATCTGCTGTCCTACTTTGAGCACCTCCACGATTCCGATCATCATAACAAGACTTGTTGTCTTGATCATTCTAGTGATCAAGTTGATTGAAAGCGGAATCATCCGTCGAATAATCTGTGGAATGATCACATATTGATAAGTCTGTCTCTGGTCAAGCCCCAGCGCTTCGCTACTCTCATACTGAATCTTCGGAACGCTGAGCAGAGATCCTCTGACTAAATCTGCCATCTCTGCGGTTCCCCAGAATACAAATACAATGATTGATGCGGTTTCTGCGTCCATATTGATTCCCATTGCCTTGGTAGCTCCAAAATATACAATGAATAACAATACCAGCTGTGGCATGATACGCACGATTTCCAGATAAACTCTGGTAACCGCCTGAACGATCCTGTTCTTAGATGTCATAATCATTCCAAGTAAAATTCCGAATGCCATACTGAGAACAACTGATATCAAGCTGATTCGAAGTGCTACCCAGACTCCCTGCAAAAGCCGGATCATATTATTTCCTTTTAATAAAATCTCAAATCCCATCTTATCAATCTCCAAACATACGATATCTTGCTTTGTGCTCAACCAGGGTTCCAAGAACAGAAACCGGTAACAACATAATGATATAAAATCCTACAAGCATAACCAGACACTCTGTTGTATTATAATATTGTCCGATCAGATCCTTTGCAGTAAACATCAGATCCATCAGGCTGATTGCTGAAAACACACTGGTTTCTTTTAATAAGAAGATGATATTTGCAACAATCGCCGGTACACTGATAGAAAATGCCTGTGGAAGAATCACAGACCGAAACATCTGCAAACGGTTCATTCCCAATGCCAGTGCCGATTCCATTTGCAGCACCGGCACTGCCTCAAGCCCGCTTCGAAAACTCTCTGCCATGTAGCTTCCACCCAAAAGCCCTAATCCCACAGCTCCGCATACTTCCGCAGATATAGACAATCCAACCTTTGGGAGTCCAAAATAGATAAAAAATAGCTGGACTAAAAGTGGTGTGTTTCGGAAGATTTCCACATACACTTTAACCATCTGTGCTAAAACCGGAATTTTAAAATGCAAAATAAATGCTGCAACAATTCCTATCAACAGTGATAAAGCAATTCCTATCCATCCTATTTTAACTGTCAGGAAAAATGCCTTGACATACATTGGCATATACTCAACTATTACATCAAAATCCATGCTATTTTGTTGCACCACCTTCGATCACTAATGTATCTTCGTAATCTGCACCATAAGTATCAAGCAGTGTTGCCTTATAATCTGCATGGAAGAAGTTTTCTTCTCCAAGGCTCTCAATTTCATCATTGATCCAGTCAAGTAATGTGCTGTTACCTTTTGTTACAGCCGGTGCAATACTCTGCTGATCTCCAAGAGATGAAATTCCGACTACATATCCCGGATTCTCTTTCGCATAAGCAATAACCTCTGTGTTATCGTTCGCCCATGCAACACCTGTTCCATTCTCAAATGCTGTCTTTGCTGCTGCATAAGTATCAAATTTCTGAAGTTTAATGTCCGGTTCATTCTGTTCCAAATAAGTCTCTGCTGTAGTTCCTGAAATTACAATTACCTGGTCATCTGCTCCAATCTGATCCAGACTTGTGATTACATGATCCTCATGAGACACTACGCCGAGTGCTACATTCATATATGGAAGTGCAAAATCTACTTTTTCAGCACGTTCGTCTGTAACAGTGAAATTAGCAAGAACGACATCCACCTTCCCTGTCTCTAAATACTCAACACGATTTGCCGCTTCTGTGGACACGTAATTGATCTTTACACCAAGATCTTTTCCAAGACGTTCTGCAAAATATACATCATAGCCCTGATAATCCCCATTATCATCTACATAACCAAATGGATTTTTATCAGAGAAAACTCCAATATTAATTTCACCGCTTTCTTTGATTTCATCTAATGTTCGATAAGCCTGATTTCCTTTATCGGATGTCTCTTTAGCTCCGCATCCTGTTAAAGCAACTACTCCTAATGATGTAGCTAAAACTCCTGTTACTAACTTTTTGAATAAATTCTTTTTCATCTTCTCGATTCTCCTTTCAGTTCATGAATTGGATTATATTCCTATAAACCTACTATGTCAATAGGTATTATATTTTTTTAGAAAAAAAGACTCTTTTCAGAATATTACCGAAAAAGAGCCTTTATTCCCATTATATTTCTACATTTTTATTAAACTTCTATTAAATAAAGTAATAGCTGTCAATACTCTCATATCAACAGCTATCACTTTCGTTTCCTACACTATAAAATTAATTTGTTCGAAATCCGCTCAGTACATGATATATTCCCGTCTTTGAAGAAATTCCTACAAACCCTTCCTGAGTTTCCTCCTGTACTTTCTAAACAATTATTGGAAACTCCTATTTCTTAACTTCATCTTACCATATCGTTATCATTAAAGATACTTAAAGTTATATATTTCCCATAATCAAAATAGCTGCTTCCCCTACTCAGAGAAACAGCTACTATAATCACTGAAAGATGATTCATCTAAAATCTGATTTTTTAGTTGTTAGAATAGAATGAACCCATATAACGGATATATTCATCATCTGTTTTATTTGCCTGCCAATTATGAACATTTGCTTTATTGTGCTCACCTGCAATAACAGAAAGAGATTTGCCAAGATTGTCAAACGCTTCCTCTACACAAGTTTCCGGTGTCATAGCTGCCTTCATAACAGCTTCTCCTGCTGGACCGCCTGGAAGATTGCTTAACAAACTTGGTGTAATTGTTGTTCCTAACGTAATAACCTCAACGTCTACATTTGTACTCTCACACTCTGCTGCCACAGCTTCTGTCAGTTTCTTAATGTAAGATTTTCCTGCACCATACTGTGCGTTATATGGTGAACTACTGATTGCTGTCAAAGAAGACACATTGATTACAGCTCCACGATCCTGCTTTGCAAAGATTCCCATGTAATGATAGAAGCATTTCAAGAATGTCATAACATTAACATTGATCATCTGCTCATGCTTCTCCCACGGAGTATCCTGCAATTTTCCAAATGTATGGAAACATGCAACATAACTCATGAATCCCATATCAAGGTCTTTTGTTGCTTCAAAAATCTTGTCAGTACAGTCGGACTGTGCAAAATCTGCACGGATAACCATGTAATCCACACCATATGTTTCGCTGATACTCTTTCCAAGCTCCTGAAGTTTCTCTTCTCTTCTTCCTACCAGGACAACACTCATTCCCTCAGATGCGATTTTCTCTGCAAATGCTTTTCCAACACCTTCTGTTGCTCCAAGGATGATACCCCACTCACCGTATTTTTCTCTTAAGTTCATTGTTTTTTCCTCCTAATTTTTCCGATTCACAACTAAAATATAATATAACACACCTTAAGGAAAATAACAATGTGTTTTTGATATATTTTTAACAAGCCATACCAATCTGTTAGCTTGCCTTATAACTTCTTTTACAGAGTGATGTATCCTATTCATTATTACTTGAAAAAATATCGGCCACTTCACTAATTATAATGTATGCTGCCGGATCAATGTCATGAACAATATCCTTCATCCGGATCACCTGATACCTGTTCACAACAAAGTAAACCATTGTTTTATCACGATTGGAATATCCTCCTTTTGCACTGACTCGTGTAATACCGCTTCCAAATGTTTCAGTCAACACCTTGCATATCTCATGAGGCCACTCTGTCACAATAATTGCACACTTTGCTCTGTCGATACCTTCTACAATAAAGTCAACTGTCTTCAATGCAGCTGAATAAGCAACGATCGAATACAATGGAAGCACCCAGCTCTGAAGTACACATCCACAGATAATATATAAAATAATATTATATACCATTACAAATGTTCCTACCGTAACACCTGCACGTTTTGCGAAAATAACTGCCATTACTTCAATACCGTCCATCGCACCGCCATAGCGAATCGCAAGACCGCTTCCAATTCCGGAGATCACACCTCCAAACAACGCACATAACAATAAGTCTGTTCCTGCAAGCGGCGAAGCAATACTGACATCAATCGGAAAGATGTCTGTGATCAGCCATGCAAACAAAGAATAGATTCCGACCGTATAAATCGCATAGAAAGTAAAGAGTCCTCCCTGCTTTTTCAATCCCACAAGGAACAATGGAATATTTAACACCAACAAGAAGAACGACAATGATAAACAAGAAGGTGTTATCTGTTCAAGCAACATAGAAGTTCCCGAAATACCACTGTCATATAATTTGACCGGTGTCATGAAAAGTGTAATGCCAAAAGCGTTTATCATTCCGGCAACCGTAAGCATCAAAAGATTTACAATTCGAGGTTTCTGGGTCTGTCTCATTTTAAGCGCTCCTTTGTCAAAATATAATTTACCAATGTTGGTTGATTTTTAAATCATACCACATAAGTAGTTATATTTCCACCTGTGTAATGTGTAATCCCACTAACTCCATGTACTCGACTTATTTTTTCTATATTTTAACGGAGATACCCCATATGTTTTTTTGAAACTTCTGATAAAATAACTTACATTCTGATAGCCACTGAGCATTGCAACTTCTGTAACTGGAATATCCGTATTTTGTAACAACTGTTTTGCATGCTCCAACCGCAAATATGTAACATATTTTGAAAGCGTAATATGAAAATGTTCTTTAAAATATCGCGATACATATTTTTCTGAAAGATGAAACTGTTCCCCAAATTCCCTTAATGATACCTCCCCTGCAAAACTCTGCTGTATGTATGAAATCATCTCTTTTTCTACAGTATTTCTTCCACTTTTATCATTTTTGATTATAAATCCATTCTCCCACATGTGAAGAATAAATTGTAAAAGAATTATTTTTGTCTTTATCTGAACAGCTATTTCCAACTTCTTTTCATCATTTTTTGCCATATGTATTTCGGTCAACTGCTCACACAACTTTTTTGCTGTATCCTTGATTCTTGGCCTTATCATCAAATGACCATTTTTTAATGGAATAAGCAACTTATCATCTAACATGTCATCTGTGCAAAAAGAGATATATTTTAACGGAAAAAGGAAAGTAAAATAATCCACGTCACCAGACTGTGAACCCATGAAATGCAGATTACCCGGCGACACCACAAAGGCATCCCCGGGGGTTCCGATATAGTTTTCTCCTGAAATACTTACAGTCAAGGTTCCACTTTTTACATATATAATTTCAAGTTCGTCATGCCAATGTACCGGTATCTGAAATGATCGTCCCTCATTTCTTATATGATATGTACTAAACGGATTCTCCTTTGTTCCATGCGGTTTATTTTCCTTTAATTCAAAGTACATAATCTCTCCCTAAAATTCTATAAGACTCTTATTTTTCCATTTTCCACTTTTCCATCTAAGTACCATTCCCACAGCCCTCGCGCATTCATCACTTGCCATAGCAATATATGCCCCCACTGCCAGAAGTCCCATATGTACTCCGAGAAAATACGTGCCACCGACCGCAAACAGGTACATAAAAATCGCACCTAATATAACCGGAAAAAGTGCATCTCCACTCGTTTTTAATGCCTGACCATATACAAGATTAGTCACCCTTCCAAATTCAAGAAATATATCTACTATCAACAACTTTACCACAAGATTTATCATCTGTGTATCATCTGTAAATATATGCACTATAAAATGTCCGGACAATGCAAATGTCACTGAAAAGCATGTTGCTGTTATAATACCATATATCGCAGCTTTTCTCGTACCTTTGTCACATTCTTCAAATTCCTTTGCGCCAATTCTCCAACCGGTCATGATCGCATTCGCCTGTGCAAGTGCAGCTCCCACACAATACGAAAAATTAGCAATCTGCACAGTATACGAACGTGCTGTAACATTCATTCCATCCGCATCCATCTGATTCATAAAACGAACTATAAGCGTCATTGCTATGTTATAAAGTGCCGTTTCAAATGCAGAAGGAAAACCAATCTTAACAATCTGCGCAAGTATCTTTCTTGATGACATTCGCTCAGGGCTCTGCTTTGCTTTTATAAGCACAGCTCCCATTCCGGCTACAATAATAAGATTCACAATCCTCGAGATAACTGTGGCAACAGCAACACCCATTACGCCCCAGTTAAACATAAATAAGAATACTGAATTAAGTATTATATTAATCACATTTCCAACGACAGTTCCTATCAAAGAATGCTTTGTATATCCAAACACCCTCAAATAACTGGAGAAAATAGGGATCAGTGCATTCAAAAAACAGGTTCCCCCAACAATTTTAAGGTATGTTTCAGCCGGAGCAAGCAAAGCCGGAGCAATACTTACGATTCTAAGTATTCCACCAGAAAAAACAGCTAGAATAACCGACATCAAGATACCTATCATTGCATTAAACATAAGTCCAAGCTGTCTTGCCTGATATGCAATCCCAGGTCTTCCGGCTCCAATATTTTGTGACATAACAGCTACCATCCCCGATGATATCACCCCAAACATGATAATAAAAACACCTATATAGGTATTAGCTGTCCCCACTGCTCCTACAGCCTGGTCACTTACAGACGATAGCATAAGCGTATCGACCATCCCCGAAAGCATATAGAATAAAGTCTCTAAGCATATTGGCACAGATAGCTGTGTTAATGTTTTTCTTTCCGCTGCCATGGTTTTCTCCTTACATAGAAATATATCATACCTTATCAATAATACGATATATTTCTATGTAATTCTTGTATAATATCATACGAAAATTGCACTATTTCTACTTTATTTTACTAACACATTCAAAGATCAGGCGGTGAAATTCATTGTCAATTTCAAAGAAATGGTCACCGTCTTTAGAAATCAGGCAAAGTTTTTGCTGTGCAATATTTTGCTCCAATGCAAGCAGATAAGCGTCAGTGATAGATTCACAGGAAAATTTGAAGCGTCTGATTGAAATGGTTTCGAACAAACATAATGGTGTTACATTCTGTATGGGATCTTACGGACTGTATGACAGAGCCCTTGGTGCGGCTTACCTCTGCGGATTATGGGAAGCAATTGAAAAAGAAGCAAAAAAGAAGGCAAAGGTAAAAACACCTGTTATTACAGAGTAAAATAATCCCTTTAAAGTTTTGCTTTTCCCTTATTCACATTGCACTTTCAAGGGAAACATTTAATCATTAAGCTAAAGCATCTCTTCGGAGGTGCTTTTTTCATACCATTTTTGCCGTAGGAAGGTAATGACAGCGTGCTTCGAAAAAACGGATTTCACGAATCCGCTCAAGTAAACGTTCAAAGTATTCTTCTGTGCTGGAACGGATGGTTATTTTGTCTTTTTTCTTTTTCAAATAGGATGCCTCCATATACACAAACGAATTATTAATAATTATCAATTCAACTTTTTAGTCCATTCTGCTTCTTTGAAACCAACAAGAACAGTATCTCCATTTACAACAAGTGGACGCTTTACCAGCATTCCATTTGTAGCAAGTAACTGTAATTGTTCCTCTTCACTCATTGCAGGAAGCTTGTCCTTAAGCTGCATTTCTTTATAAAGAAGTCCACTGGTATTAAAGAACTTCTTAAGCGGAAGTCCGCTCTTTCCATACCATTCCTTTAATTCGTCATACGTAGGATTCACTTCTACAATATGACGCTCAGTATATTTAATATTATGCTCACCTAGCCATTTTTTAGCCTTTTGACAGGTTGAACATTTTGGGTAACATATAAATAACATTTCTTCGTCTCCAATCTAATCCGAATCCATCCACATCAACACTGGTTTCACGCTCTACTTCTTCGCATTCTCTTCCAATTCCAGCATGTACTTATCAAAATCAGACATAAACAATCTGTCCTGAATTACGCGATATTTCTCAAATTCTGTCTCGGCTTTTGCCTTGGCAATCTCAACAGTGATTTTGCCTGCATCCTGAAGAACCTCTCTGTCATCCGCCATCAGGAATAAATCCAGTCGCTTTGACCAATCCTCCATCGTCATCGGAATATGGCGTTCCGCACGGTCCTCTGCCAAATCCAGATAAGCAGATACAATACGCTCCAGTGAACGCATTTCTTTCTCTGAAAGATAATTCTTCGCAATGCTCACATCGCTTTTTACAATCTTGCCTTCCGGTGCTGCTGCCCAAGTGGTTAATCCCATGTGTGGCTTATCAGCATCGGCCCGCTCGTAAATTAACTCTGCTACTGTATGTCCATGAACCGCATAGTGCATCTTGTTCTGCACCTTTGCAAAGAACTGCTTTGTTGTTTTTGCTGTTCGGTCATAATCAAGAGCTGTAGCATAGATGTCTGTTATCTTCTGGTAAAATCTACGCTCGGAGAGACGGATTTCACGAATCTGCTCAAGCAAACGGTCGAAGTATTCTACTGTAAGCACAGATCCACCATTTTTCAGACGCTCATCGTCCATGACCCAGCCTTTGATGGTGTAGTCCTTCACGATGCCATTGGCCCACTTGCGAAACTGCACCGCTCGCTCATTATTTACCTTGAATCCAACAGCAATAATCATTTGAAGATTATAATGCTTCGTATCACGAGTCACCTGACGGGAACCTTCGGTTTGAACTATCCGGAAATTCCGGATAGTTGAATCTTCCTCAAGCTCTGAGTCGGAATAAATTTTCTTAATATGCTCATTGATTGTACGAACATCCACATCATACAATGCAGCCATCATCTTCTGTGTCAGCCATATATTCTCATCCTCATAGCGCATCTCAATGCTGTCCTGCTGATTGCCAACAGAGGCAACATAGGTCAGGTATTCTGCAGCACTGGAACGAATGGTTATTTCATCTTTTTTCTTTTTCAAATAGAAGTCCCCCTTCCTCAATAAACCACTCTATAATAAATAATAAACATCAAGATTTGTAATAATCTACATTATAAACTTTTCTATCAGAAGAAGTGTAGGCAAATTTTGCCCACACTGCTGCTTTTTCTTTGTTCATAAGTTCATTCTCTCCTGCAAAATCAGATATATTATTTAGAATGCTCTGGTTTTTGTCTGCCCAAAAGGCACGCGACCTCACAATGCATTGAAACTTTACTTCGCATTAACATTCGCGTACGTAGTGGTATAATAATGATTTTTTGCACCCCTGCTGCCCTCTTTCATATTATTAACACCCGGCGGGCGCACAGAAATATTATACATAGCCAATCTGCTGTACTCCAATTACACCTCTGCGAAGAACTCCAATGCTAATAGATTCTGTTTCGAATTCCTCAATCGAAAACTCTTCAAACTTAAACTCTTCATGAGCAAATTCTTCAAACTGAAATTCTTCATACTTAAACACTTCAAAGCCTACCGACTCTAGCACTTCATCTGGCAATTCGTAATTTTGATCTACTAATCCAAACATAGTAAATCCAGTATCAATACAAAATGAAATAACGGCATTATAACCAACATTATATGCAAACGAACCAACCATCGAACCTACAAAGCTTCCAAGCATAAATCCTAAAACTGGGATTTCAATAAAGGATTGAGCTACTCCTCCTACTACTAATGAGCAAGTAGAAACGAACATTTCTCTAATTAACTCGTTAGCCAATTCTCTTGTCTGCATTTTCCCGGTTGCGACCTTAAATGCATTTTTCATAGTATCCATTGCTATTACAGTTACCGCTCCAACAACTGAAGGATTAACCGATTTCATGGCTTCGCCCCATAATCCTGCCTTACATGCAGTTGTTATTGCAGCAGAAATACTTCCTCTAATAAATCCTTCTGCGGCTCCAGATAAAGCAGCAAATCCTATCTTCTGAAACTGCTTTTCATCTAATTCTCCATTTTTTATCAAGTAAGATATAGCTTTATATATCTCCGGAGCCACCTTAAGAACCATTGAAATAGTGGCTGCTGTAACACCGGCCTTAAATGCTTGCTTAAGAACATACTCATATTTTATTAGGTCTTCAGTAGAAATCCCTAGATCCTTCAAATCCTGTTCAGTGACTTTACCTTCCTTAGCTAATCGAGCAAGTTCCTCCGCCTGTTCTTTTGTAAGTGCTACTGATTCTGTTCCCTTTCCATCTTCAATTTTATCTCTTAACATTTTGAGAGTTTCCTTGTATCTCTCAACCTGTTCAGGACGTTTACTGCCTTCTTCGATAATTTTTCTATTAAGCCATTCTGTTGCTTCCACTAATTGGTCTTTAGGAATTACTCTAATTTGACCACTATAAATTGGATCATTCAAAACTGACTCGATATCGTTATATCCTCTTTTGAAAAGGAACTCATCAATGGTATCTTTTCCTCCTTGAGCTTGGTACTCCTTAAATCTTTCAAAAACACTTTTAGCTTGCTGCTTCGCACTATCTACACCTGTTTTATAATATTTCAGACCAAAGTCCTGTCCAAAATTACTTGTAACGTCTGCAGATGCAAAATCATGGCTTCTATCAACATACGTGCGGCTTTTTGAACCTTTAACTACTGCATCAATATTAAAAGTATCTGAATGCCAAAACTCTGCAATATCGCCCTTTAACGCATCAGGTTTTGTTTTAAATCCTTCAAACGCATTCATATCTTTTAGCAATGTTGCTATCTCATTATTGACATCTCCAACATAAGCATCACCCATTGCTGCAGCAGTATAACTTCCTGAGTTTTTCTCAAAAAATGAATACCCCTCTGCAAATGCGTCCATCTATTATCCCTCCAAGAACTTTTGTAAACCATCAAGATACAAGGCCATTGTAAGACATCTGTACTGTTGGTCTTTTATTTTTTTATGTGCTTTGCTTCCTGAAATAAGTCCATATATAGCTGCTGGATATACTACTGGTAAAAATACTCCAACCCATTTTGCTGCGTTAGGAAGTGAATTCACAAAATTAACGGTAGTTGCTTCAAATTCTTTTTGATATGATTTGCTAAACTGAATAAACTTATCATATTCATCCTTTTTTAGCATATCATCTTCAACATACATTACAGCTCTTTTTCCTAACCAACCATACTTCATTCCGTATTTATTAAAAGAAAAGTTTACATTCTTTCCTTGCTCTTTTGCCTCTTTAAAACTTCCAATAAATAAAATATGGGTATTTGATGTGATTTTTGGCAAAGTATCTTTATAATTCTTAGGAGTATAAATTGCTGCTGAAACGGTACCATCTTTTGTACCGACAGTTTTTCCTTCCACATCATCATTCTGACCAATTAAAGCCATAAGGTAATTAGCATATTCCATTAGTTTCTCATCACAAACAATCATTAACTCTGTCTTTTGATTTTCAAACATATCTGTGTCCCCCCTATTATTTTGTGGTAGTGTGTTTACTCTTATCTATTCGTTTTTTTATCACTGGAAGAACTCTTTTATGTATTCCATATCCAGCTGCGCCAATTCCTGCAAGTAATAAAAATATCCAACCAACATTTGATGCTTCGTCTTCATTCTCTTTCTCAGTTGGTGAATCCTTAAACAGAGCATCTATATCCTCTTTAGGATAGTATTTTCCGTACCAATAAACATACCCCTTAGAAGCATAGTCCACATCATCATCCCAGTCGTGATCGTCTTCGTAATCCCAATGTTTTGACATTCAAATACCTCCTATTTTTTATTCTTAAGAGCCTTCAACAACCATGCACTTGTGCCACCCGCAATTGCTAAACCTGGCCCAATAACTGGAACAGCCATAAGTGCGGCAGCCATTCCTAACGCTCCTGCAGCTCCCACTAATTCTTTTGAAACTGCTGCCCTGCTAGTTGTTCCAGCAAGAATTGATGGTGTAAGCATATTAGCTTTTTCAAGGAGCTCCTCTCTATCTTTTGCTTCATACTTATCAGGATTATCAATAAAAACATCCAATAAACATTTTAACATTTCTGTATCATCTGGTGAGGCTGCCATTTCAGCATCTAACACAGCTCGAATAGCTATATACTGCGTTTTATTAAGTTTGTTACGCTTTGCTTCAAGATTATTTATAGTTTGTCTTGTAACACCGATACGATCACCAAATTCCTCAGCAGTCCAACCGACAGCTCTACGAATTAACAATAAATGCTCTTGTAATCTTTCAATTTCGTCCATACAGCACCTCCTATGTTTGTATTCTATACCTTGACAAAAATTTTGTCAAGCAGCAACTTTTTTCTTATAGTAAAACTAGAAGGTTAATAAATCACTGAGAATCTGTTCTATTTTCTTCAGTATACACTCTTTTCTGTCGCTCTTGCTCCCGGCGTTGTCTCCTTTCCCTGCTTTAAGGCGCCACCGACAAAACCACCGACGTCTTTTGCATTATCCTGTGCCGGCTTACTCATTTTTCTATATTCTGAAACTGTCTCTGTGGTACGAATCGTAGTGGAACATGTCTTGGAAAATTCCTCCCAAGACATTTCCTTATTCTTCCACTTCTTATCCATACGACTATTTCCTATTGCGATTCTCATTAGCTGCATCCTCCTTTGCGATTCTTCTCTTCAAACGGTCAATACCAACCGTTGCTCCTCCTAAGTCACCTGCTCGCATTTGACCGAGAATAGTTCGATATCGCTACCATCATGGGTCTTGACCGTGCCATTCGCTGTAGTAATGATTCTGGTGCTTCTGTTTATGACAAACCACAATCATTTTCTTGGATACACCAAAGATGAAGACGGAAATCTTGCCATCGACCCGGAGTAGGCTGAAATCGTAAAGCGCATTTACATAGAGTAGCTTGAAGGCTACTCTATGGATAAAATCGTAAAGGGACTTGAAGCTGATGGTGTTCTTACCGGCACCGGAAAAACAAAAGGGTGGACGAGCACCATCAACAAAATCCCACGTAATGAAAAGTACATCGGTGACGCTCTCCTGCAAAAGACTTATACCACCGATTTCCTGAACAAGACCAGAGTCAAGCACAATGGTATCGTTCCACAGTATTATGTTGAAGGAAACCACGAAGCCATTATTCCAAAAGATATCTTCTTACGAGTGCAGAAAGAACTGGTACGCAGACGAGTGGTCAAGACCAGCGCCAATGGCAAAAAGCGCAGTTACAGCTGTAACCACTGCTTTGCACAGATTATTGTCTGCGGCGACTGCGGTGAAATGTTCCGCAGAATTCACTGGAATAATCGCGGCTGCAAATCCATCGTCTGGCGATGCCTTAGCAGACTGGAACCTACCGGGCAGGAATGCCATGCAAGAACCGTCAATGAAACGATATTACAAAGCCTACCTTGTCATTATCCAGATGCAGAACGATGGTCGTAATTTGTGGATTGGCACTCAAAAAAGTTGTGAGAGCTACGGGGATTTTGCTGTCCTTAACCTCTTTTTTAGGCTGATACACGCCCGACAAAGAGAGCAGACTTTCCGATTTGTAGTCCTTGCCCTCGCATTTCAGATAAGTGGCATAGGACAGTAAATCAATAGCAGCTTCAAATAAATGCACGGTATCCGCAGGCTTCTTTGCCAGAAGTCGGAACGAATACCGCTTGTCGCTGCCCGATGCGTCCTGCTTGAAAGTGCTGCCGAGAGTGCCTCGCAGGGCGACATATTTTGGTGTTCCGCTTTCGTCTTTGCCGATAAAAACAGCATTGTGATAATCGGCACTCTCATAAAGCGTGCCGTCTGCGATACACTCCTGTATGAGCTGATAGTCAATACCACGCCCGAAAAGATACTGTATCACTCTGTTACAATCCTTATTTCTTGGCGGCAGGAGCAGGGCTTTCGGTTCATCTTTCTTGGGAGCAGAAGGTGGCTTCCAGTCCGCCATCGTCTGTCCCGTGAGAATTTCCACGGCTTTCACAAAGTCATATTCCTTGACCTTGATGAGATAATCGAGGGCAGAATAGCCGCCAAAACCTCTCGACCACCAATACCATTTACCGTTGGAAATCTTTAAACTGTCGTGTTCTGCGGTACAGTACACATTACTTGTGCCTTTGACCTTAACGAGATTGCTCGGCTCAAACTCACGCAGATAGGATAACAGGTCAATCTGGCGTACCCGTTCAAGCACATCAGAGTCAATCTGCACATAGGGTCGGTTAGTTCTCAATGGATAAAATCACCTCCAGAAATAGAAAAAGCCAAGGGGCTTTCCTTAAATGAAAACCTCTCGGCTATGTAAAAGTTTTATTCAAATAAATCTAATTTTCCCCTATTGCCTGTCCCAAACCCACTTTCTTTTTTCCTTAAATTATACATTCCAAGCTTTAGTATTTGCTTATAAAGCAAAAACTGCTTTCCTTTTCTATTTGCAAAAAAAGTATATCCTATCTGTTGTTCTTCGCCCCACTTTTCCCATAAACGAGGACTTAAAACATTATTTTCAGTATATAATGGAAGTATCAAATCAAAATAGTACTTTACCTTGTCTAAATTAGTTGTCTGGAGTTGCTGAAAAAATTTTTTATAAATCTTAATATCTTCACTCAAACAACTCAAAATAATATAAGATTTTGTTTCCTCTGGAAAAATAGTAATGAAAAGCCTACTAATAAAACCTCTTTTCGTATGTCGTATTTTCTTGCCTTTCAAGTCAAAGTCAACAGCAATACAAGCATAGGTCGCAAATTTTATGCTTTCTGGAATCTCAATTACACAAGTTTCTAAACCAGTATAATCCTTACTCACAATACCTTTATCGAAAAAACTCTTAACCTCATTCATTTCTTCCAGAGTCATTGATATAGCTCTATAGTACTGTATATACTGTGGTGTTTTTAACAAAGACGGCGTATTTGTAATGTTTTCTCTTAAGACTTTCTGTTCCACAAGTTTCTTATAATACTCAAATATAAAAGCTTTATATGCGTATATATACTTATGTTCATCACTATCTTTATCGAAAGCAGGTGCTCCTTTTTCTATAGGAGCAAATACTTCATCATCGTGAATATCGCAAAAGCAGGTCTCAGTTGTCGCATGATTGACCCCAACTCGGTCAATCATTGTTAATACTTCTGGTTCTTCATTTTCAATGGGAATAACTTGTGGTGGCTTGTTAGGGTTCAAAATATACACATGCCCATCTTCCGATAATTGAGATATTATTTTATTGTTCTGTAATGCGTGAGCCTCTTTGATATGCTTAACACATCTGGTACTATCAGGATATAAGCAGCACTTTATCTGATTTTTTCTGAACTGTTCCATGATTTGTATATTAAGAGGCTTCTTACTTTTCTTTACAGGTCTATCTTTACGATTTTTACAACACCCAAGATAAGTTTTTCCACTACCGCATGGGCATAATTCATCATCATATATCTTAAAATATTTCATCAACATCATATCAATTACCTCATTTAGATAAGCTATTGTTTTTATTATAATACTTTATTGTGAATTTTTCCACCTCTGCGGCTATGTAAAAGCGGCATCAGCTCCACGCCAATGCCGCCGTTCTTGGTTATAAAATTCCTGCCTTTTTGAGATACCCAACGCTGTCATAGCACCCTCTGAAATAGATTGCTTCCTGCTGCATATCGCTGAGCCTGTTCCGAAGCTCCAAAACTTCTATCAAAGCCTTACACTCCTGCTCGGATAAATCGCTCGGCTTTTCCGTATCCAGAGCCTCCATCACTTTTGGATACTCCTTGTAGAGTTCCTCTATCCTTTCCTCTATGGAACGGTATTCTGGATTTTCTTTTGGCAACTTTGCGATAACGGAGCTTAGATATTCAGCAAAAATGTTGCTATGCACATCAACAAAGGTTTCAAATCTGAAATTATCAAGCACACCTTTCACCTCCGACATTTACTAATCTACACCTATTATACTTCCCAGAAATCAGCAATACAAATATGCAAACCGCATTATCTCTCCCGACTTGAACATTTTCTTTCGGGCTGTTCTTCTGTCTGCTCTGACTCGGTATCCATAACGGAAGTATCTTTTTCATTCAGATTCAGCTCAATGTTAAGAGCGTTCAGCCGTTCCGTTTTTTCTTTCAGCTCATCTTCAAAGGCAAAAGGCTTCTTGATTTCCTCCTTTGCGGTTTCAAGCTGTGCGATAGTTTCCGCCTTTTTGGTCTTGGCAGCTTCCAGTCTGGCAGGGAGCTTTGACAGCTCATTTTCAATTCGGGTCAGATTTCCGAGAGCATCGGAGCCTAAATCCACCTTATGCTTTGCCTTTCCACAAAGGTTCATACAATAATGGGCGTTGACGGTATCATAATAAATCTCTATTCGGAAACCTCGATAGCTGCCGATTTCGGTAGCTGCGGACATCGGATAGTCCTTGCAGATTGCAAGGAGCATTTCGCCTGCATCTGCCTTTTCGGTATAGGTCACGCCTTTTAGGGTCATCGGGCAAAACTTATCCTCACCCTGCGGCTTGTGCTGCTCGGCAAAAGCTACATCATTTTCATAGCCTGCAATGCGTTCCTCATACTCCTTAATGGTCTGAGGATAGTATTTCAGCACTCTATCCTCAAGGTCGTAATGCTCGGAAAGATAACTCTGCTTTAAACCGCACCTGCAAGGGAAGCGTCGCCCTGCGGAGAACCTGTTTCTGCATCGGTCTTTGTCACAGTCACTTGGAATTTCTTCAACACATTGTCGAAGCTGCGTTTTGTGACCTTGTTCCAGTCAATCGGAGCTGTCTGGGAAGCAGGAACGACATAGCGGACTGCGGTATCCACTTCCTCAACCACATACGGGGTATCGCCACTGATAAGGACATTTTCAAACTTAGCCAGTCCGTTTTTATCAGTCACGGCATACTCGTCAACAGGCAAGCCGCTTAAAGATGTGCCATAGCCACTTTGTCAAGGTGGCTATGTAAACAGTACCAGAGAACTCAAAAAAGCCGCCTACTCTTAAAATCAATAAGAATAAGCGGCTTTGTAATCTGCCTTAGACATATTCAGTTTTCATTCTCTTGGTCGGTGCATTTATGACCTTAAAAATAAGCTCGTCAATACAATCCGTATATCTGCCTTGCTGAATAAGTTGATTTTTTAACTCTACAAGGCTATGTATCAAAAGTTTTCTTTCGTGGCTATCCAAATACAGATGATTAAATTTCTCTCTCATAAGCACACCTCCACTTCTTTAGCTTTATTATAAGTTTCGGAAAAATAATATACACATCTATAACTGGGAAATTTTGATAAAAACTCATTCCTATCATAAATTTCTTCCATCTAAATACTGGATTGCGGTTGAAATTAAAGACAGGCAACGTTTATAAAAATATTCATAATGCCTTTTATCCTGAATATCCGTTTTTGTTGTTTCATGGTGTCGAATTCTAAAATTATTGCCAAATATGGTAAGCTCATGAAATTCCTTTTCAAATAATTCTAAAAACGGCTGTTGATTATTACCCATATCCATTATAATCTTATTAACCGATTTCTTCTTATCTACAGTCAATGAGCAGTAATATGTCTTTAGTCTCTCAAATGCATCCCAAAGTTTCTCCACTGCAATTTGCAAATTGTTTTCATCATAATATTTTGAAGCCTCTTGTAATAACTCTTTCAGTCCTACTTCTTGAACAGACACTAATGAATTTTTATTTATCTGGGTATCAAATGTATTCATTAGCTTCCCCTTGGAAAGCTGAAACGGTATCTCATTCAGTTTTAATATAGCATTAATCTGTGGTTCAAAGTCATCTGAGATACTATGTTTCGCAAAAAACTCTATTGCGTCCAACACGCAAAATGGAGAATTAGAAAGTATGAATGCTTGCAAATCAGTAGTTTCAACATATTCTTTTTTATCATTATAACACTTTGGCACATAAAATTGCCTTATTTCATTGAAAACATCCTCAGCTACTGTTGTATTATAATTCCATCCCGTTTCGTCAGTCGCTTGATATACGATATTATATCGCTCCAGAAACTGATAAATTTGATTTCTCGCTTTCCGCTTTATGGACAATACTATCTTTTTTGCTTTTATGTCCTTTGCATTTCGTTGAGAATATGGAATAAACAACGTATTATCTTCTTGCTGATATATTCTCCATCCATAAACATCACGATTGGATATTTTCTCAGCAGGGTAAATCTCATAACCGTCATTTTGTAATAGCTTGTTAATTGCCACTAAAAATTCTTTCCAGTATCCCTTATCATATCGAACAGCAGGGTGAAATACTTCACAAAGAAATTTTAAATATACTTCATCGCTACCATCTTGTAAATTGAATCTTTTGTCTTCAAAAACCCAGCAGTATGGATAATCATCATTATTCACTGTATGTTGCCAAATATCCTGTTCTGCATTTGCAAATCTTGAATCAAAACTTGGCATTCTCTCTAAATCATATAATCTTTTAAGAAAATCTATTTCTTCAAGGCGACCATAATAATTGTAAGTAACGGTTCGAGTTTGAAAAAATTCGTCTATCTCCAATCCATTCTGAAATAAATCTAAAATATCTCGCTTTGTTATTTCTGTAATACGGTTCACTCCATTTTCCTCCTTTCAAACATATTCAGCACTTATATATTGCTTCCCAAATATTTTAAAGAAAAAGCGTACCACTATTTTTAATGATACGCTCATCATTATTAAATCACTTTAAAATACTTCAATGCATCCTTTATCGCTTCCACTTTCTCCGCTGTCGGATGCTTCCTCGGCTGTTTCAATTCTTCTACCGCATTAGGAGCATCATACATTGGCAAGCCTAAATCTCTCTTTACCTCTGCGATATATGCGGTATGTACCTTGAAGCCGTATTTTGCTTCTATGTACTCCTTTATCATTTTGTAGGTCACTCGTTCCTTGGGCTTGTATTCTTCGGCTCTTTTAGCGATATTATCAAGCGGAACTTTTCCCTCACCCTCACCAAACTCAACTTTTACGTTGATATGTCCGTCTGGCTTTTTGTGGGAAAGCAGTACTACCGTCTCACAATGCACCGTCTCACAGAACTGATCCACCGCCGTCATCTTCTCCACACGATATCCCGCCAGCTGCATCATCTCCAGATCACGTGCCAGACTGGTCATCTTACAGGAAATATATACAATCTTATCCACCCCATAATTCAAAATCTTCGGGAGTGCCTTCGGATGGATTCCGTCTCTCGGCGGATCCAGTACGATCACATCCGGCTTCTCTTCAATCTCATCAAGCACTTTAAACACATCGCCTGCAATGAATTTACAATTGGAAAGTCCATTTCGGACAGCGTTTTCTTTTGCCGCCTCGACTGCTTCTTCAATAATCTCAACACCGATCACTTTCTTCGCAATCGGAGCAAGTACCTGACCAATTGTTCCTGTTCCGCTGAACAGATCAAATACAACCTGATTATCGATATCTCCAATATATTCTCTTACTGTTTCATAAAGTACTTCTGCCCCTTTGGAGTTCGGCTGAAAAAATGAAAATGGTGTAATCTTGAATTCCAGTCCGAGAAGCTTCTCGTAAAAGAAGTCCTGTCCATAAAGAATTCTTGTCTCATCACTCTTCACGACATCGGACAGAGAATCATTCAATATATGAAGAATTCCAACAATCTTACCTTCTAATTCTAACGCCAAAAGTTCTTCTACTAATGGAGTTAAATCATATTCTTCCTGTGTTGTCGTTACAAGATTCACAAGAATCTCACCTGTTGTATCACCACGTCTTAAAAGAAGATGACGGAGATAACCGACATGCTGCATTTTCTTATAATAACTTACATTTCTTTCTTTAAAATAATTCAGCACACAGAGAAGAATTTTATCCATATCTTCATGGACAAGCTGACAGTCTCCTGCTGTCAGTACATCATAAGTACTTCCTTTTTTATGAAGACCGAGAGATAACGGACCGTCTTTGAATTCGTCTCCAAAAGAAAATTCCATCTTGTTACGGTAATGAAATTCCTTCGGGCTGTGCTTCACACCCTCGAAAAGATACTCGCCCTTTACTACCGGATCCATGATCCTGCGGATCTGCCCTTCTTTCATCTTCACCTGTTCTTCGTATGGCATTGTCTGATACATACAGCCACCACAGGCAGGAAAAATACTGCAGACCGGCTCCCTTGTCTCCAGTGGAGATTTCTCCAACACTTCAAGAAGTCTTCCTTCTGCATTTCCTCTTTTAAACTTGTTTATCATAAAACGGATCTTCTGTCCCGGAATCCCATTTTTCACAATAACATACTGTTCTTCCTCCGGAACAAATACAATCCCCTTATTTGGGAAATCTACACGTTCAATAATACCTTCGTAGATCTGACCTTTTTTCATCCTTTTCTCCTATCAATTCTAATCTATTTTAACAGAAAAACAGACAGGATGGTTTCTTCTCACACCCTGTCTGCACTTTTGCAATTCACTCAAGAATTATACCTGATCATCCTCGCTGAAGTAATCATCAAAATCGTCATCAAAATCATCTTCAAAATCATCAAGATAATCCGGTGATACGAAACGATATACTGCATAAGCGATTGCAGCTACTGCTGCTACTGCTCCGACGATAGCCAGTGTCCAGATTACTGTGTTCTTCTGCTTCTCAGCCTCATTCTTATGAAGAATCTCGTTCAATCTTGTTTCTGCAATGATGTCTTCTATTCTCTTGTTCATATTAACACGTCCTTTCTTCACCTTTTGCGGTGACAGATAATCTGTGTTTATTATAACACCTGACGATTCATATTACTACTGATTTATCATTTTTTTATAACTTTCTCATACCTTTACAAGCTTGGCAAATTTTGCAAACATCTTGCGTGTTCCGACACTGTCAAATTCAATCGTAACCTCGTGGTCTCGTCCGCCTTCTTTGATATCCGTTACTGTTCCTTCTCCAAACTTCACATGACGTACCCGGTCTCCGACCTCATAACCAAGTGGACCATTTCCACCTGCTGCCAACTGACTGCCCTTCTGCAGGGATGCCAGTGCCTGACTTCCTGTAACTGTCTTACTCGTTCCCTGATTCTTCGCAGGTGCCATTCTGCCAAATGCTTCTCCGAATGCCTGTGCCCGAAATGCTTCTCTGGCACGTGCATATGTATTCTGTTGTGCTGGCATCTCCGTCTCCTGAGTAAACTTCTTGTTTCCTGTATCAAGCAGTTCCCTCGGGATCTCTTTCACAAATCTTGACATCGGATTGTACTGTGTCTCACCGTGCACCATTCTTCTGCGCGCACTCGTCAAAGTCAGTTCCTGCTCTGCCCTTGTAATTCCAACATAACAAAGTCTTCGCTCTTCTTCCAGTTCTTCTCTGTCTCCCGCATTAATACTCATATATCCCGGGAAAAGTCCATCTTCCATCCCTGCAAGATAAACACGTGGAAATTCAAGTCCCTTTGCACTATGTAAAGTCATCAGAACAACATATTCCTGGTCTTCATCCAGACTGTCAATATCCGCAACCAAAGCAACTTCTTCAAGGAATCCACTCAATGTTGCCTTTTCATCTTTATCCTGACAACTTTCCTCATAAGTTGCCGCTTTACTGATCAGCTCATCTATATTCTCTTTTCTTGTTTTCGCCTCTTCTTTATCTTCATTTTCAAGGCTTTCTATATATCCTGTCTTCTCAATCACTTCCTGTAAAAGATCTGTGATACTCATCTCTTCTGCCAACGTCTTAAAATACTCGATCAATGCCGCAAAAGAGTCCAGTTTTGTTGCACTTCTTCCCACTCCTGCGATCAGCCCCGGTGCCAGTAAAGCCTCATAAAACCCAATTCCACGTTCTGTCGCAGACTCCTGAATCCGGTTAATTGTTGTAAGACCGATTCCTCTCTTTGGGACATTAATGATTCTTCTAACCGCAACATCATCACGTCCATTGTCGATTGTCTTGAGATAAGCAAGAAGATCCTTAATCTCTCTTCTCGCATAGAAATTCACTCCACCGACAATCTTATAAGGAATGTTCATGGCAATAAACTTCTCTTCCAGCAGACGGGATTGTGCATTCGTACGATAAAGAACTGCACTGTCATTATAGGAACCTCCCTGTCTGACAGCACTTTTGATATCTTCGCCAATGAAATCTGCCTCATCAAACGCAGTATCGAACTGACGCAGACGAATCAGTTCGCCTTCTCCGTTCTCCGTCCAAAGTGATTTTTCCTTTCTTCCACGGTTATTCGCAATCACGCTGTTCGCTGCATTCAGAATATTCCCTGTAGATCTGTAGTTCTGCTCCAGTTTGATCACCTTTGCATCCGGAAATTCATGCTCAAAGTCAAGAATATTTCGGATATTCGCTCCACGGAACTTGTAGATTGACTGATCATCATCTCCAACGACGCAAAGATTCTTATATTTTCCTGCAAGAAGGCTTACCAGCTGAAACTGAACTGTATTTGTATCCTGATATTCATCTACCATAATATAGCGGAATCTTTCCTGATAACTCTCAAGCACATCCGGCTGTGTCTGCAAAAGCTGTACTGTCTTTACAAGCAGATCATCAAAATCCAGCGCATTATTCGCCTTCATCTGCGCCTCATACTCACGGTAAACCTTAGCAATCTTCATCTTTGCAAAGTCTCCTCCGGCATTCAGTTCAAATTCATCCGGAAGGATCATCTCATTCTTGGCAGATGAAATTGCTGAAAGCAGACTTCTTTCTTTAAACACTTTCGTATCCACATCTACTTTCCGACAGACTTCCTTAATTAATGTCTTCTGATCATCTGTATCATATATAGTAAAATGATTCTCATACCCTAATCTGTCAATAAATCTTCTCAAAATACGCACACATGCAGAATGAAATGTGCTCACCCATACACTTTCTGCTCCAAAACCGACAAGGTTATCCACACGCTGGCGCATCTCTTCTGCCGCTTTGTTCGTAAATGTGATTGCAAGGATATTCCATGGGTTCACGCCACGTTCTCCGATCAGATATGCGATCCTGTGCGTCAGAACTCTTGTTTTTCCTGAACCGGCTCCGGCAAGGATTAGAAGAGGACCGTCCGTGTGGTAAACAGCCTCTCTCTGTGGTTCATTTAATTTATCATAAATGCTCATCTTTCCACTCCTTTAAAGTTATAAAGATATCTGTAAATGTATTCCCATTATCAAACACACGTTCCTGTTTGTCAACTACATTTTCCGGCCCTCTTATCTTTTGCTTGCTATCTAGTTTTAAATACTATATAATAAATGTATTGAGGTGATAACATGAATATAGACACAAGTAATCTGTTAAACAGCATTTTAGAAGAACTTTCTTCTTTAAGTTATGTGCATCCCGGCGATGTTCCGAATATTGATCTTTACATGGATCAAGTAACTACTTTTATGGATGAGCAGCTGGCTTCGACCAAACGTTACCCGGATGATAAGATCCTGACAAAGACCATGATCAATAATTATACGAAGAACAATCTTCTTCCACCCCCGGTGAAGAAGAAGTATTCCAGAGAGCACCTGCTCCTTCTGGTCTTCATTTATTATTTTAAAAATATCCTTTCAATCAAAGATATTGAGACAGTTCTTGCACCGCTCACAGAGAAATATTTTCCGGATGGAAGCTCTTTTGAATTAGCGGATATTTACAAAGAAGTCTGCAAGATTGAAAAAGAACAGCTGGATTCCATCAAAGAGAATGTAACTGCTACTTATGAGAAATCTGCTGAGACTTTCACTCATCTTGCTGATGGCGAAGATAAGGAGATCTTACAGCAGTTTGCATTTATATGCAGCTTGAGTTTTGATGTATATATCAAGAAAATGATCATTGAACGGATCATTGATGACCTCTCTTCCAAGTCTTCAAAAAACGAAGAGAAAAAGAAAGGGAAATAAACATTTCTGTTTAAAACAAGATACAGCCTGCGAAAGACTTTATCAGGATCTTCCGCAAGCTGTATCTTTTGATTGATAAAAGGTATTTTATTGTAAGCTTAATTCTTAAGTGTTATTCTTCCGTTCCATTCTCTTCCTCAGCAAGCCCTACACGTTTGAAAACCATATCATATCCGTCATTCCCATAATTAAGAGAACGGTTCACACGACTGATTGTCGCAGTGGATGCTCCTGTCTTCTCCGCGATCTCCAGATATGTCTTCTGTTCACGGAGCATTCTTGCCACTTCAAATCTCTGTGACAATGAAAGCAGCTCATTGATCGTACAGATGTCTTCAAAAAATGTATAACACTCTTCTTTATTCTCAAGGCTTAAGATTGCCTGAAACAGATAATCTACTGCCTCGGTTCTGATCTTCTTACTCATACGAAACAATCTCCTTCTCAACCGGCTAATTATATGATGGCTTACGGCATACCATAAACCATAACAATACCTTTTGCCTTCTCAGGCCACTTTTTGATTTTAACACATTAAATTTTTAAAGTCCACCATTTCTTATGAATTTAAACTAAATTCTTGCGCAATTTTGAGTTTTTCTAAAACATTTTATGTAAAACACACTTTTTTCGTTGTTCTTCCTCTTTTAAGATGCTATAATAAATCTGTTATAAATATTTTGATACAAAAGAGAGGAGTACATGATTAATATGAAGTGCCCAATATGTGGAAAAGACCTGGATTTGCAGAATAAGCAGATTGGCACCAGCGAAAACGGGGATCCAATCTTTAATGAATATGCAATCTGCCATAGCTGTAAAAAGCAATGGAACCTTGATAAACAACGTGCAAAGAAGATCGCTGCCAAGAAAGCCGCAGAAGAGAAAGCAAAAGCTGAGGCTGAGGCTCGTGCCGCTGAAGAGAAGGCAAAAGCTGAGGCTGAGGCCCGCGCTGCTGAAGAGAAAGCGAAAGCTGAAGCTGCCGCTCGTGCTGCTGAAGAAAAAGCAAAAGCCGAAGCTGCTGCCCGTGCCGCTGAAGAAAAAGCGAAAGCTGAGGCTGCCGCCCGTGCCGCTGAAGAGAAACGAGCTGCCCGCAGAGAAGCAAAAGCCCGCGCCCGCAAAGAAGCGATTGCCCGCCTTGCTGCTGACAAAGGGATTTCAGAAGAGGAAGCTGAGCGTATCCTTAAGGAGAGAGCCAGAGCACGCAAAGCCGCTGCACAGAAAGCTGCCACTGCTCCCACTGATGCTACTGATGATTCCGAAGAGCAGAAATATGGGAATATTCCAGCGGAAGAGATCCGTGATAAGCGTGAAAAAGCAGTTCGCAAGGGATACGAAGATATGCTTGCAACTGACCCTGACAGTAAAGCTGCCAAGAAGAAAAAGAAAGAGGAAACCGAAACTGCGAAAGCAAAAGAAGATGTAAAATCCAGAAAAATGGATGACTATGATGATGCGAAATCCTCTGATGATGAAGATGATGATGAATATGAATATGTAGACGAATATCCACGTTTCAGACCTGGGCGCATTATCCTTGGAATCATTTCCCTGCTTGCATTTGGTTTCTGTATTTATAAAGGTTTCGTAACAGGACTCAGCACATCAGGAGCTGACGTGACTTCTGCCCCTGGCATGAATTATGTCATTGTTGCTCTTTGTATGCTTATCACTGCACTGTTATACTTCATCATGAATAACCGTGATACACTTTTTGCATTCCTTATCCCGATGATTGTCTATATCGGTAGTGCTGTTTTTGCTTTCCTGAAACATGGAGATGAATTCGAGCTTCTGATTTTAGCCGGTGCAAGTGGTGTACTTGCTGTTATTTCACTGATTCTCGCAATTGCTTCCCGCGGTGGAGATGATTACGATGATGAAGATGATTACGACGATCCATTTGAAGAAGAACACGATAATTAAAATCGCGTTGTAAATCTTTTTGGTTTCTAAGAACAATTTATATAAGATAATTACAAGGGAGTATCATTTTTCGGTACTTCCCTTTTTTGTCCTAGTATGCATTTTTTATATCATATATCTAAAACATTTTTAGGTGTCAAAAACTTTTTTAGAATAGTTGTTGCTTTTTGTTGAATATGTGATAAAATGTACCTATAGGTATCTTTATATAATTAAAAATACACAACAAACACATACTCCTCAAAGATTTTTCTTTGGGGATTTTGTCACAAAGAAAGGAGTAACTGACATGGCATCATTTATAGTAAATGGTCAGGAAGTCTCACCCTCAAAGAATCAGAAACTGTTACGGTTCCTGCGTGATGAGCTGCACATTACCTCTGCAAAGGATGGCTGCAGCGAAGGCGCTTGTGGAGCCTGTACTGTTATCATTGATGGACAGACTTGCAAATCCTGCGTACCTGACACAGATTCATTGGCCGGAAAGAATGTCATCACAGTCGAGGGACTTTCTGATTGGGAACAGAAAGTTTACACTTATGCTTACGGGAAGGCAGGCGCTGTACAGTGCGGATTCTGTATTCCTGGTATGGTTATGTGCACAAAAGCACTTTTGGATGTAAATCCGGAACCAACCGATGATGAGATTCGCTATGCGCTGCGCAACAACTATTGCCGCTGTACAGGATATGTTAAGATCATGGACGCGGTACGTCTGGCAGCTAAGATTCTGAAAGAAGGGGTTTTACCAGATGATGGAGATTCTAGCTGGACTCTTGGTTCCCGTGTTTCTCGTATAGATGTTGAAGAAAAAGTGCTTGGAACAGGTAAATATCCGGATGACTATTATCCGGAAGGAATGCTCTATGGCGCTGCTCTTCGTAGCAAATATCCACGAGCTCGCGTACTTTCTATTGATACCTCTGCTGCCGAGTCTCTGCCTGGCGTAGAAGCAGTTGTAACAGCCGATGATATTCCTGGGGAGAATAAGATCGGACACTTAAAACATGATCAGTATTCACTGATTCCGGTTGGTGGACTGACTCATTATCTCGGAGATGCAATTGCCCTTATAGCTGCAACTGACATGGCAACTGTAGAAAAAGCAAAGAAACTTATTAAAATTGAATATGAAGTACTTCCTCATGTGCATACAGTGGAAGAAGCTGCTGCTCCGGATGCACCTCTTGTTTATGATGAAGAAGAGACTAACGTATGTGCTTATAAGCACATCAGCCGCGGAAATGCGGAAGAAGCAATCAAGAATTCCAAGTACGTGATCTCACATCACTTTGAGACACCTTGGACTGAGCATGCTTTCCTTGAACCGGAATGTGCTGTTTCTTTCTATGATGAAGACGGTGACATTTTCGTATATTCAACAGACCAGTCTGCTCACCAGACACTACACGAAGTTACACTTATGCTTGGAACGGATAAAGTAAAGGTTCAGAACGCATTAGTCGGTGGTGGTTTCGGTGGCAAAGAAGACATGACTGTTCAGCATTTAGGTGCATTGCTTACTTATGTAACAAAGAAACCGATCAAGATGAAATTATCCAGAGCAGAATCCTTGCTTGTTCATCCGAAACGTCACCCATTCTACATGGATATGACAATGGGATGCGATGAGAACGGAGTGATCCAGGGTGTAAAAGCGATTGTTAAATCTGACACAGGTGCATTCGCTTCTCTTGGTGGCCCGGTTCTTGAACGTGCATGTACACATGCAGCAGGACCTTACCATTATGAAAACTTTGAGATTGAAGGAACTGCTTACTATACAAATAACCCACCAGCCGGAGCATTCCGCGGATTTGGTGTTACACAGACTTGTTTCGCAACAGAGACACTTCTGAACATGATGGCCGACAAAGTTGGTATCACACCTTGGGAAATCCATTACCGTAATGCGATCCGTCCAGGCGAAGTACTTCCAAACGGACAGATTGTAGATAACTCTACAGGTCTTGTAGAGACACTTGAGGCTGTCAAAGAAGAGTATGATGCTGCGCTTGCGGCCGGTAAGGCTGTTGGCCTTGGTTGTGCTATGAAGAATGCCGGCGTTGGTGTTGGTATCCCGGATACAGGACGTGTAAAATTAATAGTTGAAGAAGATGAAAAACTTCACATCTTCACTGGTGCTTCCTGTATCGGTCAGGGACTTGGTACTGTACTTGTACAGATGATCGTTACAAATACAGATCTTTCCCGTGATGATATCGTCTATGAGCGAAGCAACACATGGATTTCACCTGATTCCGGTACAACTTCCGGTTCTCGTCAGACACTTGTAACTGGTGAAGCGTGCCGCAGAGCATGTGAAAAATTCATGGAAGCGAAAAACAGCGGTAAATCCATGAAAGATATGATTGGAGAAACTTTCTACGGAGAATATCTCGCTAAGACTCATCCACTTGGTGCAGATGTGCCTAATCCGATATCTCACGTTGCTTATGGATATGCAACTCAAGTCTGCATCCTTGATCCTAAGACAGGTAAGATTGAGAAAATGATTGCCGCACATGATGTTGGTAAAGCTGTCAACCCTCTCTCCTGCGAAGGTCAGATTGAAGGCGGTGTTGTAATGTCAATGGGATATGCACTCAGAGAGCAGTATCCAATCGATGAAAACTGTAAACCAATTGACAAATATGGTTCCTTAGGACTTTTCCGTTCTCACGAAGTTCCTGAGATTGAAGCAATCGTTATTGATAAACCTGGTCTGGATGTTGCCTGTGGAGCAATCGGTATCGGAGAGATCACATCCATCCCTACTGCTCCTGCAATCGCAGATGCATATTGCAGATTTGACGGAGAAAGACGCTACAGCCTTCCTCTTTCTAACACACCATATGAAAGGAAGAAATAATCATGGCAATTAAAAAGAGATTTCCTTACCGGGCAGCTCTAGTTGCCTGTAACGGTGGCTGCCGCGCAGCCGGCTCTGAAGACGGTGGATGCAAAGATGGCTGCATCGGATGTGGAGCCTGTATAGAAAAATGTAAATTCGGCGCGATTTCCATGAATGAATATGGCGTTGCCGAAGTAGACGAAGAAAAATGTATTGCCTGTGGACAGTGTGCAAAAGTCTGTCCGCAGAACTTGATCAAAATCCACGATTGTGCAAACTACATTGTAGTTAAATGCTCTAACAAAGAAAAAGGAGCTGTAGCACGTAAGCAGTGTGAAGTCAGCTGTATTGGATGCGGTATCTGTGAGAAAACATGTACCGCCGGTGCAATTCATGTAGAAGATAATTGTGCTGTGATCGACGAAGAGATTTGCTTAAGCTGTGGAATGTGTTCTGTTAAATGCCCAAGACATGTAATCCATGATCTCCGCGGAGTATTTACAGCAGTAAGATAATACAAAAGCTATCGACTACGATAACAACACAGGTATGTGTTAAGTTATTGTAATCGATAGCTTTTTTATCTACTCATCTTCATCCAGAAACTCGATATCATCATCGTCATCGAGATAATCTAAATCATCCAGATCTTCCAAATCATCTAAGTCATCCAGATTTTCCAGATCATTCAAGTCATCTAAGTCACCCGGATCTTCATCAAAATCATAATCCTCTGTCGCATCTGCCTCATCAGCAGTTACTTCAATTTCGACGTCTTCCTCCCAATCTTCCTCGTCTACATCAAACTTCTCCTCTTTAAAGTTCTCCACTTCATCCTCTTCCAGATCATCTTCAAGATCATCAAATTCATCCATGCTGACAACTGTTGTGCCCTTGTCTTCTTTCAGGACATTTTCCGGAAGACTCTCTATAATCTCATCCAGCTCATCAAAATCATCAAGATTCTCAACCAGTGCCCTTGCCTTCTCGACTTCATTTTCTGTAGAATGTTCTTCACGGATCTCTGCAGCTTTAAGTAAATTCTTTTTCTTACGTTTTCCGGATTCCAAAAGAAGCTGGATCCAGATACTAAGTACACCAATTGCAACACAAAGTGCCACATGAATCATTCCGTTTTTATATGGCTGCAGATAAAAGATACTGCTGCCCGCTGCCATTGCTCCAAATACAGAAGAAGAAGCAATCAGCATAAAGTTATGAAACTTAATAGAAAGCAATGCACACACAAGACCAATACCCGCACAGATTCCATACATAATAAAATCCTGTGGTTTCATCAAATGTACACTGACAACAAAGACGAGTACCGCTACAGTCACAAATCCACCAATCTGCTTCTTCCATGCACCAAGCACCGCCAATACAAGTCCCACACCTGCTCCCGCCGCCAATGAGATCATCTGATCTAGACCTGCAATCACTCCGACCGCAATTCCAGCTGCACATCCTGCCGACAATCCTGCGATCACAGACCAAAAACGTACTAACTTCAGCCCCGTCAGACATAACAGTACTGCTCCGACCGTTATAACGATCAGAGAAACAAATTCCATCTGACTCAAATGATGACTGCTTTCATTAAGTCCAGCCAGAACAACATCCAGGTCAAAATTCAGAATTGTATCAATCATATCATTTACATTCATTATTTACACCTTCGTCCCTTACTATTTATTACTCACTACTGCTCATTTTAGCAATTTTTTTTACTGATTACAAGTGTTCATTTCACCTTTCCATTGACTTCTTATTCTTCTCCACTTAAAATAGAAGAGAAATGCTATTGCTGACCGCATAATACTATGAACAGCAATGAAATGCTAACATAAAGGAGTTTATTATGGAACAGTTAAGAATACCTGCTGGCTATCATTCCCCTCTTACAATTCGTGAGACAGAAGTAGCCATCAAAGAAGTGAAAGACCACTTCGAGCGTGCTCTAGCAAAGAATCTCCACCTGACACGAGTGTCAGCACCACTGTTTGTCCGTCCAGAATCTGGTCTGAATGATAACTTAAACGGTGTTGAACGTCCGGTTTCCTTTGACATCAAAGAACAGGATGGTTCTGTTGCAGAGATCGTTCATTCTCTTGCAAAATGGAAGAGATATGCATTGAAGAATTATAATTTCCATTCCGGCGAAGGACTTTACACAGATATGAGTGCGATACGTCGTGATGAAGATACAGACAACATCCACTCTCTGTATGTTGACCAGTGGGACTGGGAAAAAGTAATTTCTAAGGAAGAACGTAACACAGAGACACTTCAGTATACTGTCCGCAAAGTCTACCGGGCTCTGAAAGATACAGAAGAATACATTTCCAGACGTTACAACTATATTGATCCTCTTCTTCCTGATGATATCTTTTTCATCACTACACAGGAGCTGGAAGACCTTTATCCGGATCTTACTACCAAAGAACGTGAAAAAGCGATTGCGAAGGAAAAAGGCGCAGTGTTTATCTCCAAGATTGGTGGCGTACTTGCTTCCGGCGAAAGACATGACGGTCGTGCTCCGGACTATGATGACTGGGAGCTGAACGGTGACATTATCGTTTACTATCCGGTTCTTGACATCGGTCTTGAACTCTCTTCTATGGGAATCCGTGTTGACGAAGACTCGTTAAAGGCACAGCTCAAAGAAGCCGGATGTGAAGATCGTGCAGAACTTCCATTCCAGAAGGCACTGCTCAACGGCGAGCTTCCATATACAGTCGGCGGCGGTATCGGACAGTCCCGTATCTGTATGTATTACTTAAGAAAGGCTCATATCGGTGAAGTACAGTCTTCCCTCTGGCCTGAAAATGTAGTTGAAGCTGCTGCTGATGCCGGCATCCACCTTCTCTAAACACAAGACAGACCAGCCAATTATATGATAAAAAGCAGATTCGAATTCTACTGGAGCATCTCTCCTTTGAATTCGAATCTGCTTTTTTATTCTCCTCTTATTCTACAATCAGCAACTGTTCTTTCTCTTCCTCAGACACCCTGTTCCAAAAAACATTAAAATCATCAAATTCCGGCAAATAGATATCTGCCGTATTCCAGATCTGTGCCAGATTCTTGTCATTTGCCTTATCATAAACTGCTACTGTCTTAAATCCTGCATGTTTTGCCGTCCTCAGAGCCTGATAAGTATCTTCAAACACCCAGGTCTGTTCCGGCTCCGTATCCAGCTGCAAAAGTGCTGCGAAATAAATATCCGGCTGATCCTTACCGTTTCCGATCTCAGATGCTGTAAAAACCCCTTGAAAATAAGACAATACCTTCAATCTGCTCAGAGCTGCTTCTGCATTCTTCCGGTCACCTGTTGTTGCGATCACCATAGGAATCTTTCGCTCTCTGAATTCCTCCAGATACTGACGAACTCCTTCTTTCAGTGGAACACGCTTTGCATAATAATCTTCCACTTCCTTATTCAGCCCGTGTACAACCTCTTCCACTGTCTTCTCCAGGTTATAATGTGAGATCAGATAATCTGCCGCCTCCTCCAGGCTCATCTCAAATAATGTCTCTCCCAGATTCTTCTCGGCCTCAATTCCCAAATGATCCAAATACAATTCTCCAAGATTCTCCCAGACAGGCATGGAATTGAGAAGGACACCATCTACGTCAAATATTACACCTTTTATCATGTCATTCCTCTTTTCTGCTATGCACTACATTATAATCTCCCTGGAAACGCATGTCAACCGTTACTGTTCACACGATGTGCGACCAGCAACGCATCTCGTCATTTTAAATCGCCTTTGGCGATGGGGCGAGATGCATTCAAGTCAAAACACGCATCCTCCGTGTCAATCAGCGGAATGATTGACACGGGAGTAAACAGTAACTGTCAACCATCAGAAAAAGACCTTCTGCCGGCAGATCAACCACTTGCAAAAGGTCTTTATAAAATGCTGTTATTTATTTTGTCTCAAGGATCTTATCAACACTTGCCAGTTTTACACTCAATACAAATACTTCAGCGGCAACTGCAAGTTCTTCCGGTGTTGGATAAGACGGTGCGATACGGATATTGCTGTCATGTGGATCTTTTCCATAAGGGAATGTTGCTCCCGCTCCTGTCATAACAACGCCAGCTTCTTTCGCCTTCGCAACAATCGCTTTCGCACATCCATCCAGCGCATCAAAGGAGATGAAATATCCTCCGCGTGGCGCGATCCATGATCCAATCTCAAGTCCGCCAAGTTCTCTTTCAAGAACTTCAAGAACAGTCTCAAACTTCGGACGCAGGATATCTGCATGTTTCTTCATATGTTCTACAATTCCGTGAATATCTCCGAAGAATCTTACATGACGCAGCTGATTTACCTTATCATGTCCGATTGTCTGCACACGCATTGTGCTTCTGATATCCTCCAGGTTCGCATCAGATGCTGCCATTGCTGCAATTCCTGATCCCGGGAAACTGATCTTAGATGTAGAAGAAAACTTGTAAACCATATCCGGGTTACCTGCCTTCTTACACTCCATCAGAATCTCAATCAGATAATCCTGTTTATCTTCATATAAATGATGTACGCAGTAAGCATTATCCCAGAAGATACGGAAATCTTCTGCTGCCGGCTTCAGGTTCGCAAAACGGAACACTGTCTCATCAGAATATGTGATTCCCTGCGGGTTAGAGTACTTCGGTACACACCAGATTCCTTTGATTGCCGGATCACTGCTTACAAGTTTCTCAACCATATCCATATCCGGTCCTGTTGATGTCATCGGTACATTGATCATCTCAATTCCGAAATGCTCTGTAATCGCGAAATGTCTGTCATATCCCGGAACCGGACATAAGAATTTTACCTTATCAAGCTTACACCATGGAGTACTTCCCATGATACCATGTGTCATTGCACGTGCTACCGTATCATACATCACATTCAGACTTGAGTTTCCAAAAATGATCACGTTATCTTTCGGAACTTCCATCATATCTGCAAGAAGCTGTTTTGCTTCATCAATTCCATCAAGTCCGCCATAGTTACGGCAGTCAACACCATCTTCACAAGTCAGATCAACACCACTTGTCAGTGTATCCATCATCCCCATTGACAGATTCAGCTGGTCTGCTGACGGTTTTCCTCTGGACATATCCAGTTTCAGACCTTTTGCCTTCACTTCTTCAAACTGCGCCTCCAGGCCACTCTTTAATTCCAATAACTCTTCTTTGCTCAAATCTTTATATGCAGTCATTGCAGGGATCCTCCACTTTCTTTATTTTTTCACTTTTGTTATTGTATATAATTTTTGACGTTTCGTCAATGGGTTCTTGCATTCTTTTTTATTTTTTTGTTTTTTTCAGCTTTATTTTCACATGTTTTGCATTTCAAAAATGTTTTTCATTCATTTTCCACTATATTCCGTGTTATCACTCTATCCCATCAGGTTTTATCTATGCATTATTGATTTTTTCTCCCCTCCTGTGATATCCTTAGAAAGTAGATTCCAGTCAGCATTCCACTTGACTGTGAATAAAAATCTTATGATTCTATGGAGGTACTAAAATGAATTTTACATTTGCACACAATAACCTGAATGTATATGATCTTGAAAAATCACTGGATTTTTACCAGAAAGCTCTGAATTTAAAAGTAGAACGTGAAAAACTTGCCGATGACGAAAGTTTTAAGCTTGTATATCTCACAGACGGTGTGACTCCGCATCTTTTAGAGCTCACCTGGCTGCGTGATATGGATCGACCATATGAACTGGGAGATAATGAGATCCATCTTGCATTTGCTGTCGATGATTTCGATGCTGCTTACAAAAAACATAAAGAGATGGGATGTATCTGCTTCGAAAATCCATCTATGGGAATTTATTTTATTGAAGATCCTGACGGATACTGGCTGGAAATTGTACCAGGCAAATAAAAAAAGTTTAAAAAAAGGAATCAGCATCACTGATTCCTTTTTTGGTTCTAATATCTTACATAATATGTAACACGTACAGAACTTACCTTAACCGGTACTCCTGTCTGCTGTGCTTCGATCATCTGTCCGCCGCCAATGTAAATTGCTACATGTCCCGGTGTCCAACAGATATCTCCCGGCTGTGGATTATTTACGATTGTTCCATGCGCAAGAATATCTCCACTTGTTCTTGGAATTGGAATTCCAGCCTGTCTGTAGCAATACTGTACAAGTCCTGAACAATCCAGTTCAACTCCCGGTGTAGTTCCGCCCCATACATATGGAACTCCGATCTGTGAATACGCCGCATTTACAATAATGCTTCCCTTATCAGCACTATAACTTGGGCTTGATGAGGAAGAACTTGAGCTGCCTGAGCTTGAACTGCCGGAAGAACTACTGCTTGAGCTACCGGAGCTTGAACTGCTTGAGCTTGAGCTGCTTGAACTTCCTGAGTTTGAACTACTGGAAGAACTATTGTTTGAGTTATTTCTATTAGAAGTACTACTGCTTGAGTTGTTCTTCTTAGCTGCTTCCTCGGCAGCTTTCTTTGCTGCTTCTTCTGCTGCCTTTCTCTTAGCTTCTTCTTCCGCTGCTTTCTTTACAGCTTCATCAATCTTAACATCGAGATTTGCGATCTCACTACTCTTCTCTGTGATTGTTGTATTCAGTTCATCCTTCTGTGCATCATACTCTGTCTGTGTCTCCTGCAGATCAGCCATCTTTGTCTCAAGTGTTGTCTTAAGATCTTCTACTTTCTGAACTGTCGCAACATACTCTTCGAGCTTGTCTCTGTCATAAGAATGTACCTGCTGGGAATATTCTGCCTGTGTCAGTACACTGGAAATATCTCCGGATGTCAGTACCTTCTCCACTGTGGCAGTTCCTGTTCCTTCTTCATACATATACTTAATACGAAGCTTCATAGCTGCATACTGCTGTTCCTGTTCCTCCTGCGCTGTTTTCAGATCTTCCTCTGTCTGAGAGATTTCCTCACCTGTTTCGATCAGGTCATTCTCAAGATCAGAGATCTTGGTCATAAGTGAATTCAGCTGTGTCTGAAGATCGCTTACCTGGTTCTGTGTCTCCTGCTTCTTCTGCTTCAGATCACTGACTTCGTCGGCAAGTACCGGTGTAACAGTCATTGTACATGCAAGTGTTACTGCAAGAATCATACTGCTTACTTTTTTTAACTTCATCTTTCCACCTATCCTTATTTTTATCTAGTCCCCCATGTGATGCATTATAATTTTCGTATCATAACTCGTTGTAAATAGTTACATTATAATTCCACATACTCATATGTTATAATACAACATCTATCGCTTTTTTTCAACATATTTCTCGTAACAAGAGGGTATTTTATTTACATTCTATGCTCAATATTATAGCGTATTTATGTAATATTTTCAATACTCCTCCTTACTTTTTTCATTTTTTCGTAACATTTTCGTAACAAAAAAATCTGGAAAGTTCTCTTTATTTTTTGATAAACTTTCCAGATTCCTGTTTCACTGTATGATCTTTTATTTTCTACTGAATATATAAGTTTGTATATCCCATCAGGCTTTCATCTACTTCTCTTGCCACTTCACGGCCTTCACGGATAGCCCATACAACAAGAGACTGTCCTCTGTGCATATCTCCGGCTGTGAATACATCTTTCACATTGGTAGAATATTTTCCTGCCTCTGTCTTTACATTTGTGCGTTCATTCACTTCTACACCAAATGCTTTTGTTACATAATCCTGACTTCCAAGGAATCCAGCTGCGATCAGAACAAGATCTGCATCTACGGTATACTCGCTTCCTTCTACCGGAACCATCATTTTCCGTCCGGTCTTCTCATCTGTCTTACTCTCAAGTTTGATAAGAACTGCCTTACAGAGATTTCCTTTCTTGTCTTTTACGAATTCTTTCACTGTCGTTGTGTAAACGCGAGGATCAGAACCAAACACAGCGATTGCTTCCTGCTGGCCATAATCTGTCTTGCAGACTCTTGGCCACTCCGGCCATGGGTTCAGCGGTGTCCTCTCGTCCGGTGCTTTCGGCATCATCTCCAGCTGGAGAACGCTCTTTGCTCCATGACGGATAGATGTTCCGACACAGTCATTTCCTGTATCTCCGCCTCCGATTACAATTACATTTTTTCCTTTTGCAGAAATGTAGCCTCCTGTTTTAAGCTTCATGTCATTTGCCCATAGTGCTTTCGTTGTTGATTTCAGGAAATCTACTGCAAAATAAATTCCCTGTGCATCTCTTCCCGGTGCTTTGATATCTCTTGGATTTGATGCTCCGCATGCAAGGATCACACGGTCATATTCTTTCAGGATATCTGCCGCCTTCACGTCTTTTCCGACATTACATCCTGTCTGGAAGATAATTCCCTCTTCTTCCATAATCGCAATCTTACGGTCGATGATCTGTTTCTCCAGCTTCATATTCGGAATTCCGTAGCGGAGCAATCCACCCGGTTTGTCCTCACGTTCAAAAACAGTTACCTGATGACCTCTTCTGTTCAAAAGATCTGCTGCCGCAAGTCCGGACGGACCGGAACCGATCACTGCGACTTTCTTTCCCGTACGCACTTTCGGCGGATTTGCCTTTGCATATCCCATCTCATATGCATTTTCAACAATTGCATATTCATTACTTTTTGATACAACTGCTTCCTGATTCAGTCCACAGGTACATGCATTTTCACACAATGCCGGACATACGCGGGAAGTAAATTCTGGAAAATTGTTTGTCTTTTTCAGACGTAAATAAGCTTCCTTCCAGTTTCCATTGTAGATCAAGTCATTCCACTCCGGCACAAGGTTGTGCAGTGGACATCCACTGGCCATTCCTGCAAGCGGCTTTCCAGACTGACAGAACGGAACTCCGCACGCCATACAGCGCGCGCCCTGAAGCTCCTGTTCTTCTTTGCTAAGAGGCGTATGGAACTCATTGAAATGTTTGATGCGTTCCAATGGGCTCTCTGCCGGTTTATCCTGTCTTTCATAATCCATAAATCCTGTCGGTTTTCCCATCTCTATGCCTCCTATCTTCCGTTCTTGATCATATTAAATGCTTCGATTTTTGCTTTTTCTCTGCTAAGTCCTTTTTCTTCCATCTGGATGATCGTGGACATCATTCTCTCATAGTCTTCTGGAATGATTTTCTTGAATTTTGGCAGATATTCTTTGAAATTATCAAGAATCTTCTTACCTACCTCAGAGTTTGTATAAGCAACATGCTCCTGGATCATTCCTTTTAATTCCTGTACGTCATACTTATCTGTAACACGTTCAATGTTGACCATTGCTTTATTTACTTTGCGATACAGACTGTTATCGAGATCGATCACATAGGCAATACCGCCACTCATTCCGGCTGCAAAGTTCTTTCCAACCTGTCCAAGTACAACAACACATCCACCTGTCATATATTCACATCCGTGATCTCCGACACCTTCTACAACTGCGCGTGCACCAGAGTTTCTTACCGCAAAACGTTCTCCGGCAACACCTCCTACAAATGCTTTACCACTTGTAGCTCCGTAAAGAGCGACATTTCCGATGATAATGTTCTCATCTGATTTAAATTTCACACCTTTCGGCTGGCAAACAACCAGTTTTCCACCGGAAAGTCCTTTTCCAAAATAGTCATTACTATCTCCTGTCAGTTCCAGTGTCAGTCCTCTTGGGATAAATGCTCCAAAGCTCTGACCGCCGGCACCTTTACACTGGATCACATAGCTGTCTTCTTCCAGTCCTTCCGGATATCTTCTTGTGATCTCAGATCCGAAAATTGTTCCGAAGGTACGGTCTGTATTTGTAACATCTACTTCAAGTCCTCTCTTTTCTCCTCTTTCAAGGGCTGGGAGAAGCTGTTTCAATAGTACTTTTTCATCCAACGTCTTGTTAAGTTCAAAATCATAGACTTTCTTTGGATTAAAGATAACACCTTTCTTCTCTTTCGCATATGGATTGTACAGAATCTGTGACAGATCCAGTGTTGCGGCACGCTCTGATGTCGGAACGTCTTTTACTTTCAGAAGATCTGTACGTCCTACCAGTTCATCCACTGTGCGGACACCAAGTTTTGCCATATATTCTCTTAATTCTTCTGCAATAAAACGCATAAAGTTAACAACATATTCCGGTTTTCCGCTGAAACGTTTTCTAAGCTCCGGATTCTGAGTTGCAACACCAACCGGACAAGTATCCAGGTTGCAGACACGCATCATAACACATCCCATTGTTACAAGCGGAGCTGTCGCAAATCCAAACTCTTCTGCTCCAAGGATTGCTGCGATCGCAACATCACGACCACTCATGAGCTTACCATCTGTCTCAATACGGACACGCTCACGCAGACCATTCTGAATCAATGTCTGATGAGTTTCTGCAAGTCCAAGTTCCCACGGAAGTCCTGCATTCTGAATCGAGCTTCTCGGTGCTGCTCCTGTTCCTCCATCATATCCTGAGATCAGGATAACTCCGGCTCCGGCTTTTGCAACACCTGCAGCAACTGTTCCAACACCTGCTTCTGATACCAGTTTCACAGAAATTCTTGCATTTTTATTTGCATTTTTACAGTCATAGATCAACTGTGCAAGATCCTCAATCGAATAGATGTCATGATGTGGCGGTGGTGAGATCAGACTCACACCAGGTGTTGAATGACGAGTCTTCGCAATCCATGGATATACCTTTCCACCCGGAAGATGTCCTCCTTCTCCTGGTTTTGCTCCCTGTGCCATCTTGATCTGGATTTCCTGTGCACTGACCAAATACCTGGATGTAACTCCGAATCGGCCGGAAGCAACCTGCTTGATTGCAGAGCATCTGTTTGTGTCAAGACGTTCAATATCCTCTCCTCCTTCACCGGAGTTTGATTTACCATGAAGCATATTCATGGCGATCGCCATTGTCTCATGTGCTTCTTTTGAAATAGATCCATAGGACATCGCACCTGTCTTGAATCTTGTTACGATTGAATCTACGCTTTCTACTTCATCAAGCGGTACACTCTTCTTCGGGAAATTGAAATCAAGCTGACCTCTCAGATTGATCTTCTTGCCTTCCTCATCAACCATCTCTGTATACTGCTTGAACATTTCATAATCACCACGTCTTGTGGACTGCTGAAGCATATGGATTGTCTGTGGATTATAGAGATGTTCTTCTCCGCCACTTTTATATTTATGTTTTCCAACACTGTCCAGTGTCATATCAACCTGCAATCCAAGCGGATCGAATGCTTCTGTATGGAAAGCAGTGTAATCTTCTGCAATTTCTTCAATACCGATACCACCAACACGGCTGACTGTATCTGTAAAATAGCGGTTAATAAAATCCGTCTTAAGACCGATTGCTTCAAAGATCTTTGCTCCCTGATAGGACTGGATCGTTGAAATTCCCATCTTGGATGCAATCTTAATAATTCCATGAATTACCGCTGAATTATAATCATCTACTGCTGCATAATAATCTTTGTGAAGCAGATTTGCCTCGATCAGATGACGGATTGACTCATGTGCAAGATATGGATTGATTGCACATGCTCCATATCCAAGCAGTGTTGCAAAATGATGAACCTCTCTAGGCTCTCCACTTTCCAGAATCATCGCGACTGAGGTTCTCTTCTTTGTACGTACCAGATGCTGCTGCAGTCCAGATACTGCCAGAAGTGACGGGATTGCAACGTGATATTCATCTACCTCACGGTCTGTCAGAATCAAAATATTAGCGCCCTCGCGGATCACACGGTCAACTTCAATGAAGAGATACTCTATCGCCTTCTCAAGACTTGTGTTTTTATAATAAGTGATTGGAATCTCTGCAACTTTGAATCCATCCACTTTCATATTTTTAATTTTCAGAAGATCTGTATTTGTCAGGATCGGGTTATTGACTCTGAGCATCTTACAGTTCTCTTCCTTCTGCTCCAGAAGATTACCGTCTGTTCCGACATAAATAGTTGTAGAAGTCACGACTTCCTCACGGATTGCATCGATCGGTGGGTTTGTAACCTGTGCAAACAGCTGTTTAAAATATCCGAACAGTGGCTGACGTTTCTGCGAAAGCACGGAAATCGGTGCATCCATTCCCATCGCTGCGGTTCCTTCGGCACCGTTCTTTGCCATTGTCAGAATAGAAGTTTTCACGTCTTCATAAGAATAACCAAACGCTTTCTGAAGCTGTGTACACTCTTCAGCTGTATATTTTGGCACATCCTTATTCGGGATTTTCAAATCCTTCAACTGAATCAGATTACTGTCCAGCCATTCTCCATATGGGAACTGATTTGCATATTTTTCTTTTAATTCCTCATCATCGATCACGCGTCCTGCAACCGTATCAACCAAAAGCATCTTACCCGGGTGAAGTCTTTCTTTCATCACAATCTTGGATGGATCGATATCCAGAACTCCAACCTCTGAAGAAAGAATCAGATTATCATCATCTGTAATGTAATATCTGGAAGGGCGAAGTCCGTTACGGTCAAGCACAGCTCCCATAACATCTCCATCTGAGAACAGGATAGACGCCGGACCATCCCATGGCTCCATCATTGTTGCATAATACTGATAGAAATCTTTCTTGTTCTGGGACATCTCTTTATTGTTGATCCATGGTTCTGGAATACAGATCATAACTGCAAGCGGAAGATCCATTCCACTCATCACCATGAATTCTAATGCATTATCAAGCATCGCGGAATCAGATCCGGAAGTATTGATCGCAGGAAGCACCTTGTGGAGTTCACCTTTCAGACATCCTGCCTCCATTGTCTCTTCACGGGCACGCATCTTATCTGCATTACCACGGATCGTATTGATTTCTCCGTTGTGGACCATAAAGCGGTTCGGATGCGCTCTCTGCCAGCTTGGTGCAGTATTTGTACTGAATCTGGAATGCACCATTGCAATTGCAGAAATAAATTCTTCGTCCTGCAGATCTTCAAAGAAAAGTCTCAGCTGTCCTACAAGGAACATTCCTTTGTAAACGATTGTTCTACTGGAAAGTGAAACAACATAAGTGTCATCACTGCTCTGTTCGAAAATTCTTCTGACTACATACAGTCGACGATCAAAATCAATTCCTCTCTCGTATTTTGCAGGGCGTTCAATAAATGCCTGCATAATACATGGCATGCAATCTACCGCTGTCTTTCCAAGAATGTCCGGATGAATCGGAACTTCTCTCCAGCCCAAAAGTTTCAGTCCTTCTTTTTTTACAATAACTTCGAAAATCTTTTTCGCCTGATTGCGTTTTAATTCATCCTGCGGAAGAAAGAACATACCTACGCCGTAATCTCTTTCATCTTTCAGCTTAATTCCAAGTGGCTGACAGACTTTCTTGAAAAATCCATGAGGAATCTGTGTCAGAATACCCACGCCATCTCCTGTCTTTCCTTCTGCATCTTTTCCGGCTCTGTGCTCAAGTTGTTCTACAATACTCAAGGCTCCTGCCACTGTACTATGTGTCTTTTTGCCTTTGATATTGACAATTGCACCAATACCACAGTTATCATGTTCAAAACTTTCGCGGTAAAGACCACGATTCTGACTTTTCATTTCTTTCCTCATAGTCGCTATCCTTTCTTCCTGTAATCTAAAGTTTACTTTAAAATCTTCTTTATTCGGCGCATTCAATCATTTCTTTCTCACGTCGTGTAAAACTTTTTCTAGAATATACACCCTTTTACCCAGGCTGTAAATAGGGAAATCCTTGTGAATTGTCTGATTATTTGATTTTTCATTGATTTTATTTGAATAGTCAGATTATTTTGATTTTCTTATAAAAATAATATTAATTATTAAGATTTCTGTTTTTCTTTGATTTTATTTGATAAAATAATAGATTAAAAAGAAAAAGCGCGACAAGGTTTCGCACCTCATCGCGCACAATTTAAGATTGTATTTTTATCAGTACAATTTATTTCATTTGTATTTCTTCATTATTCCTCTGTTTTCTGAGTACTCACCGGATCCCCGCTTCTCTGAATCCACACAAAACAAGCTGCACAGATAAATGTGCTGATAATCACTGCCGCTGCCATTTTAAACGGTTCTCTGGCAAGCCAGTTAAACACTCCGATATCTGTAAAGATCAAAGATCCCAGATTCAAAACAATGTGAAGCATAATCGGAGCTTTCATTGAACCAAATTTCTCATAAACATAGCACAGAAGAATTCCTAAGAGAAAAGTGTAGATCATCTGTACCGTGTTGGTGTGTGTGACTGAGAAAAACAGCGCTGACCAGATTGCCGCATAATAAAATCCTCTGGTCTCCCGGTACCTCTGATAAAGCACTCCGCGGAACATAAATTCCTCTGCAATCGGAATTGCAAATCCAAATACAATAATCTGGACCACAAAATCTGCTGAATACATATTCTGTGCGGTCTGGATATACTCCGAATCAACCAAAACAGCCTGTGCCATAGCGGACAGACATGTAGCACCAATACTTCCGATCACTCCCATCACAAGAAGTGACCAGTAATTCTTCAGTGGCTTTTGAACCCCCATCCGCTGTATCCCTGCAATCTGCTCTTTCTTCCGATCGATAACAAACAATGTAACTGTCAGAAACAACGTTGCGGCTGTAGCAATCCCTGCAATCGCAATCTGACCTCCTATGATTTTATCAAACGCAGGACTTAACACTTCATAGTACTTATTCATCATTTCCTGATAATTAAGAACTTCTCCACTTTGTGTCATCTTGGAAGATGCTTCCCCCATAAAAGGAAGAATGATTATAAACTCAATCACAAATTCCATCACCAGCTGGATTCCCCAGAATCCAAGTAAAGGACCGGCAGCTCTCCAGAAGGAGCGTCTCGGATCATTTTTCATAAGACAATTCCTCCGCTATCTTCTGAATCCACTCTCTGATCTTTCCAGCTTCACCTTTTACAGTTCCCTGAACCATCTCCGGCTTTCCGCCTCCCCGTCCTTCGAATGCAGCATTTAACATTTTGGAAAATGCACGAAGATCCTGGGTTCTGCTTCCGATCACATAACGGTATCCCGCTGCATCATTTCCATAAAACACAGCACAAAGAATTCTTTCTTTTTCAAGCACTTCATTCACATACTGACGCATGGCATCCGCACTGATATCCTCTGAAAACATACAGACTGTTTTTTCTTCTTCTGGAACAGACTGCGCCCAGATATGTACAAGCTGGCGTTCTTTCTCCACCAGTGTCCGTTTCAAAGAATCCAGCTCTTCTTTCAAGTGTCCCACTGCCTCTGCTGTCTCATATTCTTTCGCACAGAGCAACGCTGAAATTTTCCTGTTCTGTTCCTGCTTCTTCTCATAATCTGTAAGTGCACGGCTTCCACAGAGCATTGTCACACGAACGCCGCCTTTGTATCGCTGCATATTAACAAGCTTGATCATACCGATCTCTCCTGTGCGTTCAACATGCGGCGCACAGCACGCACAGATATCATATCCCGGAACCGATACGATACGAACCTGTCCCTCAATCTCAATCTTACTGCGGTAATCCAGTTCTTCCAGCTCTTCTTTGGATGGATAGGACACTTCGATTGTCAGATTCTTCCACACTGCACGGTTTGCCTCAAGTTCAATCTCCTGCAGTGCTTCTTTTGATATCTCTCCATCAAAATCCATCGTACAATCTTCTGTTCCAAGATGAAATCCGACATTGTTGAAACCGTATCTTGCATGCACGATTCCGGAAACAATATGCTCTCCGGTGTGCTGCTGCATCTTCATAAATCTGGTCTTCCAGTCGATCTCGCCTTCAACAATCTCTCCTGCTTCAAACGGCTGATCTGTAATATGCAGAATTCTTCCATTCTTTTCCCGAACATCAGATACCTTCGCATCCTTCAGTTTTCCTGTATCTGCATACTGTCCACCGCCTTCCGGAAAGAATGCTGTACGGTCAAGTTCTACCGCATAGCATCCTTCCTTTTTCTCATACGGCTCACATTCCAGAACCATTGCAGTAAATTTTGAAAGATGGCTGTCATTGTAAAACAGTTTTTCTGTTCTTGTACCATCCATCAATCCATTTTCTGTCATAATTCGTATTACATCCTTTCCGGAGCTGTAAATCCAAGAAGGTCAATGCAGGTCTCAAGCACTTGCTTCGCAAGTGTAAGAAGTGCAAGATAACCTTTCTTCTTCTCTTCGTCTTCTTCTGCAAGAATCTTTGTCTCATGATAGAACTTATTAAAGTCGTTCGCAAGATCATAAATATATGCACACAACTTATGAGGAGCCGTCTCTTTATATACATTATCGATCACTTCATTGAATTTCACTACCTGAAGCATCAGAGACTTCTCTGCATCATTCTCAGCCGGTCTGATCGTTCCGTCAAGAGCTCCGCCATTCTCAGCATATTTCTTGAGAATAGACTTAATTCTAACGATTGTATAAAGAATATACGGTCCTGTATTTCCCTCAAAGGAAGTAAATCTGTCAACATCAAAGATATAATCCTTAGAAGCCTGGTTAGAAAGATCTCCGTACTTGATCGCTGCAAGTCCAACTTCTTCTGCTGTACGTCTTGCATCTTCTTCCTCTACTGTACGGTTGTCCATGATCTTCTTATACATCTCATCATCAATCTCACGGATCAGATTCTCAAGACGCATAACACCGCCTTCTCTTGTCTTAAACGGCTTACCATCTTTTCCGTTCATTGTACCAAATCCAAGGAATGTAAGTTCTGTCTCCGGTTTTACAATTCCTGTCTTCTTCGCACAACGGAATACCTGCACAAAATGCAGTTCCTGACGCTTATCAACAACATAGATCACCTGATCCGGATCATACAGTTTCTCACGTTCTACCAGTGTAGCAAGATCTGTTGTATCATACAGCGCAGCTCCGTCAGATTTCAGAATCATACACGGAGGAATCTCTTTCTTATCTGTCTCTTCTGCAACGTCTACTACAAGCGCACCCTCATCATAATGTGCGAATCCTTTCTCCTTGAGCATCTCAACCATATCCGGAATATATGCCTGGGCATCTGCTTCACCCTTCCAGAGATCAAAATCTACACTCAGTCGCTCGTAGTTCTTCTTCAAGTCAGTTACAGACACATTCATAATATGTTTCCAGATTGCACGATATCCTTTATATCCATTCTGTAACAGATAAGTTGCATGAAGTGCTTCTTCTCTATAATCGTCGTGCTCTTTTGCATAAGCACTTGCTGTAGGATAAATCTCTTCCAGTTCACTGATCGTAAATGGTGCTTCTTCCGGATATTCTCCTTCAAAACTCTCATCAAAATACGGGAGTTCCGGTTTACGTTTTTTCAGCTCTGTGATGATCAGGCCCATCTGATATCCCCAGTCTCCCAGATGGATATCTCCTGTTACATCATTTCCTTTAAAACGGATAATACGTTTAATGCTCTCTCCGATAATCGCAGAACGAAGATGTCCGACATGCAACGGTTTTGCCACGTTCGGTCCGCCGTAATCAATAATAACTTTTTTCGGATTCTTTTCTTTTTCAACACCAAGATTCTCATCTGCTGCCATCCCATTCAAATACTCTGCAACAACTTCCGGTGCCAGCTTCAGGTTGATAAATCCCGGATTCACCGCTTCTGCTGATGCAAAATACTTGCTATCTGCAAGTTCTTCCACAACTGCATTCGCAATCATGATTGGAGCCTTCTTATATTTCTTCGCACCTGCCATTGCACCATTACACTGATATTCACAGAGATCCGGACGGTTGGAAAGCGTAACTCTTGCAAGCTCTTCATCATATCCTGCTGCTTTGAACGCTTCTTTCATTTCTATTGTGATCATTTCCAGTAATGTCTTCAAAGTTTCACACTCCTCTTTACTTTTCGTTTGTCTTTTCTGCCTGACGGCAATTTTATTAAAACAAGTCTGCCTCCTAACTTTTCTGGAGACAAACAGCCACTATTTATTCTATCATGTATCCAACAGAACAGCAAGCGTTACTGTGAACAGTAACGGCAACGATTCAAATTGATCCGGACTGCCCCCGAAACCAATTGACATAAAAATAACCAATACTTATAATGTAACCACAGCTTTACACATACAGTTTCTACATCCTGTATGATATAACATCAGACAGAAAGGATATCCAACAATGTTAAAATTAGGTTCACACGTTGGCATGAGTGGAAAAGAAATGCTTCTTGGTTCTGCGAAAGAAGCTGTTTCTTACGGTGCCAATACATTTATGTTTTATACCGGAGCCCCACAGAATACCCGCCGAAAAGAAATCAGTGAATTGAATATCGAACCAGCATGGGAATATATGAAAGAACACGGAATTGATGAAATTGTCGTTCATGCACCTTATATCATCAACCTCGGTAATTCAGTAAAACCAGAGACGTTCTCTCTTGCCGTAGAATTTCTGGCAAAAGAAATCGACCGCACGATTGCCTGCAGAAGCCACACTCTGATCCTTCATCCGGGTGCTCATGTAGGTGCCGGTGTCGAAATCGGAACTGCACAGATCATCAAAGGACTCAATGAAGTTCTCACTGCTGAGACTGACTGCTGTATTGCCCTTGAAACAATGGCCGGAAAGGGATCAGAAATCGGACGGAATTTTGAAGAACTTGCCCGGATTTATGATGGAGTTGTCCAGAATGATAAATTGAGAGTCTGCTTTGACACTTGTCATACAAGCGACAGCGGATATGATATCATCCATCATTTTGATGATGTTATGGAGTCTTTTGACCGTCTGCTTGGAAAAGATCAGATTGCCGTCTTCCATATCAATGACAGCAAAAATATTCCAGGAGCCGCGAAAGACCGGCATGAAAATATCGGCTTTGGAGAAATCGGTTTTGATGCAATTTCTACAATTGTCCATCACCCGGATTTCGAATCTGTACCGAAGATCCTTGAGACTCCTTATATTCCTTCTGTAACAAAAGCAAAGAAATCTTATGCCCCTTATAAGTATGAGATTGAAATGCTAAGAAACAACCGGTTTGATCCTGAAATGAAAGACCACATCCTTGCAGATTGTGAATAAAAAACTATATGAAAAAATCCTGTTATTCTCAGCCATCTGAATGTGCTGAAATAACAGGACTTTTTTATCCTATATATCTTATAGCGTCTGAGCGGAGTCGAACCGCCGCACATGCCTCCGGAGGGCATCGCTCTATCCACTGAGCTACAGACGCATCTCGGTTGTTAGTGGGAAAATTTAATTTCGTACAGCTAACAACCTTTTTTATCCTAGCACAATTCTGTATAAATGTAAAGTGGCAAATAAGTTACTGTTCACTCCCGTGTCAATCACCCCGCTGATTGACACGGAGAATGCGTGTTTTGATTTGAATGCATCTCGCCCCATCGCCAAAGGCGATTTAAAATGGCGAGATGCGTTGCTGGTCGCACATCGTGTGAACAGTAACGCAAATAAACCTCTAACTTTCTGCGGTTAATCTTTTTTCACTGCAAGCAGAAGAATTAATATCCCTGCCCCAAGACAAAGTATTGCCCATGCACCTGCCTGTTGTGAATCTCCGGTCTTTGCAGCCTCTTCCCTTATCGTTTGTTTTGGACATACCCTGACATTCCAGTTCATTGCCCCTTTGTCCTCTTCCCATTTTGGCAGCTGGACAAGAACCGGCTGAACCTCGTATTCTGATTCATCTTCGACATAGATCAGATAAACTCCTTCCCTCAGATTCGTAAGGGTTGCTTTTCCATCGCAATCCGTCCTGCACAATCCATCACTATAATGATATTTACTCAAAGTCCGCGCCAGCTCTTCCTGTTCTCTGGCATACCTTACCTCATTGAGATCCACGCCTTTATCTTCATATCTTTTCTCCATCTCGTAAGCACCATCAACAAGAGATGCCACTTTGGAATACTGGAATGTAACACCTTCTCTTTTAATTTGTTCTCCGGTATCTGCAATACAGATTTCTATATTTCCTGTTTCTGTTTCTGCAAACGCCGGGGTCTTTACTGCTACCACCAGAAAACATATCAAAAGAAGAATTCCGCATTTGATTTTCCCATTTTGCCGTCTTTTGCATCTTTCTTTTTTGTCTCCTGCTTTTCTTTCTTTTACGTTTCTTTCTCCTGTAGTGCTTACATTTCCTTTTCTGGTTTCTGTTTCTTTTTCTCTTTCCCTCACAATTTCTTTTTTCTCGCTTTCTTTTTATTCTTTCAATCACAACATATACCAAAAAGAGAATTGGAATCATTGTGAAGATCATTTCTCTAACAGATGGACGTTTCTTTTTGATTTTCTCTTCTTTTTTCTCTTCATACACAACCCGCTTTCCAGTAATCACTAACCGATGGGTATTAATTCCATATGGGGTACATGTGACAAGCGAAACCAGATCTTCTCCCGGTCTGATTTCCAGACTTTCTACCTCTTCTGGTAAGATTACATTTATTTCTTCTACCTTATATGCGAGTTTTTCTCCCAGTACTTCCAGAAAGAACTCATCGCCTTCCTTTAATTCATCCAGACGAGTGAAAAGTCTCGCACTTGCAAGCCCACGATGTCCCGTCATCACACAATGCGTATTTTCTCCCCCTATCGGAAGACTACTGTCCATCAAATGCCCTACACCTTCCTTAAGTACTGCCTCGCTGGTTCCATGATAAACCGGAAGCCTGAGATCTATTGACGGAATTTCCAGTACACACATCATTCCTGTCTGTATTTTTTCGGCATTTAACAGACCTTCATACTCTTCCATCTGGTCAGGCTCGCTTTGTTCCCTGACTCCTTTCGATTCTGCCCAAAGCTTTTTATTATATTCATCAGCCTGATTCCTTAATTGTTCAATTTCATCTCCTGTTGTCTGTTCCACAATCTGTTCATATGTTGCCAACACATTTTGTGTTTTCTTCTGACTATACCAGCCAGTCAAAAGAGGTATACTACACAAAAGAACTCCTATCCATAGTAAAAGATCTGACTGTAATCTATTGTTTTTCCTTTGCATTTTTTCTGTTTCTTCTCATTGCTCCTGCAAGAACAAGAACACTTCCGGTTGTAATACAGATAACAGCTGCTGAAGAACCTGTTACCGGCAGTTTTTTTCCAACTGTATTAATTACTGTCAGATTAGCAGATCCTTCGCCTTCATTTGTTGTCAGACTGATTTCTGATTCTTTCCAGTTTCCGTTAATAAATTCTTTGATCTGCGCAGATGTCTCCAGTTTTTTCAATCCTTTGTCTGTTTTTCCGTCTCCTTTTACATATGCGTTTCTATCATTTGGAAAACTTGCTTTTATATTTAACACAATCGGCTCTGTCAGCAGACGGTATCCTGCCGGTGCCTCTGTTTCTTTCAGATAATAGGTGCCACTATCTAATCCATAGATCACAAATGTTCCATCCTGACCGGATTTCATCTCCACCGCATTTTCCGGTTGCTTTCCACCTGTATGGTCGTTTCCTCCAAGACTGTCCCGGTTAATTACAATGTACCCACCTTCTCCCTGTTTTACATATACTTCATTTTTTAATCCAGCGTCAGAATAAAGTCTGAACCTGGCATTTTCCAGACTTTGTCCATGGTTATTTGATTTCAATGCATTGATTTTATAAGTGAAACAAACAACTGTATCCCACGGTGTATATCCTGTACTTCCTCTCACCGCTGAATCCGGATCATTTGAAAATTCCAGCCGAACATCATTTTCAAATCCCGGACGTCCTGTATTTTTCGCTGCCTTTTCATTCAATGTTGCCTGATAGGTAAGCACTATTTTCTGTCCATATTTATTTTCTCCTGCTTCATTTTTACGATTAAACTCTCTGTCTATGATTTTTTTCATATCAGAAACAACAACCTGAAACGTATCTCCTCCTCCCGGAGCTTCCTTTACTTCAAATTCGTCTTCTTTCAATTCATAATAATTTCCTGCATTTGAATTTTCATAAATCCGGATGGCAACAGAATCCTTTTTGAAAGTAAGTGCTTCACTCATCACATCATGCCATGCGTAATAATAATTGTTATATCCGTTAACATCAGGCATATTTGACTCATACCGATATGGCACAGTCTGCCCGATCTCAAAATCAGCCAAATCATTCCATCCCTGATTTCCAACTTTATCCTGCTCATCATCTTCCCGGATCTTTTTTGTCACAACCGGATAGTCTGATTTTATGTTGAGGTTCATTTCCGGATTAGCTGTACTTACCATACACAAAGAGGCGGCTGAATTCGTTCCTTTTACTGCTGTCACTTCATCGATAATATAATATCCATACGGCAATCCTTTGATTTCAAATGAATTGTCCGCTTTTGTACTTGTCACTTCAACAGATTGACCTATTTTTCCATTTCTCTGTAGATGAGTTCTTAATTCTTCTACAAAAACACGATATTCACTGTATACTCCTTCCTTTTCCTGAGCGGTCTGTGCCCCTTCTGTCTGATGCGTATTCAGAGACTGAATATAATCGATCACATCATACTCTGTTACATTTCTCTCATCCTTATGAATCCGCTGTCCCACGATATAACAGACAAATTTCTTGTATTCCGGATTAAACGTGTAATTAATGGATTCCATTCCTTTCGCATTTTCTGCCTGAAATAACTGATATACCAGAAATCTTTTTCCTTTCAGACTCTGTCCGTCATTTCCTTTGATCGTAATACTTGCAGGACCATTATTAAGATTCAAAATTCCATTTGTAGTTGCTGCTCTTCCCTGTACTTCATTTTCCGCTGCATATACAGATTTGATTCCGGTCGCACCTATTGTTCCCGAAGTACAGAGTACCGCTGCCAAAGTCATCATATAACAGATTTTCATCATTCTTTTTTTCATTTTGTCATCTCCTCATTTCTCACCGTTTTACTACTATCTTTTTTGCTCTTTTTTTCTGTAAATCATTGCCATGATTCCTACAGCTAAAATTCCCGTAAGTAACACAGGTTTTCCTGCCGATCCTGTATCTGGAAGCTTCTTTCCTGTCTGATTTACAATTTTCATTTTCACATTCCACTCCTTAATTGAACCTTCAATACTTATCTTGCTGTCTGCAGTATCTTTACTTCTGTATTCTTTTCCATTCACAACCAACAGACACTTTCCCTCTTCCGGATTACTTTCCAGACAGATTTCATATTCAATATCTGCGTCGTCTAATGTTTTCGGAATTCTGTAACCTGTCGGTGCTTTTGTTTCTTTCATATAGTACTTTTTCTTTACTTCCAGATTTTCGAACATTGCAATTCCATTCCCATCCGTCAGCACCCGGTCAATTTCTTTCTGACATGCCTGGTCTTCATATAAAGTAAACTCAGCTCCTGCAAGTGCAACACCTTTTTCATTTTCCTTTTTCAGCTCAATCTTGTAACAGGCTGGCTTATCTTCTATCGTCACTACCGCAATTCCATCCTCTGTATATTCGATAATAACCTCTCCTTCTTCTGTATTTACCTCAGATAAAAATTCTGTTTTCCCGCTCTCATCAACCTGGAAAATCAGTTCATTATTATTTGTCCGGTACCCATCCGGTGCTTTTACTTCCTTTAATTTGTGAATTCCCTGCGATAATGGCATTACTTTCAGAGTCCCTTTTTCATCTGTTGTCAGAATTTTTTCACTTCCATCCGGTCTGATATGCTTAAATTGCGCTCCCGAAAGAGGATGTCCTGTCTCTGTCGCTTTTTTCACCAAATGAATCTGGAAAACCCTGTCCGGTATCGTAGGGTTCTGATATACATTTATTTTTTCTCCCGTACCTTCTGATTTTATCTGAAAAACAAAGACTTCCTCATTCAGGAAATACCCTTTTGGCGGTTTTATCTCCTGAATTGTTACGGTTCCCAACGGAAGCGCCTCTGTTCCATCTGTCATTTTATACAATGCATCGCCTTTCACCTTATACTTCTCCTGATAACGGCAAACTGCTTTTTCATCTGTTTGAAAGACCCAGCTTCTGACTGGCTCTTTCCCTTCCTTTTCCGGATTTTTTCCCGGATCCAGAAGTTCTGCATAGAATTTCACCAAAAACTGTGCTCCTTGATACGCTGCTGTTCCTGACGGATCGACATACTCCTGTTCCATGCCTGTTTTCTTTAGCAAAAGCTCCACAGGATTCATCTGCGGCGGGTCTGAAAATGTCACTGTCGCTTCCTGCCCGGATTTTACTGTAACCGTTTTTACTTCATCTACAAGCGCATATCCTTTGGGCGCTTTTAGTTCCTTTACGTAATAAGTTCCTTCATTCAACACAACTGTTGATGAATTTCCTGCTGAATCTGTTCTGAACGTTCCTGCTCTTGATTCACTAGAAAGAGTGGGACTACTATAGATACCGTACTCTGCTCCCTCCAAAGAATAGCAACTGTTCTTTTCTGTCACAGAAGTATTCGCCGACACCTTCTTTAATCTCCCTGTTCCGGTTGGCTGGTATGTTCCGCCCCATTTACTGAGCGGCTGTCCATTTCCTTCATAAATAACCCCATATGCATCCGGGAAATATTTATAATTCTCTTTCGCCCATGCAATCCCTTTGTGATAATACTCAGATTTGTGTGTTGAAATCCAATGACCATTCCCACAGGCCACACTATTTCCTGTTTCTATCCGGATCATATCTCCATACCAGTGATGTACTTCATTCATAATCCACCATACTGCGCATTGTTTTAAGAGATAATCGTAATTTGAACTCACCCCATTGCATTTATTCTCATCGTAGTAATAGAACATTGCCGCGATCATCTGAATGGTCTGTTTGTTATAACGTTTTGAAGCATCTACTGCTGTTTTGCTGCCCTCCTGAAACTTTAATGTTGGATTGGTGCAATACAGACTTTCTCCTGATTGCGTACCAAGTCTTCCTTCATTCCAGTGCTGCAGCACAGGCCAGTTTGGGTCATTATAGTCAACTACATCAATCGCACCGATTCCCCTTTCGATTTTCTTTGTATAAACGGTATCTCCTTCCCTTGCCGATGCATATACACCTATACTTTGTATCTTCTTTTCATCTGTCTGATCAAAAGTTTCTTCCTTGTCTTCCTCCTGTTTATCCTCCGTTTCGTCGCAAAATCCCACACCGACATCTTTCAGGATTTTTTTTACTTCTTCTGCCCAGCGCAGTTCTTCTTCAATATCAACCTCCGTTTTTTCTCCGGCCTCTTCAGGCTGTTTTTCAAGTTCTTCGGCCTTGACAATGCCTCCGTATGTCATTGCATAGAGAATACAGATCAAAAAGACTGACATGCAGAGGATTGTTATAATCTCTCCGCGTCCTTTCATTCATTTTCCTCCCTGTCGATACACATCTCTTTCCCCAACTGAAGTTTTCCTTCTTGTGCATAATAGAAATAAGCATGATTACTTAAGATTTCTTCCTCAGGCACCTGCGTTTCATTGATTTCCCGCACCATTCTTTCTAATTCTGACTGACGGATCTGAGAGGATTCCGGTACGATGATCACTTCATGGACACTGCTTGGAAGAACATAGAAATTTTCCTTTAAGACTCCTGCAAGCATATCCAGAATATAAGGGTATGCAATACAGGCCGCCCCATAATTTTTCAGTTTATTAGACAAAACATACATTTTATCTTTTTCCGGAAGTTCCAGTTCTTCATGAATATGCCAGGTTCTCCTTAACAGATTCTCCCGATCATGTTCCCCCGGAGTTGATCTGCTGAGCAGTTCATACACTGCAAAATTCATTCCGAAACATTCTGCCGGAAGCAGACGCTTTGTATTTTCTTTTGCCGCATTCCAAAGCTGTTCTTTTGTCACCTTCCATTGTCTCATATGCAGATCTTTGATCAGCATCACTGCCGTCCCATCATTGTCCGCTTCTACAAGTACTGCAAACACAAGTGACAGATCCAAAAACTTTTTATGTGGAACATCCAGAAGTAATTCCTTGTTTTTCTCTGTGTTGATCAGTCGAAAGATGATTCTGTCTTTTACCCCTTCGAAAGAAAGCATCCTCTCGTAATCCCATGATTTTTCCTGTCGGATTTCTTCATATAGTTCCACCAGATCTTCAATGATCCAATCCATCTGTTTCCCTTTTTCATATAGTTCAAAGAATTCTTCCAGATAGATTGTCGGCGATATATTAACCCCCGGCGTCTCCAGGATTAGTCCTGTACGCTCTGTTGCATTATTTTTTTTCGTCGTATAGACGTTTACCCTGACACCTCCATTTAACTCCTGAGTCAGTTTTTCCTTTACCGCATTTACAAATTCTGTATAATTCACTCTTCTCCTTCCTGATTGCGGTTCATAAAATTAAAATGAGAAACCAGTACGAAATGTACTATTTCAATTGAGTTAGAATTTCCCGGAGAGTTCAGAAGCTCTCCAAATAGAATTTCTTAAAATTTAGAACAAATATTATGTGCTCTTTATTATAGACAGGCCTTCCTTAAAAAACAAGCCAGAATTTTGCATAAATCCAAATTGATTTTTTTAGTGAAAACAGAGAATTTCATCTGATTTTGTCAAAGAAAAAAGGAACCTGCATGATACAGATTCCTTTTTGAAATACAGCTTAAACTGTACTAAATTCGTAATTAAACTCTTGACAGATACTCGCCTGTACGTGTATCGATCTTAAGAACATCACCTGTCTCAACAAACAGCGGTACCATAACAGTAGCTCCTGTCTCAACGATTGCAGGCTTTGTAGCTCCCTGAGCTGTGTCACCCTTGAATCCCGGTTCTGTCTCTGTGATTGCCAGTTCTACGAACAGCGGCGGCTCAACTGAGAATACGTTGCCCTTATGGGAACAGATCTTAACGTTCTCATTCTCTTTTACAAATTTCAGAGCGTCTCCAACTACATCAGCGTTGAGAGCGATCTGATCATATGTCTCTACATCCATGAAGTTATACAGATCTCCATCCTGATACAGATACTGCATTTCCTTTCTCTCGATGTGTGCATTCTCGAACTTCTCTGTCGGACGGAATGTCTTCTCTACTACACCACCACTGATGATGTTTTTCAGTTTTGTTCTTACGAACGCTGCACCTTTACCAGGTTTAACGTGCTGGAATTCCAAAATCTGGAAAATATTTCCCTCAATCTCAATTGTTAAACCATTCTTAAAATCTCCTGCTGAAACCATGTATAATCCTCCTTAATTGCATTTCGTTCAGACAATGTAACTGTTCGTTACAGACTTTTTGCTTCTACCATTCTATACTAATTTGCGACTTTTTTCAATCTTTTTTTGCTCTTCTTATAGAAATGAAGCACAATCTTCTCCAAATACCGCTTTAAAACGATCTGAATCTCTTCTTTTGGATTGATCGGATGCACTAAAATGTTGTGTATTCCGACCCTCTTTGCGCCCCATACATCTGTAAAAAGCTGATCGCCGACAAACAGCGTGTTCGCCTGATCTGTTCCCATGATCTCCATCGCATGAAGATAATTCTTTCTTGCAGGCTTCAGCGCATTATAAATATAATGTGTCTGGATCTCCTGATTAAACATCTCTACGCGCTTTTTCTGATTGTTAGACAACAAACAACTTTCAAAGCCAATCTCTCTCAGTCTCTGAAACAGTCTCTTTGCACGTTCATCTGCCGGTGCACCGTGAGGAACTAATGTATTATCAATATCAAAGATTACCCCCCGGTATCCTTGCTCATATAGTTTTTCAAAAGGGATCTTATAAGTCGACCCCAAATATTCATCTGGAAAAAATTTTTCAAACATTATTTTCATCTAACTCCGTAAGCTTTGAAATCAATTCTTCTATGATCCCAAGAATTGATTTCATTATAACAATTCAGTGAAATGATGTCTACTGTTTTTCCAACGCATCCTGCACATTTCTCCTGAATTCTACCCATGCGTCCTCATCCTCTACAAAATATTTCGGACAGATTTTTCCGGTCACATCATAGTGACGGATCACCTGATCTGCTGTCAGATCATATTTTGCACAAAGCCATGCTGTAAGTTGTACAAGTGAGCAGTATGTTGCATCAGTAAACTTTCCATTCTCATCCGGATGACAACATTCAATCGAAATCGTATCCACATTGCGATCATTTGAAGCATATGCCATCTCCCAGGTCGGAATACACTGAATAATCTCTCCTTCCAATCCTATCACAAAATTACTGCTTGCCGAAGTCTCATGGCTATCTTTGAGACCATTAAAATAATCTCTGTTATCCTGCGCTGTACTCCCCGGATTCGCTGTGTAATGGACAACAATCCCATTCACATGGTCAATTGTTGTCCCTGGTCTGGAATACGGATTTACATCTAACAACTGTATATCCATCTCCGGCTGCGTAGCATCCACATCAGCATATTGATTTTTCTTTTGTATACAGGATTTAAAAAGAAGAAAAAGTAATAAAATCAATAATGGGATCATTATAATCCGCAGCATTTTCCTGCCTCGCTTTTTCTTCCTTCGTGTATTCTTCGGCAATGTTTTCCGCCCTGCCAGCTGATTTCGTCTTGACGTACTCATTCGGTATTTCTCCTGATTTTTAATTCTCTCATTTCCATCGTTTAAAACAAACATCTTCTTATTTCAGCTATTATACCATATGTTTCTTAACCATTTATGAATTTTGTCTTAACTGTTTTATATTCGTATAAAAGAGAAATTCCCGGCAGATCCAGCTCTCACTGAACCTCCGGGAATTTCTCAAGGCGTTCCTATATATTATTTTATTATATCAGGGATGTGATTTTTCATCCCGTCAGGTAATGCGGAATATCCGCAATACTTCCACTTATCTGTCTGCAGGCAATCTGCAAACCCTCAATTTACTCGTCTACACTGTAGTTCGGAGCTTCTTTTGTAATATGAATGTCATGTGGATGACTTTCTTTCAGTGATGCCGCAGAGATCTTCACAAATCTTCCGTTCTCTTTGAGTTCTTCGATTGTGTGTGTTCCACAATATCCCATTCCTGAACGAAGTCCACCCATGAGCTGGAATACCGTATCTTCTACAGATCCCTTGTAAGCTACACGTCCTTCTACTCCTTCCGGAACAAGTTTCTTTGCATTCTCCTGGAAATAACGGTCTTTACTTCCGTTCTCCATCGCTGCGATGGATCCCATTCCACGATATACTTTATATTTTCTTCCCTGGTACAGTTCGAATGTTCCTGGGCTTTCATCACATCCTGCAAAGATGCTTCCCATCATACATACATTCGCACCTGCTGCGATTGCCTTTGTCATATCTCCTGAGTACTTGATACCACCATCTGCAATGATCGGAATACCATACTCTTTAGCAACTTCATAACAATCCATAACAGCTGAAACCTGAGGTACACCAATACCTGCAACGATACGTGTTGTACAGATAGATCCAGGTCCGATACCAACTTTAACTGCATCTACACCAGCTTCGATCAGTGCTCTTGCAGCCTCTCCTGTAGCCACATTTCCAGCGATCACCTGAAGATCCGGGAATGCATCCTTAACCATCTTCACTGTGCGGATAACATTCGCTGAATGACCATGTGCTGAGTCCATAACAACAACATCTACATGAGATTTCACAAGTGCTTCTACACGCTCCAGACAGTTTGCTGTGATACCAACAGCTGCTCCACAGAGAAGTCTTCCCTGCTCATCCTTTGCTGACAGTGGGTACTTGATCTGTTTCTCAATATCTTTGATCGTGATAAGTCCTTTCAGATTACCTTCATCATCTACGATCGGAAGTTTCTCTTTTCTTGCTTTGGCAAGAATCTTTTTTGCATCCTCTAATGTGATTCCTTCTTTTGCTGTAACAAGTCCTTCTGAAGTCATGGATTCTTTGATCTTCTTAGAGAAATCTGTCTCAAACTTCAGGTCACGGTTTGTGATGATTCCGACAAGTTTACGTCCCTCTGTAATCGGCACACCTGAAATACGGTATTTTGCCATCAGGTCATTTGCATCTTCAAGTGTATGCTCCGGTGAAAGAAAGAAAGGATCTGTAATAACACCATTCTCAGAACGTTTCACCTTATCAACTTCCTCTGCCTGTGCTTCAATAGACATATTCTTATGGATGATTCCGATTCCACCCTGGCGAGCCATAGCGATTGCCATTCTATGTTCTGTAACAGTATCCATTCCTGCACTCATCATCGGAATATTCAATACGATTTTCTTTGTCAGATGTGTTGACAGATCTACCTGATTCGGAATTACTTCTGAATAAGCCGGTACAAGAAGAACATCATCAAATGTAATACCTTCCCCTATAATCTTACCCATTATACTTTACCTCTCTTTCTTAAGAACCCATGAAACTGCTTTGAAATGGCAGTTAATGTATCTAAAAATCTTTTGTAATTATTAACTGATATACTACAGAAATTCCCGAAGGATGTCAAGAGTATTTTCCCTGATGTGCTCATAATTTGTATTGATTTATTTTAACCTCTATTATTAAGTTTTACTTATAAGTACTCCTTTATTTATTATCTATGCGACAAACTGAGCCTTTTTTAGAACAAACAAAAGGTTCTATCTGACATTACGAAAATGTGATAGAACCCTCTGTTCCTGCTGCTACAGATCTCTATGTAACAGCTCTTTTATTCTATTCTTATAGAAATTCTGCAAATCTTCCTGATGGATAGATTACATCATTCCCATTCCACCTGCTCCGCCTGCTGGCATAGCCGGTGTATCCTCTTTAATTGTAGATACAACAGACTCTGTTGTAAGAAGTGTAGAAGCAACACTTGTTGCGTTCTGAAGAGCACTTCTTGTAACCTTCGCCGGATCAAGGATTCCCTTCTCAACCATATCTACATATGTCTCATTGTAAGCATCAAATCCTGTTCCTACTTCAGACTCTCTTACTTTGTTTACAATAACTGCTCCCTCAAGTCCTGCATTCTTTGCGATCTGAGCCAAAGGAGCTTCCAGTGCTTTCAGGATAATCTTGGCACCTGTCTTCTCATCTCCCTCAAGAGTCTCTGCGAATTCTTTTACCTTCTTAGAAACATGGATGTATGCGGATCCACCACCACCGATGATTCCTTCTTCAACTGCTGCTTTTGTAGCATTCAGAGCATCTTCCATACGAAGTTTAGCTTCTTTCATCTCTGTCTCTGTAGCTGCACCTACACGGATAACAGCAACTCCGCCTGCAAGTTTTGCAAGTCTCTCCTGAAGTTTCTCTCTGTCGAAATCAGATGTTGTCTCTTCGATTGCTTTCTTGATCTGTCCAACACGATCTGCGATTGCGTTCTTGTCTCCACATCCGTCAACGATAACTGTATTCTCTTTCTGAACCTTAACAGATTTTGCACGTCCAAGCTGATCCATTGTAGTTTCTTTAAGGTCGAATCCGAGTTCTTCAGAAATCACCTGTCCACCTGTCAGAATTGCGATATCCTGAAGCATCTCTTTTCTTCTGTCACCATATCCAGGTGCTTTTACTGCTACAACGTTGAATGTTCCACGCAGTTTATTCACGATCAGAGTTGTGAGTGCCTCACCCTCGATATCTTCAGCGATAATAAGAAGTCTTGCTCCAGACTGAACGATCTGCTCAAGAACCGGAAGAATCTCCTGGATATTGGAAATCTTCTTATCTGTGATCAGAATATATGGATCATCCAGAACTGCTTCCATCTTCTCCATATCTGTTGCCATATATGCGGAAATGTATCCACGGTCAAACTGCATACCTTCTACAAGGTCAAGCTCTGTCTGCATTGTCTTAGACTCTTCGATTGTGATAACTCCGTCGTTGGATACTTTTTCCATTGCATCTGCAACCATCTGTCCAACTTCATCATCTCCTGAAGAAACTGCAGCAACTCTTGCGATCTGCTCTTTTCCGTTGACTTTGCTGCTCATCTCACGGATTGCTTCTACTGCTTTATCTGTAGCTTTCTTCATTCCTTTTCTCAGAACGATCGGGTTTGCTCCTGCCTCAAGGTTCTTCATTCCTTCGTGAACCATTGCCTGTGCAAGAACTGTAGCTGTTGTTGTACCATCTCCGGCAACATCATTTGTCTTAGCTGCAACTTCTCTGATCAGCTGTGCACCCATGTTCTCAAATCCATCTTCCAGTTCAATCTCTTTCGCGATTGTTACACCATCATTTGTAATAAGCGGAGCACCGAATGATTTATCAAGTACTACGTTTCTTCCTTTTGGTCCTAATGTTACTTTAACTGTATCAGCTAACTGATTCACACCTCTTTCAAGTGCTGCTCTTGCTTCTGATCCGTATTTGATTTCCTTTGCCATTTTAACTGCATCTCCTTTATATTTGTCTGGGTATTACTCTACAATTGCAAGAATATCATTCTGCTTTACAATGATGTATTTCTCTCCTTCAAGCTCTACATCTGTTCCGGCATATTTGGAATAAATTACTTTATCTCCAACCTTAACCTGCATTACAACTTCTTTTCCATCCACAACTCCGCCAGGTCCGACTGCGATTACTTCTGCTTCCTGTGGTTTCTCTTTTGCCTGTCCCGGTAATACGATTCCGGACTTTGTTGTCTCTTCTGCTTCTAACTGTTTTAAAACGATCTTGTCACCTAATGGTACTAATTTCATTGTAATTCCTCCTTACTTTATTAGCACTCATTTCTCCTGAGTGCTAACCCATGAATATAAAATAGCACTCCCCATTTCATTTGTCAACACAGTTTACATATTTTTTATAAAAGAAAAGCCATGGGGCTTTCTCTGCCTCACAGCTTTTCTTTCGTCTCTAAAACTTCTCTATGATCTTCTTTCGTTCATCTCATAGAATCCGTTCTCAATTTTAAACTTCAGTAGATTCCTGTCTTCCGACTGGTATCTCTCTTTCACAACACCGGAGCAGCACAACAGCTCTGTCCCCGTTGAAATATAACATCTGTATTTTGCATCCAGCAGAATCGTTGTCAGAGGATCTTCCATCACTTCAAGATAAATGTAATCTTCTTCTGTATCATAATGATCCACCTTACAGACTCTTGTTGTATCATCAAAAATAGCATCTGCTGAAATCACTTTTTCCATCTGCAGATCAACCGGATTTCCCTCGTACATCTTGTCTTCTCCTTCTGCTTACATCCGCTCTTTCTCAATCCTCTCGAGCTCTGTAAATACATAATCATTCAGAACTTTAATATAAGTTCCTTTCATTCCTGAAGAACGTGATTCAATTACTCCTGCACTTTCAAACTTGCGAAGTGCATTCACGATAACCGATCTTGTAATTCCCACACGATCCGCTACCTTGCTGGCAACCAGAATTCCCTCTGTACCATCAAGTTCTTTAAAGATATGAATGATTGCTTCCAGCTCTGAGAAAGAAAGTGTGCTGATTGCTGCCTGAACGACATGTTCTTTTCTTGTCTCTTCCGCACTTTCTTCATTCACTGAACGAAGCATCTCAAGTCCTACTACAGCAGTACCATATTCACTGAGAATAATATCATCAATAGAATACGTTGCATCCTGTTTGTAGATAAACAATGTTCCGAGACGCTCCCCGGCAATATCGATCGGTGTGATGATTGCCTGACATCCTTCCACAGCATCTGAAGAAAAACCAAGTGTCTCCAGATTAACATTCTCTTTTGTAGACAGAACACTCAGCAATCTTTCATTAAGCATATTATCAATATGAGATCCTACGGATTCTGTGATCAGTTCACTGATTTCTCTCACCTTATTGCTTTTGCTGACTCCAAGAATCTTTCCCTTCTTGCTGACTACCAGCACATTTGAGTCCAAAATCTCTGTCAGTACCGCACAGATATCATTAAACACAACTTTGCTGGAGTTATTATTATGCAGCAACTTATTAATCTTTCTGGTCTTATCCAATAATTGTACGCTCATTGTCTCCTCCACATGATTTGCTCTTATTCACTACTTCTAGCAAACAGTAACTATTATTTTCCAAGTTGTATACACAAATCAAATTTCAAATTCCTTACTAGCTTATATTATCATACAATTCAGAAAATAGCAACGTTGTGTTTTTCTGTTTTTTGAAATATTTAATCTTCTTTCTTAATTGTTTCCACATATCCGCACTTTTCATCAGCACAAACTAATTTATTGCCTTTTTCTACCATGTATCCACCACATTCCGGACATTTCTTACTGGATGGCTTCTGCCAGGACATAAATTCACATTCCGGATTATCCTCACATCCATAATACTTTCTTCCCTTTTTTGTTTTGCGGATAACAACTTCTTTTCCACACACAGGACACGGAACTCCGATCTTTTCCAGATATGGTTTTGTATTTCTGCATTCCGGGAATCCCGGGCATGCAAGGAATTTACCATGCGGACCGTATTTGATCACCATGTTACGACCGCACTCTTCACAGATCACATCTGTTACTTCATCTTCAATCTTAACTTCCTCAAGCTCTTTCTCTGCAATTTCAACAGCTTCCTCAAGATCCGGATAGAAATTACGGATTACTTCCTTCCACGGAACCTTTCCTTCTTCAACCATATCAAGAAGCCCTTCCATATTCGCTGTAAAATGAACATCTACAATACTTGGGAATGACTGTTTCATAATATTATTAACAACTTCACCAATCTCTGTCAGATAAAGATTCTTGCCTTCTTTTGTAATATATCTTCTTCCAAGGATCAGAGAAATGGTTGGAGCATAGGTACTTGGACGTCCGATCCCAAGCTCTTCCATTGTCTTTACAAGACTCGCCTCTGTATAATGTGCCGGCGGCTGCGTAAAATGTTGCTTTGGATCAAATTCTTCTTTTGTAAGAACAGAATCCATGCTAAGATGTCCGACCAGTACATTGCTCTCTTCCTTCTCTTCCTCTGCCTCTACATACACAGAGCGAAATCCATCAAATGCAACCCTTGCTGTTGATACAGTAAAGCAGTACTCACCGGCTCCGATCTTGACTGCTGTTGTCTCATACTTCGCCGGCTGCATGCGGCTTGCTGTGAAGCGTTTCCAGATCAGCTGATACAGACGGAACTGATCTCTGCTTAATGAATCCTTGATTGCTGCCGGTGTGCGTGTAATATCTGTCGGGCGGATCGCCTCATGCGCATCCTGAATCTTCTTATCTGCAGACTTTGTTTTTGTTCCTTCTGCCACATATGCTTCCCCGTAAGTCTCAGCAATATAGCTTCTTGCTGCTGCATCAGCTTCCTCTGAAATACGTGTAGAATCCGTACGAAGATAAGTAATCACACCGACTGTTCCATTCCCTTTAATGTCCACACCTTCATACAGCTGCTGTGCAATACGCATTGTCTTCTGTGTACCAAAGTTCAATGCCTTGGCAGCTTCCTGCTGCAGCGTACTTGTCGTAAATGGGAGTGGTGCTTTACGCGTCCTCTCACTGTTCTTGATATCTGTAATCTGGAACTCTTCGTTCTCTAATTTCTTTAAGATCTCGTCCATCTCTTCTTTTGAATGGATCGTCATCTTTTTCTTCTCTGTTCCGTAGAACTTCGCTGTCAGAGGACGTTTCTCACCTTTTACTTTCAGTTGTGCATCCAATGACCAGTACTCTTCCGGAATAAATGCATCAATCTCTGCTTCCCTGTCTGCAACAATACGAAGTGCGACTGACTGTACACGTCCGGCACTCAACCCACGCTTTACCTTTGCCCAAAGCAATGGACTGATCTTATATCCAACCATACGGTCAAGCTCTCTTCTTGCCTGCTGTGCATCCACAAGATCCATGTCAATATCACGTGGTGCTTTCAAAGATGCTTTCACAGCATTCTTTGTAATCTCATTAAATGTAATACGGCGCATTTTCTTCTCGTCCAGCTTCAAGGCAGCAGCAAGATGCCAGGAAATAGCCTCTCCTTCACGGTCAGGGTCGGTTGCAAGATAAACTTTGTCTGATTTCTTCGCCTCTTTTCTGAGCGTTGCAAGAATCTCTCCTTTTCCACGAATGGTAATATATTTTGGTTCGTAATCATTCTCCACGTCAATTCCTAGCTGACTTTTCGGCAGATCCCTGACGTGTCCCTGTGATGCTGCAACTGTATAATTGCTTCCTAGAAACTTTTTAATCGTCTTCACCTTTGCAGGAGACTCCACGATTACAAGATAATGTGCCATAAAAACTATACTCCTATTTTATTCTGATATAATAATTCTTTGTTATTTCACGAATGTATCCCTGCAGTTCCAGTGTAACAAGAATGCTCATCAATTTTCTGATCTCCACCCGAGATTCCTGCGCAATCTGATCCACATTCTTGGGATACAAACCGACACAACTATACACCAAATCATCTGTACTTTCAAGCACTTTTTTATTTTTCTCGTTTTTTATCTCCGTGTTTCTGCACAAAACATTTGTTTCAATCCCCCATTCTTCCAGCAGATTTTTAGGATTCAGAAGGATTCCGGCACCCTGTTGGATCAGGTGATTACACCCGGCACTCAAAGGACTGTCCAGCGGTCCCGGAAGGGCATAAACATCCTTTCCCTGCTCCAGTGCCATATCTGCTGTAATCAAAGAACCACTTCTCACCCTTGCCTCCATTACCAGAACTGCATCTGACAGTCCGCTGATGATCCGGTTCCTCATTGGAAAATTCATTGCAAGCGGAGGGGTTCCCGGTGGAAATTCCGAAAGGATTCCGCCTCCGTGTTCTATGATATCCATATATAAACCGATATGATCTCTTGGATAACAGACATCCACTCCGCTCCCTAAAACAGCATAAGATTTTCCGCCTGCATTCAACGCTGCTCTTTGTCCTGTTCCATCGATCCCTTTCGCCATGCCACTGATGATATCAACACCTGCTGCCGCCAGTACTTCCGCAAATTCTCTTGTATAATGTTCTCCATACCCACTACACCCCCTTGCTCCGACAATTGCTGCCTTCTTCTTGGCTCCCGGACATGTTCCTTTCACAAAAAGAGCAAACGGGGGATCTGGTATCTCAGCCAGCCCCGGAGGATATTCTTTTGAAAAAAATGGAATAAATTCGATTCCATGTTCCTGCATTTTGTAAAACTCTTCTTTTAATTGTTCTTTCGTTTTCTCTTTCCGGGCTTTTTTTAATCCCTCTTTTTCTTCCTCTGTAAGGAATTCAATTCCTGTAATTTCAGTTTCTTCTATATAATATATCTTCTTTCCACTTCCTATGAGTTCTCGGAGCAGATACTTTTTTCTTGCAGATAGTTTTCGAATCGTAGAAAACCAGTATTCAAAAATCATCTCTTCACACATCATACATACCTCCCCCAATATTTCCTGTCCAATGTCCGATAACCGATCGCCTCCTGTAAATGTTCCAGTTTTATCTCCTCACTGTAATCTAAATCCGCAATCGTTCTCGCAACCTTTAAGATTCGGTGATAAGATCTCGCCGTCAGATTCAGTACATCATAAGCCTGCCCCATCAGTCGCATTTCTTCTCCGTTTAATCTGCAATACTTACTCAATTCTGCACCATGAAGCATTGCGTTACACTGGATTTTCGTGTTTTGGTAGCGAATCTTCTGTCTCTTTCTTGCTTCACATACCCGCGCTTTAATCACCGCCGAAGACTCCGGACAGGAAACAGACTCTTTCACCAGATCCCGATATTCCACTTTAGAAGCTTCAACACTAAGGTCAATCCGATCGAGAAACGGTTGACTGATCTTACTTAAATACGCCTGGATCTGTGCCGGCGTACAAGTACAGGCTGTCGATGGAAATTTCCCACACGGACACGTATTCATGGCAGACACAAGCATAAAATCGGCCGGAAAGATATAATTCCCGCTGGTTCTTGTGATCTGTATGCTGCGTTGTTCCAATGGCTGCCTGAGCACTTCAAGAACACTTCTCTTAAATTCAGGAAGTTCATCCAAAAATAAAATACCACTATGCGCCAGGCTGATCTCTCCTGGTCTTGGAACAATCCCACCACCAATCAGCGCTGCTCTCGTTGCAGTATGATGTACCTCTCGAAAAGGTCTTCTGGAAATCAGTGGTTCCTTTCCATCCAGCATTCCCATGACACTATAAAGCTTTGTAAGCTCCATACTTTCTTCATAATTCATCGGCGGCAGAATTCCTGCCATACATTTTGCGGTCATTGTCTTCCCGCTTCCGGGTGGTCCGACCATAAGCAGATTATGCCCTCCCGCCACAGCAATTTCCGCTGCCCGACGAACATTCTCCTGACCATATAAGTCTGCGAAATCAGGTACTTCTTCTCCCACTTTTCCTCTGTCTTCTATTTTATCAGCCTCTTTTTCACCAAGATATCTCTGTTCTCCACCTGTTCTGTCTCCATCTTCCAAATAACTGATACATTCCCTGAGACTTCCAACTGCAATGATCCGAACCCCTTCTACAAGTTCTGCCTCCTTTTTATTTTCTCTCGGAACAATACAGCTTGTAACTTTTTGTACCTTTGCCTCTGATACCATAGAAAGAATCCCGGGAACTTTTCTGACTTGTCCATCCAATCCCAGTTCTCCGATGATCATACAGTCTTTCATTCTTCTATTCTGTTGTAAAACGCCAAGTGACGTCAGAATCGCCACTGCGATTGGAAGATCAAATGACGCTCCTCTTTTCCTCATAGTTGCCGGCGAAAGATTGATCACCACACGTTTTGCCGGAAATTCAAGACCTGAATTCCGGACTGCAGACCGTACGCGTTCTGCTGCTTCTTTCACCTCTGATGACAGATATCCCACCATGTGAAAAATCGGAAGTCCATTGCTGACATCCGCCTCCACATAGACCATTTCTACCGCAAGCCCTTCCATTGCCGCGGATTTTACTGTACTAAAACTCATATGCGCTCCTTCCTTTTCCCAGTCACAAGCGCACCTGTTCTTCTTACACCCCATTGTAAGCTGCTGAAATTCTGGCTGAATCAGCCGGATTTGATTTTCGGAACTGACATTCCGAGAATGTATAGATATCATAACTTCCGAATATCGATTTGTCAATCAGTTTCCGAGAACTTGAGCATATGGAAAAGCACAATTTCCACATTTTTTCATAAACTATATTAAATGCATCCAGAGGTGCTGTCTTGAAAGCATTTCCTAATCCCCTCACACCGGCGGAAGAGAAAAAATACATTCAGAGATACACCGAGGGCGATCTGGAAGCCAAGCATATTTTAATTGAACGCAATCTCCGTCTCGTTGCCCATGTTATACGGAAATACCAAAATACCAGTGAAGATCCGGAAGATCTGATTTCCATCGGCACGATTGGCCTGATCAAAGCTGTAATTACGTTCGATCCTGAAAAGGGAAATCGTCTGGCTGCCTATGCCTCCCGTTGTGTAGAAAATGAAGTCCTGATGTATCTGCGCGCCAGAAAAAAATGCAGCCATGAAATCTCTCTTTATGAACCGATTGGCACAGATCGGGAAGGAAATGAAGTCAACCTCTACGATATCATCGAATCTACAGAAACAGATATTCCAGAGCGGATTCATCTGAAGGACAATATTCAAAAGCTTTATGAAAAACTGGAAAATGAACTTTCTCCAAGAGAAAAACTTGTACTGAAAATGCGATACGGACTGTATCAGGGAGAAGAATACACGCAACGGGAGATTGCCGCACAACTGGGCATCTCCCGCTCCTATGTATCCCGTATTGAAAAAAGTGCTATCGGAAAACTCCGACAATATTTTTGAACTTTCTAAGACTCTTCTATGAATTAACTTCTTTATCCTCTTCCTGTCTTCTGAGAAGATCGTACTGAGCTGGTGTCTCGCTCAGTTCTACATGAAGAACCTGCTTTGAATGCGGTGCACTTTCCTGTTCCTCTCCATCCTCATTCAGAATCCGGAGAACCTTTGCCTCAACATTACTTCCGTCCGGCTTCATGATCTCAATTGTCTCACCTACAGAAAACTTATTGCGCTGTTCAATTCTTGCAAGCCCATTCTCAACAGCTCCGACAATTCCAAGATAAGTATACTCTCGGATATATGTGTTATTGTCATAAATCTGTGTCTCATGATCTGGTTTTCCAAAGAAAAATCCAGTCGTAAACTGACGATAAGTACAGTTTGAAATCTGATCCAGATACCAAGGCATGTTCTTCTTGTAAAGCTCTGGATCTTTCTGATAATCATCAATTGCTTTACGGTAGGTTCTCGCCACTGTTGCAACATAAAGTGCTGTTTTCATTCGTCCTTCGATTTTAAAACTGTCAATTCCCGCATCAATTAATTCCGGAATATGCTCGATCATACAAAGATCTTTTGAATTAAAGATGTAAGTTCCGCGTTCATTCTCGTAGACCGGCAGATATTCTCCCGGTCTCTTTTCCTCGACTACTGCATACTTCCAACGGCATGGATGTGTACATGCCCCCTGGTTTGCGTCCCTTCCTGTAAAATAATTACTCAAAAGACAGCGTCCGGAATAAGAGATACACATTGCTCCATGGACAAATGTCTCAATTTCAAGATCTTCCGGAATTCTTTCTCTGATCTCCTTAATCTCTTTCAAAGACAATTCTCTTGCTGAAACCACACGACTTGCACCCTGGCGATACCAAAAGTTATAAGTTGCATAGTTTGTATTATTCGCCTGTGTACTGATATGACGCTCAATCTCAGGACATACTTCTTTTGCAATCTCAAACACTCCCGGATCCGCAATGATCAGTGCATCAGGTTTAATCTCTCTCAACTCTTCAAAATATTCTCTTACCCCTTCAAGATCATCGTTGTGGGCAAGAATATTTGCTGTAACATACACTTTTACATCATGTGCATGTGCGAATTCTATTCCCTCTTTCATTTCTTCCATAGAGAAATTTTTTGCTTTCGCACGCAACCCAAATGCTTCTCCTCCGATATATACTGCATCAGCACCGAAAATTACAGCTGTTTTTAACACTTCCAGGCTGCTCGCCGGGATCAATAGTTCGATCGGTCTACTCATTTTTCTACTCCTTGTTTTATGCTCACTGCCACACCATCTCCAAGCGGAATAATAGATGTGACCAGATCCTCTCTGTGTTTCAATTCATACAGATATTCCCGCATTCTCGCATGTATTGTACGATTTCTGCGTTCTATCGCAAAACGGGATTCTATGATATCCCCATCCTGCATCACATTGTCAGACACAAGACAGCCTCCATCCGAAAGCAGTCGCAACACATTCGGAAGATAATGAATATATTGCCCTTTCGCGGCATCCATAAAGATAAAATCAAAAGTTCCTTCCATTTCCGCAAGTACTTCTGTCGCATCTCCTTCAATCAGAGTAATCTTATCTTCCTTTCCCGCTCTGCGAAAATTCTCCCTCGCAATCGGGATTCTCTTCTCATAATTCTCTATTGTTGTTATATGTCCGCCTTCCGGCAGATAATCACTCATCAATAACGCAGAGAAACCTACGGCAGTTCCGACTTCCAGAACGCGCATAGGTTTTTTCATCAAAAGGAGAACCTCCAGGAAGCTCTGCATCTCGCGTCGGATGATCGGTACATCCGCCGCCAGAGCTTCCTGTTCAATTGTCTCCAGTATTTCACTGTTCTCTGTATCCATAGAATTGATGAATGTAATAATACGTTCATCTACTATCATATCTTACACATCCACATCCATGATGATCGGGATCACCATTGGTCTTCTCTTTGTCTTCTTCCAGATATAGTCATTCATTGCATCACGGATCACAAGCTTGATCTTATTCCAGTCTGTATGTCTTCCTTTCAGACACTTCTCAAGAGCTTCTGAAACAGCCTTTCTTGCATCATCCATCAGCTCCTCTGACTCTCTGACATAGACAAATCCTCTTGATACGATATCCGGTCCTGCAAGCAGGCGGTTCGTTCTTCTCTCTAATGTAAGAACCACAATAATGATACCATCTTCTGCAAGATGCTGTCTGTCTCGAAGAACGATATTTCCAACATCTCCAACACCAAGTCCGTCTACCAGGATTGCTCCTGTATGAACCTTATCTACAACCTTAGCGTAATCATCACACAATTCAAGTACTTCACCGGACTGCATAATAAATACATTCTCCTTCGGAATTCCAAGGCTCTTCGCAACACCTGCGTTTGCTTTCAGATGGCGGTATTCACCATGCACCGGAATCGCATATTTCGGTTTTACGAGAGAATAGATCAACTTCAATTCTTCCTGACAGGCATGTCCTGATACATGGGCATCCTGGAAAATAACTTCTGCTCCCTTTGCAGAGAGTTCATTGATCACACGTGAAACCGATTTCTCATTTCCAGGAATCGGGTTGGAGCTGAAAATGATCGTATCATTCGGCTGAATTGTAACCTTGCGGTGTACGTCAGCTGCCATTCTTGACAGTGCAGCCATAGATTCTCCCTGGCTTCCTGTTGTAATCAGCACCATCTTCTCCGGTGGATAATTCTTCATCTGATCAATCTCAATCAATGTATTATCCGGTACATTCAGATATCCTAATTCTGATGCTGTAGAAATGATATTCACCATACTACGACCTTCTACAACAACCTTTCTGCCATACTTATAAGCAGAGTTGATGATCTGCTGTACACGGTCAACATTCGAAGCAAATGTCGCAATGATCAGTCTTGTATTCTGATGCTCTGCAAAAATGTGATCAAATGTGATACCTACTGTACGTTCTGACTGCGTAAATCCTTTTCGCTCTGCATTCGTACTGTCAGACATCAGTGCCAGCACGCCTTTCTTACCGATCTCAGCAAAACGCTGCAGGTCGATCGCATCTCCAAATACCGGAGTATAATCAACCTTGAAGTCTCCTGTGTGGACAACAACACCTGCCGGTGAATAGATTGCCAGTGCGGACGCATCCTGGATACTGTGGTTCGTCTTGATAAATTCAATCCGGAACTTTCCAAGATTGATTGACTGACCGTGACGTACAACCTTTCTCTTCGTTCCACGAAGCAGATTATGCTCCTTCAGCTTGTTCTCAATGATTCCCATTGTAAGCTTGGTTGTATAAATCGGAATGTTGATCTCTTTGAGTACATATGGCAATGCACCGATATGGTCCTCATGACCGTGCGTAATAACAAATCCCTTTACCTTGGAAATATTATCTTTCAGGTAGGTTACATCCGGAATTACAAGGTCGATTCCAAGCATATCATCTTCCGGGAACGCAAGACCACAGTCTACAACAACAATACTGTCTTCATACTCAAAAGCAGTAATGTTCATACCGATCTGTTCCAGACCTCCAAGCGGTATGATACGCAATTTTCCATTATTCTGTTTTTTCAAAAAATATACACCTCCACTATCTCTGTTTCTTCATACAGTCTTTACACAGTCCGTAGAATTTCAGTTCGTGGTCCAGGACATGGAAGCCGGTTGCCTTCTCGATATGATCTTCCAGACTCTCCAGAAGGTCATCATCAAACGGCATTACCTTGTTACATCTCTTACAAATCAGGTGATGATGATTGTGCTTTGTCTCCCCATTCAGTAAATGTCCGATCTCATAGCGCACACATCCATCCCCAAAATTAATCCTGTCTACCAGCTGCATATCCCACAAAAGCTGTAATGTTCTGTATACTGTGGCAAGCCCAATCTCCGGATAATCCTCTGATACCAGATCATAGATATCTTCCGCTGTCATATGACTCCCACTGTTCTCTTCAAGTACGGACAGAACAAGCAGTCTCTGGTGAGTCACCTTCAGCCCCTTTTCCTTTAACTTCTCTTTCAGAAGCCTCTGTGTCTTATCTGCTTCCATCTGTCTGCCTCCTATCTATATTGTAAAAAGAACTCCAGACTTTTTTCTGACACTTCTGCAAAAGTGAGAAAAGTATTCCTGTCTGCAGTTTCTCTTACATTCGTATTTCTTTCATGTAATTACATCTCAATATCGACGTCTTCCAGCAATTCCTCAAATACTTTGGAAACTGCCATCAGCTCTGTATCGTCTTCCACGACCTCATACGTCTTCTCTGCGTCTTTTGATTCTTCAACTTCTCTGAGAATCAGGCATTCTGCGTCATCTTCTTCTGAATCAACTACAAGAATATACGCGGAACCATTGATCTTTGTCTCTTCAAGTACAAAGAACTCATCTGCTCCACTTCCATCACTGAAAGTAAACTTTGCCTTTTCCATATGATTTTCCTCTATTCTGCTGTTTTCTGCATATAAATCGAATCTAAATATCCCTGGAGAATGAACACAGCAGCAATCTTATCGACATATTGCTTTCTGTTTTCTCTTCTCACACCACTCTCAATCAGTGTCTGCTCTGCCGCTACTGTCGTAAGTCTCTCGTCCCACATGATCACTTCCAGTCCTGTACGACGAACCAGCATGTCACGAAATTCCAATGACTTCTGTGCACGCTCCCCGATATCATTATTCATATGTTTTGGAAATCCAAGCACGATCTTCTCTACCTGATATTCTTTGATCAATTCTTCAATCCTCGCACAGGTACGGCGCAGCTTGTTCTCCTCTTTCCGTTGTATTGTCTCAATTCCCTGGGCCGTAAGTCCGAGCGGGTCGCTGATAGCAACACCTACAGTCTTCGTCCCATAGTCCAGTCCCATTACTCTCATTGTCTGATTATTCCCACGCATTATGCTCAATATACGCTTTCAACAGTTCTTCTACCAGTTCATCACGTTCCACCTTCATGATCAGGCTTCTTGCTCCGTTAAAGCTTGTAATGTATGTCGGATCTCCTGACATGATATATCCAACGATCTGATTCACCGGATTGTATCCTTTTTCTTTCAGAGCCTTATATACGATCTCAAAAATATCCTTCGCAGAAATCTGCGGACCCGGCTCTACCTGAAAGAACTGAGTACTACTTAAATCACTCATCTTTCTTCCTCCTTCTCTTTCTTGTATCTATTTCCTTCTTCCGAAGGGCTTTGCTGTTGTTCTGTCAAACAGCGCAAAACGCTCTGGAAACCCAGAAACCCTACTTATAATTCTAATATAACCGAATTCAAAATTCAATGTATAATTTGCGAATCCTTCCCAATTTGAACTTTTACGATACTATTCTTGAGATTTTCATTTGTCTCTAGTGCAATTTTCATATATTCTTTCGTATGACCTGTCTGTACTTCTTTTCCATTCAGTTCCAGATTCTCTTCCACAAGTACTTCCACTTCTTTTCCCTGGAAACTCTGTTCATATGCTGCACGCTTTTTCTCACCAAGTTCAATTAATTGTGCGCTTCTCTTCGCCTTGATCTGTTCATCTACCTGATCTGGCATCACAGCTGCTTTTGTCCCCTCACGGCGGGAGTATTTAAAAATATGTGTCTCATAGAAATCTATGCTGTCTACAAAATCATATGACTCTTTGAACTCTTCTTCTGTCTCTCCTGGGAATCCCACAATCACATCGGTTGTCAATGCCGGATTCGGAAAGTATTTTCTGAGAAGTTCACATTTTTCCGCATATTCACTACTTGTATATCTACGGTTCATACGCTTTAATGTTGCATCACATCCGCTCTGCAGAGACAGGTGGAAATGCGGACACATCTTCGGAAGCTTTGCAATCCCTTCTGCAAATTCTTCTGTGATGATCCCCGGTTCCAAAGAGCCAAGACGAATTCTTTCAATTCCATCAATCTCATGGACTGCCCGGATCAATTCCAGAAGGTGATATTCTTTATCAAAATCAATTCCATATGAGCTCAGATGAATTCCTGTCAGTACAACCTCCTTATATCCGTTATCTGCCAGTGTGCGTACTTCATCAAGCACATCTTCCATGGAACGGCTGCGGACTCTTCCACGGGCATATGGAATGATACAATATGTGCAGAACTGATTACATCCATCCTGAACTTTAATATAAGCTCTTGTATGATCTCCCGGCTTCGTCAGGTGAAGATTCTCGTACTCTTTTGTCTTTCCGATCTCTTCCATCTTGATTTCTGCTTTTCTGTCATTTTCCTGGTTCTTTGCATTCTTTTCATTTTCTGTTACGTTACAATCTGCATTGTGTGTTCTTTCATACTCTTCCAATGCTTCGATCAGATTCTGCTTCTTATTATTACCAAGCACAATGTCAATGCAATCATCCACCTGAATCTCTTTTTCCTTCGCCTGGACATAACATCCTGCAGCAACAACAACTGCATCCGGATTCATTTTTCTCGCCCGGTGCAGCATCTGTCTCGACTTGCGGTCCGCGATATTTGTAACAGTACATGTATTGATTACATAAAGGTCTGCCCCTTCCTTGAAAGGAACGATCTCATACCCTGCTTTTTCAAGCATTTCCTGCATGGCTTCCGTCTCATAGGCATTTACTTTGCATCCCAAATTATGCAGTGCTGCTTTCTTCATTTATTTCTACCTCTTTTTTCCTTTTATCTCGCTAATTTCTTGACTTTTGAACCTGCATCCCGTAGAATATACCTAGGCTTAAAAGCCAACTTTATTGTATAATTCAAGGAGGGATTTCAAATGAAAACAGTACAGATTTCATTAAACTCAATCGACAAAGTCAAATCATTCGTTAACACTATCACAAAATATGATAATGATTTCGATTTAGTATCCGGAAGATATGTTATAGATGCCAAATCAATCATGGGTATTTTCAGCCTTGATCTTTCCAAACCGATCGACCTGAACATCCACGCCGACAGCAATGTTGATGACATTCTTGCTGCACTTGATGCTTACATCATCAAATAATTCTATCTGAATACAACTCATGCGGACTTTGTTTTTGTAGCTTGTCCGCATATTTTTTAGAGTAAAGAAAAGCTGTTCCATTGGAGCAGCTTTTCTTTTTCCTATTATTCTCCCTGCTTCACTTCAATGATCTCAACAGTATCAATTGCTGTCTGCATCAGTTCGTCAATCTTTTCTGCAAGGTTCAACTCAGACTTCTCAATTCGTTCAATATTCGGCTTTGTCACCGGATGTTTTGCAACGAAAATTGTACAACAATCCTCAAATGGCTGGATTGAAGTTTCATAGGTATTGATCTTCTCAGAAATTTCTACAATATCCTTCTTATCAAATCCGATCAGCGGACGATAAACCGGAAGTGTACATACTGCATTCGTCGCTGCAAGACTCTGCATTGTCTGGCTTGCTACCTGACCGATACTCTCTCCTGTGATCAGACCAAGACATCCGTCTTTCTTTGCAAAATGTTCTGCGATCTTCATCATGTAGCGACGCATAATGATTGTCAGTTCATCATGTGGACACTTCTCATAGATATAAAGCTGAATATCTGTAAAATTGACAACATGAAGCTTGATCGGTCCTGAATAAGCAGAAACGAGTCTTGCAAGATCAACTACCTTCTCTTTTGCTCTTTCACTTGTGTACGGTGGTGCATGGAAATAAGTTGCCTCGAGTTCAACACCACGCTTGGATACCATATATCCGGCAACCGGACTGTCAATTCCTCCTGACAGAAGCAGCATTGCGCTTCCGTTTGTCCCGATTGGCATACCTCCCGGTCCCGGAATGATTCTGGAATAGATATAAACTTCTTCACGGATCTCCACATTGATACGAAGTTCCGGCTTATGAACATCTACTTTCATTTCCGGAAATGCCTCCAGGATTGCTTCTCCGACTTCACAGTTGATCTCCATAGAGTTCGCAGGATAGCTCTTCTTTGCTCTTCTTGCATCAACTTTAAATGTCATGTTCTTCTCTTCGTAAGCTTCATCTACATAAGCTACAACATCTTTTCTCAGCTGTTCCAGCTCTGCAACCGGCACACGGACTACCGGACAGATTCCAACAATACCGAATACCTTCTGAAGGCTTTCTACTGTCTCATCAAAATCATAATCTCCATCACAATCCACGTAGACTCTTCCGTGACATTTGTGTACAAGGAATTCTCCGTCTACGCCCTGCAGAGCATAACGAATCTGACGTACCAGTGCATCTTCAAAGATATAACGGTTCTTTCCCTTAATTCCGATCTCGCCGTATTTTATCAGAAATGAATGAAATTTCATGCTTTTTCTCCTTTATGAATCGACGTCAATTAATGACGCGTATATTTTCTCAGCATCGGTATACAATTATATAGTGTTTCCAGCGTGTAGTCAATTTCTTCTTTTGTAGTAAATTCTGACATACTGAAACGAATCGTCGCATCCAGATATTCCTGTGCCGCCCCAATGCTTCTGAGAACACCGCTTACTGCCGGATGATTCGATGCACATGCAGATCCTGATGAGACATAAATTCCCTTATCTTCCAGTGTATGAAGAAGAACCTCACTTCGGATTCCTGCAATTCCAAGACTGATGATATGTGGTGCACTTCCTTCATCTTTCAGACCATGGACTGTTGTATTCTCAATCTTTCCTGCCTGCTCAATAAAATAATCCTTCAGTTCACGCATCAGAGCTACTTTCATATCCAGATCATTATAGATCATCTTTGTTGCAAGTCCAAGCCCTGCAATTCCCGGAACATTTTCTGTACCCGAACGGAGATCCTTCTGCTGTCCTCCTCCGAAAAGAATCGGTTTAATCTTCACCTTTTCACCCACATAGAGGAATCCGGTTCCCTTCGGTCCATGAATCTTATGTCCACTCGCACTTAACAGGTCGATCTTCTGACGTTTTGGATAAATGTGATATTTTCCAAATCCCTGCACTGCATCCGAATGGAAAAGAATAGAAGAATTATACTCTTTTACAATCTTTACCGCTTCATCAATCGGTTGAAGTGTTCCAACCTCATTGTTCACATACATAACTGATACGAGAATCGTTTCCGGACAAAGTGCTTCTTTCAATGCTTCCAGATTCACTCTTCCACTCGCATCTACCGGAAGATATGTCACACGGAACCCTTCCTCTTCTTCCAGATAACGCATTGTATTTAAGATTGCAGGATGCTCGATTGAAGTTGTGATCAGGTGATTTCCCGCTCTTCTGTTTGCTCTTGCACATCCGATCAGTGCAAGATTATCACTCTCTGTTCCTCCTGATGTAAAGTAAATATCTTTCGCATTTACCTTAAGAACCTTTGCGATCGTTTCCTTGGCTTCCTTTACATAATGCTCCGCATCTACACCTTTTCGGTGCATGGAGGATGGATTGCCATAATCCTGACACATTACTTTATATACAAGATCTCCCACTTCCGGATATGCTCTGGTTGTGGCTGAATTATCCAAATATGCTTCCATTTTATCTTCCCTTTTCTAACTCTGTTACCATTCACAGGCGTCTGCAACCGGCAACGTCTTTCTATTATCTTATGTTTTTATCGTCCAACTGTTCCCGGCATTCTAAATGATACATCAGAATTGACAATGTTGTAAGTCCCGCTGTCTCTGTTCTTAAAATACGCTTTCCAAGTGTGATTGGAACCGCTCCGGCCTCTTCCGCCTGCTCGATCTCGCTCTCGTCAAATCCACCTTCCGGTCCGATAAAGATACCGACAGACTGTCCCGGTTCAATCTTACTTATGACAGCTTCTGTTGCTTTCATCCCTTCCTGCAGTTCATAAGGAACAAGCACTACATCCAGCTCTTTCGCGTAATTCATTGCTTCCTGAAAGCTCATCACATCCTGCACTTGTGGCACAATTCCTCTCTTCGACTGTTCCGCAGCCCCCTTGGCGATTGCCTGCCAGCGTTCTCTCTTCTTTCCGGCTTTCTTCTGATCCAGCTTTACAACCGAACGCTTTGCCGCAAACGGAACAATGCTGTAAGCTCCAAGCTCTACTGCCTTCTGCACGATCCATTCCATCTTATCCCCTTTCGGAAGTCCCTGGAATAAGATCAGACGGGAAGCCAGTTCTGTCTGAGACACTTCTTTTTTCACAACACGAAGGACTGCCTCTTTCTCTTCATAACCTTCCACACTGCAGAAGTAATCCATTCCTTCTCCATCACTGACCCACACTTCTTCTCCGGGTTTCATTCGGAGTACATTCTTCATATGATTCACATCACTTCCTGCCAGACGGATCTGTTCTCCGTCCACGCAGGATGGATCTGCAAAAAAATGTTGCATCTTATTTCTCCTTATGCGTTCTTGCGCGCTGTCACACATACCCATTCACCCTGATGTGTGACCTCCAGAAGTTCCAGCCCGGCTTTTGCGACAGCTTCTTTTACCATCTCTTCTTTATCATCAATAATTCCACTTGTGATATAGATTCCGCCTGGTTTCAGCTGGTTCACGATCACTGGTGTGAGTTCTACAAGAACCGGTGCAAGGATATTCGCTGCCACAATATCGTAGCACTCATATCCAACCTTATCCTGAACTTCTTTGTCATTGATAATATTTCCGATCATCACTTCATATTTATCTCTGGAAATTCCGTTGTTCTCCATGTTCTCATATGTAGCATCGATTGCACATGGATCGAGATCTGTTCCAACAGAATACTCTGCTCCGAACTTCAGCGCAAGCATTCCAAGAATTCCGCTTCCGCATCCCACATCAAGAATCTTTGTCGTCTCTGTTGTATACTTTCTGATCTGACGGATACAAAGTTGTGTTGTCTCATGCATTCCTGTACCAAATGCTGTACCTGGATCAATATGGATCACCATCTTATCTTCATCCGAAGGCTTCACATCTTCCCAGGATGGAATAATCAGAATATCATCCACATAGAACTGATGAAAATACTTCTTCCAGTTATTCACCCAGTCTACATCCTCTGTCTGGGATTCTTCAATCTCACAGGCTCCGACATTTACATAAGCAGACATCTCCTCCAGTTCTTTCTTCACATTTGCCAGAACTTTCTCTTTGTCCTCATCCTCTTCCAGATAAAAACTTAAGTAAGCCACACCATCATCTGCCTCGATCTCCGGTAAAATATCAACAAACATCTGCTCTTTATCAGACTCTGTCAGCGGGATCTTATCCTCGATCTCAACACCTTCAATCCCAAGATCTGCCAGCATACTGCTTACAATATCCTCTGCCTCTGTTGTTGTCTTCAATCTGAATTTATTCCATTTCATCTAGTTTTCCTCCTGAAACCACAAATCTAAATCTACGCTTGCACGAATTCCCGGAACCGTACCGGCCTCACTGTACTGCCACATCTTATAATCATATGGACACTGCGGAAGTTCATGATAATCCGCATACCAGAAATCATATTCTGTCAGCTCTTCCATCTTCAAGGTAAATGCCATCCATTTCATATTAGCATAAATCATCGGTTGATATCCAGCCTGTTTCACTCCGTCACAAAAGACTTTACAAAAATTCGTAAAGTCTTCCCTTGTATTCTGGTCTGTTCTTGCTGTATCATCTTTGATTTCTTCTGTGTCATAGACAACAGGTCCTGTAATCTGATACGGCTGGATATGTTCCAAAACAAAGTCAGTCTCTTCGACTGCCTCCGTTGCTGAGATTGCCTGGGAAAAGAAATAGACACCGACTTCCAGACCGGCATCCAATGCGCCTTGTACATTCTGTTCAAACATGGCATCTTCAACTAACGCGCCGCTCTCTCCATATGCACGGTATCCAAGTCTTACGATCACGAATTCGATTCCGCTTTCCTTCACCTGCTGCCAGTCGATCGTCTCTCCCTGGAACTCCGAAACATCAATTCCTTTTTTCGCTGACACTTTTCCCTTCGTATCTTTATACGAAAGATATCCTGTCTCTTCATCTAATGCCAGATTGCTAAAATCATAAGAATTCCTCGGTACTTGTTCCAGAAGCCTTGCTCTGTAATTATTCTCTTTCACATCCTGGAAGTCATAGTACTTCTTTCCGTCTTCTGTAACAATCTGAACTCCACTGACAATCTGCGTGTTTTCCTGCCTGTCTTTCTTCGTCTGTCTTGTCTTCACGTTGCCGGAACCCACGCCGACAAGAATAACTGCAAGCCCCACAAGAACCGCCGCCATCCATTGCTTCTTTCTCATTCATTTCCTTCCAATCGCATCTGTTCCGTACCGTTGCAGAAATGTTTCCCAGGTAATTTTCCCCTTATTCGTCTGCTGCAAGCACGATCATTTCATCTCCGGCTTTTATTTTACCACCATGAAGCACTTTTGCAAATACCCCTTCTCGCGGCATGATACATTCTCCCATTTTCTGGAAGATTTGACAACCATGATGACATTCTTTTCCAATCTGTGTCATCTCTAACAAAACATCGTTACATTTTAATCTTGTTCCAACTGGAAGATTACGGAAATTAATCCCCTGAACGATCACATTTTCTCCAAATGCGCCATCTTCTACTTCTGCACCTCTTGCACGGAATGCCTCGATCTTGTCATAAGAAAGAAGACTGATCTGACGATGCCATTTTCCTGCATGTGCATCTCCTTCCAGACCAAAATCTTCAATAAATGTGCCTTCCTCGATTCTTGTCTTCTGTGTTCCCTTTGCCGGACTGGTGCAAATTGCTATTACTTTTCCCATTTTTCTATACCTCTCAAATTACTTTTTCACTTTTATAATTTTTGTGCATGATCTGCACTGTTACTTTTCTGTCACTGATTTTATTTCATTACTGATCTAACCACCGATTCCGTACATGTCCCGATGTTCTTTTTTCTGACCAACTTCTTCATCTCTTCGCTCATCCGAGAAATTGTGACAGGCCGGTTTTTTCCAGATTGCCTGACGCATTGCTTCTTTCACTTCTTCATCCGTTGCACTACTTCTTAAAAGTTTTCTTAAATCAATTCCACTTTCATACTGTAGACAAAGTTTCAGATAGCCTTCCGCTGTGAGCCGGATCCTGTTGCAGGAATCGCAAAACTTGTGACTCACTGCACTGATAAATCCAATTCTGCCCTGGAATCCCGAAAAGCTCACATACTCTGCCGGACCATTCCCCAAATGTTTTTCATACGGTTCAGCGTTTCCAAATGCTTTCTCTAAAAGTTCCAGAAGCTCATCTCTTGATTTTCCCTGACAGGCTTTTCCCATCCCGATCGGCATCATTTCTATAAAACGAACCTCTACCGGATGCTCCTTTGCATACTCTGCCATCTGAATATACTCTTCTTCTGACTGATTCATCGGCACACAATTCAACTTCACACGCAGATTCGGATATTCAAGTGCTGCCTGCAGTCCTTCCAGTGCCTGATTTAATTCCCCACATCTTGTCACTGTATGGTAACACGTTTCATCCAATGTATCAATACTGATATTCACTGCATCCAGCCCCTGACGCATCAACTCGTCCAACTGATTTTTAAGAAGAATTCCGTTTGTTGTCAATGTCACCTGTTCGATCCCCGGAATTCTCTTAATTTTCCCCAATAAGTCCGGCAATCCTTTTCTCACCAACGGTTCCCCACCGGTCAGTTTGATCTTTGAAATCCCAAGTTCTGTACTGATCCGGCATACTCTCTCAATCTCATCAAAAGTCAGAATCTGCTCATGCGGCAGCTGCTCAATGCCCTCTTCCGGCATGCAGTAGACACAGCGCAGATTACAACGATCCGTCACAGAGATACGCAGATATTCTATTGTTCTTCCATATTGATCGATCATCTCTTACATACCTCATATTATTTATCTCTTACATTACTGTTTTACTTTCCTTCAGAAACTGGTTTTCCACACTCACTTGCATTTCCTGTAAGAATTGCAAGACCATGTTCCAGAGATGGAAGTACTGCTTCTAGATTCTCTTTTACAGCCTTCGGACTTCCCGGAAAATTAATGATCAATGTCTGATTACGGATCACAGAAGCGCCACGGCTAAGCATAGCTCTTGGTGTCACTTGAAGTGAAGCCAGTCTCATCGCCTCTGCGATTCCCGGTGCATTCTTTGTCGCCACGGCAAATGTTGCTTCCGGTGTGCAGTCACGCGGTGCAAAACCTGTTCCTCCGGTTGTTGCGATCAGATCCACTTTTTTCTCATCTGCAAGTTCGCAGAGACACTGTTCGATCATCTTCTGCTCGTCCGGAAGAAGCCTTACTTCTGTCACTTCATATCCTGCCTCTTCTAACATACCGCAAAGAAGCGGTCCACTCTTGTCCTCCCGCTCTCCTGCATATCCTTTATCACTCAATGTCACTACCGCTGCTTTCCATCTTTGTTCTTTCTTTTCCACTTTACTTTTCGCCTTCTTTTCTTTCCTTCTTATATCCATTGTTGATCAGCCCACTCTTACCGCCGCTCTTTCTGACCAGATAGATTTCCCCAATCTCCATCTTTTTATCCATCGCTTTGCACATATCGTAAACTGTCAAAAGTGCTACACTTGCTCCTGTCAGAGCTTCCATCTCAACGCCTGTCTTCCCGGTCACACGTACCGTACAATTACAATAAATTGCAAGTTCACTCTCAACCATCTCGAACTCTACCTTACACTTTGTGATCGGAAGAATGTGACACATCGGAATCAGATCCGATGTCCTCTTTGCTCCCATAATCCCTGCTGTTGTCGCAACTCCAAGCACATCCCCTTTGCCTGCTGTTCCTTCCTTAACTGCCCGGAACACTTCTTCATTCACCGTGATCTTTCCTGTGGCGGTTGCTTCCCGGACTGTGTCCTGCTTCTCCGTCACATCCACCATAATGGCCTTTCCTTTTTCATCAAAATGTGTAAATCCCATTTTTTTCACCTCTCAATCTGAAAATGCTGTTGATATCCACATTCCCCTTGCAAATATCAACCAGACGATTGCTTTTTTTATACCAAACGATTGTACCACAGAATAGTACTAAAATTCAATGTTTTGGCAAAAAGAAAGGACAACTATAATAGCTGCCCTTTTACCATCATCCCATCTTTTTCTTTAATTCTTGTATCGTTTCCAGAGTTTCTTTCGTGATTTCTGCAATCTGTTCCAGTGGTAGTCCCGCTTCAATCATTGATAAAATAATTTCTTTACGTCCACGGTTTTCTCCCGTCTTGATCAATATATCACGATCTCTGATTGCTTTCTGTCTTGCTTCATATTCAAGACGTTTTTTCTCGTCCGCACTTAATTTGTCCAATTCTTTATACGCTTCTTCAAAACAAGAATTCTTCTTAGCCATTTTCTCAAAATCCTCCCTGCGTTTACCATTCAAAAAGCGCATCCACTGCATTAAATCTGTTTCACTCTTTTGTTCCGGCGGTAATTTAGGCAGTTCCAAAATATGCATTTCCATCAGATCTGTATATTCCTTCCCCGTCTTTACATCACAAAACGAAATACGTCGATAACACTCATCATCTTCTTGAAATAATACATGAGCAAGAATACTTACTTGAATACATTTCTGTAATCTATCATAGCTATCACCTTCTCGTATCTGTTCCGTATACATCTTACTCAAATAATAAATTGTACGATTCGCCCAATAATCATAATAAACCACCTGCATCTCAAAATCAATCTGTACTTCATTATCTAACTGCACCCGAACATCTAGAATTCCATACTTATCATCTTCCGAATCCTTTCTTAGGATTGTGGGGAGAAGCTCAGTATTTACAATTTCATCTGGACGCCTGTTTAATATAGCTGCAATAATTCCTTTTCTCACATTTTCATTTTGCATCAACTCTTTAAAGCAAAAATCAACTGTTGGCAACATAATGAAATCTTCTTTTTCATTTAATGCATTTTCGCTTTTAATTGCACTTTTAGATACTTTTCTTAGGTTTTCTTTCATAAGAATTCTCCTTTTCGTTTTTGCAAGACAAACACTTATATGAAGGAAAGAATTCTTTATCCAAATTTATTGTAACATAGGTTTTTTTTTCAGAAAAGCAGAACTTTTAAACCTGATCCTTTAATAAACTTTCAGTTATCATTCATACAATATTCGTCTTATGTTTTGTTATCGGATTATTTGTTCGAATACTGAACTACGGAAATAATTACCGATTGGTTAATAGATATCTTTGCTGTTCATAAGAATAAGAACTGCGTGAATTTAGGCTAACATATATTTTCGAAAATTACAACCTCTTTTTGATTTTCCGTTTAATAGAAATAAGGACAACTATAATAGCTGCCCTTAAAATCAATTATTAAAATTCAATATTCCGCATCTCATCTGACTTCTCCGGAATCTTATGTCTTTCCGCATATCCTGTAAGAATCAGCGTAAGTGCTCCGTCCCCGGTCACATTACAAGCTGTTCCAAAACTATCCTGAAGTGCGAAAATTGTAAGCATCAGTGCTGTTCCCGCATCATCAAACAGAAGGACTCCTGTGATAAGTCCAAGGGATGCCATAACTGTTCCTCCCGGAACTCCCGGTGCACCGATTGCAAATACTCCAAGAAGTATACAAAACAGAAGCATTGTTGGAATTGACGGAAGTTTTCCATACAGAATCTGTGAGATTGTCATACAGAAGAACACTTCTGTGAGTACAGATCCACACAGATGGATATTAGCAAATAACGGAATTCCAAACTGTACCATATCTTTTCTTAATGGTTTCGCCTTTCCTGCACACTGCAGGGCAACTCCAAGTGTTGCTGCGGAAGACATTGTTCCAACGGCTGTCAGATATGCCGGTCCGTAATGCTTCACAACCTCCAGTGGATTCTTTCCTGAATAAGCACCGGCGATTGTATAAAGAAGTGCCATCCAGATATAATGTCCGATCATAACAATAATGATAACCTTAAGGAATACCGGAAGCTGTTTTGTGATGGAGCCTTCATATGCCAGAGAACAAAATGTGAATCCAATAAATAACGGAAGGATTGGAATCAAAATCCTTAACACGATGGAAAGCACGATCTTCTGGAATTCTTCCAACATTCCTGTGATTAATTTTGCCTTATTCCATGCCGCTGCAAGTCCGATCATAATAGAAAATACAAGTGCACTCATAACCGGCATGATCTGTGGGATAGAAAGTTCAAACACCATCTCCGGCAGTTCTTTCAGTCCATCTACATCTGTCACAATAGAAAGATGCGGGATCAGCGCATATCCTGCTGCTGTAGAGAATAACGCAGCCCCAACAGAAGATACATATGCAATACATACTGCAAGCAGAAGTAATCTCGATGCATTATTTCCCATCTTTGTAATGGACGGTGCGATAAATCCAATGATGATCAGCGGAACGCAGAATGAAATAATCTGTCCCAGAACATATTTCAAAGTTACAATAATGTTCAGAATTGCATTTGTCAAACCTGTCCCGTCATTTGCATTAAGAGCAAGTCCGGCAAGAATTCCAATCACAACACCTACCAGAAGTTTAAATGGCAGGCTTTTGAAAAAACTAGATTTTTTCATAGGAAGAATCCTCCAATACTATTTTTCGGTCCTAATTCACAGATGTCTGTAATCCCCAACCTTTCTCAGACCTGTTTAGTCGGTATGCAATATTATAATACACGAAGGATAAATCTACAACTGTCTGTTTGCAACTTACCGATTTGCACCTATAGGACTTTTATATTTTATTGTCCTGCAGGGCAGAAGAATATTATAAGTCCATGCGCTTTTTTGTCTTGTTTTTAATTTCTCAAAAAACAAATCCTGAGGTTAGTGTGCAGACCATAGCTGATTATTTTGCTGCTCAGCTATACGGATGTAAGTTTTACTTTGAAAAATTCAAAGTTGTCTATAAGATGTATGAAATTAATTGACAAATAAAGTTGTCAATGTTATCATCATAAATGACAAGAAAAGTTGTCAAACCAAAACGAAAGGGGACTGGAAATTGCCTTTATTAAATCGATTAAAAGAATATAGATCAAAACTGGGAATCAATCAGACAGAGCTTGGAAAGCGGGCAGGAGTTTCCCGCCAGACGATCAGTCTGATCGAGCGTGGGGACTATTCCCCATCTGTGACACTGGCATTAAAAATTGCAAAGATCTGTCAGGTTACAGTAGAAGATATCTTTGAGTATAAGGAGGATGAAAACGATGAAGAGTGATACAAAGACGAGAAACACAAAGAAAACCATTGTAAGGATGTTAGCGGCAATGCTGATAGGCGGAGTAATAGGAGGCGTAAGTACTGTAGTTTATGAAATTGTTTTTGGGGAAGATTTTAGTGGAAGATCGCTGAGCCTTCTGACGGAAGTGACACGGAGGCTTATGGTTCCGGGGCTCCTGTCAGTGCTTGTCGTTTCAATTGCAGCATATGAGATCTGCTTCAAAAAGCTAAGAAACGTCTGTGATCGGATTGAAGATGCAGAAGATGAGGAATTTCATCGACTGGATTATGAAGAAGAAAGGTACGGAGCAATTCTGCAGTGTATCAATGTAGTGGCACAGGTGCTTTGCATTGCTTTGTTGGGAAGTGGATATTCTATGAGATATATTCATGATGAAAGAACTTCGCTGGTAAAATTTCTTACAGCATGTGTCCTGTTTTTAATCTGTTTCTTTTACTGTGGCATGGCTCAGGCCCGTTATGTAAAACTGCTTCAGAAAGTACATCCAGAGAAAAAGGGCGATATTGCTTCCAAAGATTTTCATAAACAATGGCTGGAAAGCTGTGATGAGGCTGAAAAGGAAGCTGTTTATCAAAGTTCCTACAGTACTTACATATTCTCAGGAAAATTAATCGGAATATTGTTAGTTGTGACGATGATCGCGCATTTATTTTTCAATACAGGAGTGTTCGCGATTGTTGTGGTCGGTGTAATCTATTTATGTATAACTGTAAAATACTGTGTTTCCTGTGTTAAATTAAAGAATAAATCATAGCGGTTAACTATAGAAATTTCAGTAAATAATGCAAGTAATTCGTGCTCTGCCTTTTTTGCCGTTAACATGGGAATGAACCAATGTCATTTAGTTAACATTCAATAATGATATCATGCATAAGAAAAAATGTTGAAGAATTTTTAGTGTATCTGTTTTTTAAGAGACACTTTTTCCCGCCCTTCCTACCGCAAATGTATCATCTGCGGCTGTCAGGCGCAGGAATGTGCACGCACAAGAAAACACACTGTAGAAGAGATGCAGGCAAAGATTGAAGAAATGATGGAAAAAAGGAGATTTTAAAATGTTAGTATGTGATTATATCGTAGAACAGATTGATGGAGATTATGCACACTTAAGAAGAGTTGATCTTCCGGATGAAGAGTTAAAACTCGTAGCCAGAGCACTGCTCCCGGCTGAGATTGTAGAAGGTTGTAAACTGCACTATGAACTGATGCAGTATACAATCATCTAATGTTACTATTCTTCTACCTGTTTTTATTCAAAGAAGACTGTAAAGAGGATTCCCTCCTGAAAATATTTCATTTTAAATAAAAGGAAATATTTTCAGGCAGGAATCCTCTTTGTACGTTTTCTCTATTTCATTCCCCGTCAATTAATCTTCATCAAACGGAACAACATCATCCTCTGCATTTTCCACAGCTTCACTAGAACCACCTGCTTTCGGTCCAGCAACGCCTTTTACCTTCATCGTTCTGACATTGATCCCATTGACCTCAATGTGGTCATCCACAGGAATCACAAGGCACTGTCTTCCGTCGATCATTCTTGTCTCTACAAGATCCATTCTGTCCGGATTTACTTTAATCACAACATCCGGTGTCTCGATATTGAACTTTCTTGTCTCTGCGATATTACTTGCCAGAAGCGTTGCTTTCTCGCCTGCATTTTCTTCGAAGTTCTTCTCAAAGTTCTCCATCTTCTCATTCGGCACACCGCTCTGCTCGAAAATCTTCTTCACGTCCGTTTTATCCAATGTCAGCGGATCCGGTTCTTCTTTGTGTTCTTCAATCATATCATTCAATGTCTCGTGAATGTTGCGGACAGTCTCGTAATCACCATCTTCTCCCAATGTATCTTCAATAATCATCTGGAATGTCTCTTTCTGTGTGTCCGCAGACATCGGCATCTTCGCACCAAGAAGCTGGTCGATCATCTCCGGCTGAAGATCTTCTGATTTCTTCGTGTAATAAAGCACACTGTGAAGATCAGTACTTCTGTCGTTGAATGCCGGGAAGAGGAATCCTTTGTCCGGCTTATCAACGATCCAGTCACGGATTCTGTCCTGAATACAGTTCTCTTCCGCGTTATAGCTAAGCCCTGCCTTTGACAAACTGACCGGACAGATGCTCATCAGGATATGCTGATATACTTCATCTGAAGCATCATCCATCTCAAGATCATCGGATGTTCTTCCAGGAACATCGTATGCTGCATGGATCAAAATAATGTAATAATTCTCCGCATACTCATACGTTGCAATCACTTTGTCATAGAATTCTTCCAGAAGCATATCGTCTTCGAGACGGCTGTCACGAAGCTTCAGAAGAAATTCCTGCGTTCCGCCCGGCATCTCTGCATCCAGTGGAAACTCCATATTCAGCATATTCTTTCCAATACTTCCGGAAAGTGTCTTCTTAAAAATATCAAAATACTTAAATGCTTCTTCCTCCGGAAGTGCGAGAAATGCGTCTTTTGACTCCATCTTTTTATTCTTCTCATAATCCACATAGCAGCCACAGATTTTCGTAATCGCACAGTTTTTCGGTGAGAACTGCTTACGGATCTCAAGTACTTCTTTTTTATTCATATATGTTTCCTTTCTTCGTTCTATGTTATAATGAATAAACCATCTTTTCGGGGATTGTAAATACCGTAGACATAACATTTTTATTTTACCTCTATTTTCATAAGAAAGAAAGATTTGATTTTCTCAAAATTCTATGGTATTATACGCATTCTGAAAATACAGAAAGGAATTTTTTATTATGTCATCCAACTCAGTTACTTTAACTGCCCGGGAACATGTATTTCCACTCTTTGTTAAATATGTCTCAGCAAATGTACTCGGCATGATCGGATATTCTTGTTATATCCTTGCCGATACGTTTTTTGTTGCCCGGGGAATCGGCTCGGATGCGATTGCTGCACTTAATCTGGTTCTTCCTGCTTTCAGCTTGTTAAACGGAACGGGGCTGATGATCGGTATGGGTGCTGCTGCGCGATACTCGCTTTCCTCCGGCAGAGCTGACAGTAAGATTCACCGCACGATCTTCACCCAGGCACTTCAGCTTGCATTTATAGCTATGCTGTTCTTTTTCAGCATCGGACTGTTTTTTGCAAGACCTCTTTGTGTCTTACTCGGAGCCGACGGAACTACATTGCCGCATGCAATTCCATATATCAGCATCCTGCTCATGTTTTCTCCGCTGTTTTTATGCAACAATCTATTGAATTGTTTTGTCAGAAATGATGGAGAACCGCGGCTTTCAATGACTGCAATGCTTGTTGGAAGTCTGACAAATATTGTGTTGGATTACATTTTCATCTATCCTATGCAGCTTGGCATGACCGGAGCTGCACTGGCTACTGCAACCGCTCCACTGGTTGGAATGAGTATTCTGTCCATGCATTTCTGGAAAAAGAAGAATCAGTTTCATCTGGTAAAAACAAGGATACATCTAAAAACTGCTATAGATATCTGCCGGCTTGGAGTTTCTTCTCTTGTCGCTGAATTATCTTCCGGCATCGTAATTCTTGTCTTCAACATGCTGACGCTGAAATTCAGCGGAACGACCGGACTTGCTGCATACAGTATCCTTGCTAATATCGCACTCGTACTTGTGGCGATCTTTACCGGAATCGGGCAGGGCATCCAGCCGATTGTCAGCAGCCACCCTGGTAAAAATGGAGCTCCTGTACGCCACCAGGTAAGACGCTATGCATTAAGCACTGCATTACTTATGGCTTTCATCGCCTATCTGGTTGTGTTTGTCTTTGCAGTTCCGATTGCTGACTTATTTAATAAAAACAAGAATCCGCTGCTTACTTCAATGGCAGCAGAAGGAATGCGCATTTACTTTGTAAGCCTGTTCTTTTCAGGCATCAATATGGTGTCAGCGACTTATTTAAGTGCTTCTGATCAGCCGGTACCGGGATTCATCATTTCCATCCTGCGTGGACTTGTACTGATTCTGCCGATTGCGTTCCTGCTTGCCGCACTTTTTGGAATGACAGGTATCTGGCTCTGCCTTCCTGTTACCGAGGCAATCGTGTGTGTCGTGACCTTCTTCTTTCTGAGAAAATTTTAAGTAAAGTATTTACAAAAGAAGAACCCTGTTACGAATGTATTGATTCATACATCTCATAACAGAGTTCTTTTTTTATCTTATTTTAAATATTTCGCTGTCTCAAGAATACGGTTTGCATTCTCAATTCTCTCCTGTGTCGGAGGATCGATTCCCTCTAACTTGTAATCATATCCCAGTTCTTTCCACTTATATGCACCAAGCGTATGATATGGAAGAACTTCAACACGCTCTACATTATCCAGTGTCTCGATGAAATCATGGAGTCTCTCCAGGTACTCATCCTTGTCACTGCGCTCCGGAACGAGTACGTGACGGATCCAGATTGGTTTCTTGATATCAGACAGATAACGTGCAAACTCAAGAATATTCTTGTTGCTCTGTCCCGTGAGAATCTTATGCTGCTCATCATCAATGTGTTTAATGTCAAGCATCAGCATATCTGTGTATTTCAGCAACTCCTGCAGTTTACCGAAGAATGGTTCTTCCTTTGTAAATACAGCTCCGCTTGTATCAATATTGGTATGAACTCCCTGTTCTTTCGCTTTCTTGAAAAGGTCAATCAGGAAATCCATCTGCATCAGAGGTTCTCCACCGCTGACTGTGATACCACCTTTATCTTTCCAGTAGCTTTTATAGCGAAGTGCTGTTTTAAGCAGTTCATCTGTTGTCTTCAGTTCGCCGTCCTGCATCTTCCATGTGTCCGGGTTGTGGCAGAACTGGCAGCGCATTGGACATCCGCTTACAAAAATGATAAAGCGTACGCCAGGTCCGTCAACGGAACCGAAGCTTTCTGTTGAGTGAATGTATCCTTTTACTTCTGACATATATTTCTCCTTCTTTTTCCGGCAGTTTCCTGCCATTCTTCTGCAACCTTCAGATTTGTCTTCTGACATTTCTTTATAATTGCAGGTCTTATGAAAAAAGGACGCAGCATGGTGAAATGACTGCGTCCTGATATATTATCTGTTATTTATGATCTTTTATCCGCAAATCGCAACATTATTTACATGTGGTCATGGCAAGTTCTTGCGATAACGTCAAGCTGCTGCTCACGAGTAAGGTCGATAAACTTAACAGCGTATCCTGATACACGGATTGTGAAGTTAGCGTACTCAGGTTTCTCTGGGTGCTCCATAGCATCTTTCAGTTTCTCAACACCGAATACGTTTACGTTCAGGTGATGTGCTCCCTGATCGAAGTATCCATCAAGTACGTGAGCAAGGTTCTCTTTACGCTCTTCATCAGAATGTCCAAGTGCACCTGGGTTGATTGTCTGTGTATTAGAGATTCCGTCAAGTGCAAGCTCGTAAGGAAGCTTAGCAACAGAGTTAAGAGAAGCAAGAAGTCCGCTCTGCTCTGCGCCGTAAGACGGGTTAGCTCCTGGTGAAAGTGGCTCTCCAGCCTTTCTTCCGTCCGGAAGAGATCCTGTAGCCTTACCATATACAACGTTAGATGTAATTGTAAGGATAGATGTTGTCGGTACAGAATGTCTGTATGTGTGGCACTTGTTCAGTTTGTGCATGAATTTCTTCAGAAGCCATACAGCAATCTCATCTGCACGGTCATCATCGTTACCGTATCTTGGGAAGTCTCCCTCAATCTCGAAGTCTGTTGCAAGACCATCTTCGTCACGGACAACTTTAACCTTAGCGTATTTGATAGCGCTCAGGGAGTCAACTACATGTGAGAATCCAGCAATACCTGTTGCGAAAGAACGTTTAACGTCTGTGTCGATCAGGGACATCTGAGCTGCCTCATAGTAGTATTTATCATGCATGTAGTGGATCATGTTCAGTGTATCAACATACAGCTTGGACAGCCACTCCATCATCTGGTCATATTTCTCCATTACTTCATCGTAATCAAGGTACTCGGAAGTAATTGGCTGGTAAGCCGGTCCTACCTGTACTTTGTTCTTCTCATCGATACCACCGTTGATAGCGTAAAGAAGACACTTAGCAAGGTTTGCACGAGCTCCGAAGAACTGCATCTCTTTACCTGTCTCTGTAGCAGATACACAGCAGCAGATGCTGTAGTCATCGCCCCATACCGGACGCATAACATCATCGTTCTCATACTGGATAGAACTTGTTGTTACAGAAATCAGGGAAGCGAACTTCTTGAAGTTCTCTGGCAGTCTTGAAGAATAAAGAACTGTCAGGTTCGGCTCTGGTGAAGGTCCCATGTTGTTCAGTGTGTGGAGGAAACGATAGTCGTTCTTTGTTACCATAGAACGTCCGTCCTGTCCAAGTCCACCAACCTCAAGTGTTGCCCATGTCGGGTCTCCTGAGAACAGCTGGTTGTAAGATGGGATTCTTGCGAACTTAACCATACGGAATTTCATTACCATGTGGTCGATGATCTCCTGAGCTTCCTTCTCTGTGATCTTTCCAGCCTTCAGATCTCTCTCGATATAGATATCAAGGAATGTAGAGATACGTCCTACAGACATAGCTGCACCATTCTGAGTCTTGATTGCTGCAAGATATCCGAAGTACAGCCACTGAGCTGCTTCATGAGCATCCTTAGCCGGCTGTGAAATATCGAATCCGTAAGCTGCAGCCATTTCTTTCATTTCTTTCAGAGCTTTGATCTGATCTGCAAGCTCTTCACGAAGACGGAAATCCTCACCCTTCATGCCGTGTCTTGCATAACGCTCGAAGTCATACTGTTTTCTCTCGATCAGGAAGTCGATACCATACAGTGCAACACGACGGTAGTCACCTACGATACGTCCACGTCCGTATGTATCCGGAAGTCCTGTAATAATCTTGTTATGACGAGCTTTCTTCATCTCTGGTGTGTAGATGTCGAATACTCCCTGGTTGTGTGTTTTATGATATTTTGTGAAGATCTCATGCAGTTTCTCGCTTGGCTGGTATCCGTATGTTGTACAAGCCTGCTCTGCCATCTTGATTCCACCGTAAGGCATGAATGCTCTCTTCAGCGGTTTGTCTGTCTGCAAACCAACAATCTGCTCAAGGTCTTTCATGCTCTCATCGATATATCCCGGGCCATATGCTGTCAGACCGGAAACAACCTCTGTCTCCATGTCAAGAACTCCGCCCTTAGCTCTTTCTTCTTTCTGAAGCTCCTGCAGTCTTCCCCATAATTTGTCTGTTGCTTCTGTTGGTCCCTCAAGGAATGACTCATCACCTTCATATGGTGTGTAGTTCTCCTGGATGAAATCACGCACGTCTACAGAGTGTGTCCATTTTCTTCCCTTGAAGCCAGCCCACTGCTCAAAATTAGCCATTGAAAAATCCTCCTATATTCTTTCCTAAAATAGTTTTGTAATTGTTTTACGGGCATAGTATAACACCGTGTTAAATAAATGACAAGCGTAAAATCGAGAATAAATATCGGAAATCGCTTTGTATTCGATTTAGTACAAAATATACGAAAAAACGCCCATTTTACGGGGAATTGTACGAACTTTAATACAGTAAAAATGTACTGTAAAAAGAACATTTTCCCCATGTGTACGGTCTGATTTACAGACAAATAAACAGCCTCTTTTTCTTTCAAAATTCACTCTAGGTACTTTTCCTCTATGATAACGATTTCGTTTCATGTTTTCTCTATATTTTTGTCAATGGAGTTACGTTCTGTTTTTTGATATAATAGTGCATTAGAGTATCTACATTTAGTTTATGAAAGAGGAATATTATGGAAATCAGAAAGACAAAACCAGAAGAGCTTGAAGTACTTCTTAAGATGTATGAGCATGCACGGACATTCATGGCAACTCACGGAAATGCTTCTCAGTGGGGAAACACTTATCCTTCTCCACAGTTGATTCTGGATGACATCACTGAGGGGAATAGTTATGTCTGCACAGAACAGGATCAGATCATTGCTACTTTCTATTATAAAGAAGGGGCTGATCCTACTTATATGCGCATCTACGATGGGGACTGGATCAACGACTCCCGTTACGGAGTCGTCCACCGCATCACTTCCACCGGAAATGTAAAAGGTGCTGCTTCCTTCTGCCTGAACTGGGCTTTGGAACAATGCGGCAACATCCGTATTGATACACACCGGGACAATATCGTAATGCAGCATCTGTTAGATAAGAATGGATTCAAATATTGCGGAATCGTATATGTTGAGGATGGAACAGAACGAATTGCTTATCAGAAAGTGGTTTAATAATACCAAAATCCATAAAGCAAGGAGCAGAGACATTTGATTTTAATGTCTCTGCTCCTTGTTGCTATATGTCTCACAGAATCTTGCTGCGAAGGACGGTTCTTCTCCACCTGCATAGAGATGTGAGATATCTCCTACTTTCAATCCACGGAAATATGCCGTTCCCTGTTCTCTCTCTTCTGTTACTACTTCTGTCACAGAAGTCGGTGCAAGAGCCAGACTATGCCAAAGCACGAATGGTGATACATTCCATAAATGGGACAACAGCACGCAGCTGATTCCGAAATGGCAGAAAAATGTCACTGTCTCATCACTTTCTTTCTCCACACGATAATGCGCCCCTTCTCTTACATATCCATGCTCTGCGAGAAAGTGATCAAATTCTTCAATCACATGATCGTATACTTCTACAAGATCAGAATTTTTCGCCACTTCTGTTTCACGCCATGCATTTTTATCCATATAAGCTTCATGTTCTGTCCAATACCCCGGAACCATATCCCATGCAATTCTAGGCAGGAAATGCTCACCTTCTTTTTTCACATCGGGATATGCTTTTTCAAGTTCCGGATTTTTATTCAAATCAACCTGCGCCGGGAACTCTTGCAGCCAATCCAATATTTCTGCTGTTTTTCCAGTTACCTCAAGACATGGAGTCGCCGTATCCTTCGCTCTTCCAAGTGGAGACTTATAGCATTCCCCCATATTCATAGATACTGCACGTTTTGCAAGCAGTGCCGCTTCACGTCTTCCTTTTTCTGTTAATGTGTCATTTACATAATCCGGATCTCCGTGACGGATCAATAGAATTCTCATCGTGTTTCTCCTTTGTAATCAATTATTTTCTCCAGCCAATCCTCTGCCAGTTTGGGCCAGATCTGTACTTCTTTCAGTGTCCTTCGTATCTCTTCTTTTTGCTCTACTGTCCATTTCGGTGGCTGTGTTCTTCCAATTCCATTTTTCACAAGCAGTTCTTCTCCCATTTCCTTTGGAAATGAAGTTTCTCCCGCAAGGATTGCTTCTGCCAGCATACGGAGTTGCTCCTGTGTATAAGATTCTCTCCCTCTGCGTTCCAGCCAGTCCTCTGTTGCAACAGACATACCATGCACGCCTTCTGAAAATACATGATGTGCGAATGGAACTCCTTCTTCCAGACATTTCTGTGCTAAAAGATAACTATTCTGCACCGGAACTGTTCCATCTGTTGCTGTCTGCCAGATAAAGCATGGTGGCATTTCTTTTGTTACATGCTTTTCAATTGACATATATTCCAGCTCTTTTCTTGTAGGATTCTTTCCATATAATGCTACAAAAGAATCTTTATGTGTGTACTTTCCTGTAGTGATTACCGGATAAGACAGCACAGCAGCATCCGGTTTGTTTGAAAACTTCTGATATTTTTCATCCGGATCCTCGATATCCGCTCCATGCACACACAGACTCGCACACAGATGTCCTCCGGCTGAAAATCCGCACACCACGATCTGATCTGACAAAACGTGCAGCTGCTCTGCACGAAAACGGATCATTCGCATCGCCCTGGAAATATCATTCAATGGCTGAAGCTTTAAAGGTGCTTCATCCAGTGGATTCACTGTATATTCAAGGACGAACACATTATAACCAGCCTGATAAAATTCCATAGCAACCAGATGTGCTTCCGAAGGCGATACAAGTCTGTAACCGCCTCCCGGAACAACCAGCATCGCCGGATGCATCAGCTCATCCTCATGAATATAGCTGACCATAATCGGGATAAAACCATGCGCCGCAGGGTAATGATATTCTTCTTTGTGCCATAATTCTATTCTTTCGCCTATCATGTGTTAATTCCTCCTGTGTGATTTATAATTTGTGCTTTTCTGTTATTCTTTTGGGAGCACGGACTTTGCTCGTTGCTCGCGTAAAAAAGCCATGAAAGACAAGATCCCCCAGCCTTGTCTTCCATGACTCCCATTACATACACTCAACTTGCTTTACAGTTCGAATCCTTCCAGATATGGATTCTCTGCCTCAGAAAACTTCTCTTCCTCAACCATCTGCGCGATTGCCGGGTCAAGTGGCATCTTTCCGAGAACCGGAACGTTAAGATCTGCTGCGATCTCATCAATGTGGCTTTCTCCAAATACTTTAATCTCTTTGCCACAATCCGGACACTTCACATAGCTGTAGTTCTCAACAATTCCAAGAACCGGAATATTCATCTGCTTTGCCATTCCATATGCCTTCTTCACGATCATCTGTACAAGATCCTGCGGAGATGTAACGATCACAACGCCGTCAACCGGAAGAGACTGGAATACTGTCAACGGAACATCACCTGTTCCAGGTGGCATATCAACGAAGAGATAATCAAGATCTCCCCACATAACATCTGTCCAGAACTGCTTTACAACACCTGCGATCACTGGTCCCCTCCAGATAACCGGTGCTTCCTCGTCTTCCAGAAGAAGATTGACAGACATGATCTTTGTTCCGTCTGCTGCTTCACATGGAAGAATTCCCTGCTCAGTTCCTACTGCCATCTCATGAAGTCCGTACATCTTTGGGATAGATGGACCTGTAATATCTGCATCCATAATACCAACATTATATCCTTTTGCTCTCATCATTCTTGCAAGGGATGCTGTCACAAGTGACTTACCAACGCCGCCCTTTCCACTGACAACGCCGATCACTTTTTTAATAGATGAATACATGTTCATCGGTTCATGCATATCAACTTTCTTACTTGTGCATGTTCCTGCACTGGCACAGCTGGCGCAGGATTCCTCTGAACATCCTGCTGTTTTCTGCTCTTCTGCCATAATACCATAACCTCTTTTCTACAAATAATGTAACCGTTCAGAGCCAACCTCCAAAATGCTACGCATTTCGTCAGACATTTTCTGACACAGTGAGTTACTGCTCACACTATGTACAATCAGCAACACAATGACATTATTGTAACACATTTCCTTGAAAAATGATAGGCTGAACCTATGCTTTTATTTTTCTAAGTGTTATACTTATGTTAATTGTTATGTTAATTCTTAATTCATTCTAACTTGAATACAATTAGAAAGGAGTTTTCCTATATGCCAGTAATATCCGAACAGCTCAAGCCAATCGATACCGTCAATGGATTCCAGATCCGTCCCGGCTTTTTCCGTGAATTTGGTGCAGTCGCTATCCCGGGTGGTGTCAACTTTACGATTCATACACACGGAGCTACCTCCTGCGAGCTTCTGCTGTTTCACCGCAAAGCCGAAGAACCTTACGCCGTGATTCCATTTCCGGAAAGTTACAGGATCGGATTCTGCTATTCTATGATCGTCTTTGATCTGGATATCGAAGAATTTGAGTACGCCTATCGATTGGATGGTCCTTATGATGAAAAGAAAGGACTCCGTTTTGATAAAAACAAAATCCTGCTGGATCCTTATGCGCGCGCCGTCACCGGACAGAGCCAGTGGGGGCATGTAAATAACGCCCAGCATGGTTATCGTGCCCGTGTGGTACAATCCAACTTTGACTGGGGTGACCAGCGTCACCATTCTATTCCTATGGAAGACTTGATCATCTACGAGCTACACGTCCGCGGATTTACCATGGATGAAAGTTCCGGTGTCAAGCACCACGGTACATTCGAAGGCCTGCGCGAAAAGATTCCTTATTTGAAAGAACTTGGAGTCAATGCTGTTGAACTAATGCCAATCTTCGAATTTGATGAGATGCGTGATGTACGATTGATTGATGAAAATGAACTTATTGATTTCTGGGGATATAATCCGGTCAGTTTCTTTGCACCAAATACAAGCTACTGTTCTTCTATGGAATATAACCGCGAAGGACTGGAACTCAAGACACTGATCAAAGATCTCCATGACAATGGCATAGAAGTGATCCTCGATGTCGTCTTCAACCACACTGCTGAGGGAAATGAATTCGGTCCGTGCTTTTCTTTCAAAGGCTTTGACAACAACATTTACTATATGTTGACTCCGGACGGACATTATTATAATTTCAGCGGATGTGGAAATACACTGAACTGCAATCACCCTGTTGTACGAGACATGATTTTGGAGTGTCTGCGTTACTGGGTCATCGAATACCGTGTAGACGGATTCCGTTTTGATCTTGCTTCCATTCTTGGGCGAAATGATGACGGAACCCCTCTAAGCCAACCACCGCTTCTGCGAAGCCTTGCATTCGACTCGATCCTTGGAAATGTAAAACTGATCGCTGAAGCATGGGATGCCGGCGGACTTTATCAGGTCGGTTCTTTCCCTTCCTGGAAGCGCTGGGCTGAATGGAATGGGCGCTACCGTGATGATATGCGCCGCTTTTTAAAAGGAGATGACTTCCTTGCCCAGACTGCTGCAGCAAGAATCACAGGTTCTCCTGATCTGTACGATCCTGCTTACCGAGGTGGAAATGCTTCCATCAACTTTCTCACCTGTCATGATGGATTCACGCTTTATGATTTGTACAGTTATAACCAGAAGCATAATGAAGCCAACGGTTGGGGGAACACTGACGGAGCTGACGACAATAACAGCTGGAACTGTGGCGTAGAAGGCGAAACAGATGATCCTGCCATTCTAGCACTTCGTAAACGACTGATGAAAAATGCCTGTGCCATTCTGCTTTGCAGCCGCGGAACTCCAATGTTCCTCTCCGGTGATGAATTTGCAGACACACGTTATGGAAATAATAACCCTTATTGCCAGGATAACCTGATCTCCTGGCTGGACTGGAGTCTCCTCAAAAAAAATAAGGATCTGTTCGATTTCTTTCAATATATGATCCGGTTCCGCAAAGATCATCCTGTCATCCGTAAGGATCTCGAACCAAGCTATCTTGGTATTCCGGCAATGAGCACGCATGGGCTCACTCCGGATGAGACAAATTTCTCCGGTGACAGCCATGTTGTCTGTGTACGATTCGCAGGCTATAATGAATCAACCCAAAAAGAAGACCTTGTTTATCTGGCTGTAAATTCCGGATGGTTTCCGGTTACACTCACTCTGCCGGAACTTCCTGAACATTACAAATGGAAAGTTGCGGTCAACACCGGCGATCCTAAATGTCAGTTTTTTCACAAAAATTCAATGCCTACGGTAGAATCTAAAATATTTTTAGGTGAACGCTCTGTTATTATTTTCGTTGCTACCGCTATATAAATTAAATTTTTTTAGCTGTTTCTCAATATTTTTTAGAATATTTTTGTTTATTTTTGACAAGCTTGTTGTTTGTATAATAAATAACAGGCTCGTCATTTTTTAAACTTTTCTTGATGATTTTTAGATTTATTTGTAGAATATTACTAAATGGAACTTTACTGGTTTGAAGATAGGTTTTTTCAAATACATTTCCTATTTTAGAATCAGTCAGTAATGAACGTTATGGTAAAAGGAGAGGTTTAAAATGAGTAGACTTGAAATCCCAGGTCCAGACAAAGGCCAGCTCGTCGTTGAAGAGCTGTACAAAGATCTGGAACGCAGAATTGAATCCAGCCCTCCAGGATTATGTCCGGTTGACATGACTCGTGCATTCATCGAGATGTGTCAGACACAATCCTGTGGAAAATGTACCCCGTGCCGTGTTGGGCTGTGGCAGTTGAAGAACCTTCTGACAGATGTTATGAACGGTACTGCTACAATGGAGACACTTGATCTGATTGACACATTGTCTGAATCCATCCGCGAAGGATCTGACTGTCCGATCGGATATGAAGCCGGTGCCATGGTACATAAGAGCTTAAGAGACTGTCGCGAAGATTATGAAGAACATGTCCGTCAGGGACGCTGTACCTGCCACTATACACAGCCTGTACCTTGCGTTTCTCTCTGTCCTGCACATGTTGATATCCCTGGATATATCGCACTGACCGGAGAGGGCCGTTACGCTGACGCAATCCGTCTGATCCGTAAGGATAATCCGTTCCCGACAACCTGCGGTTTTATTTGTGAGCATCCTTGTGAGGCCCGCTGCCGTAGAAATATCGTAGATGATGCCATCAATATTCGTGGACTGAAACGTATGGCCGCTGATTATGCAGGCAAGGTTCCGCCACCGGAATGCGCACCTTCCACCGGAAAGCGTATCGCTGTCGTAGGTGGTGGACCTGGTGGACTCAGTGCTGCTTACTACCTGCAGTTGATGGGACATCAGACAACCGTATTCGAGATGCTTCCAAAACTCGGCGGAATGCTCCGCTATGGAATCCCGAACTACAGACTTCCGAAAGATCGTCTTGATGAAGACATTCAGGCAATCCTTGAGACAGGAGTTCAGGTAGAATTTGGAAAACGTATTGGTAAAGATATCACGATTCAGAGTCTCCGCCAGGAATATGATGCTGTTCTTATTTCCATCGGTGCAAGCACTGATAAGAAACTTGGTATCGAAGGCGAACAGGCAAAAGGCGTAATCTCTGCTGTGTCGTTCCTTCGTGATGTTGGGGAAGACAAGAGTCCTGATCTCACCGGACAGGAAGTTGCTGTCATCGGTGGCGGTAACGTTTCCATGGACGCCGTCCGCACAGCAAAACGTCTCGGTGCTAAAAAAGTAAGTATCGTTTACAGACGCCGTACTGCAGATATGACTGCTCTTCCGGCTGAGATCGAAGGTGCAGTTGCAGAGGGAATTGAAGTACTCACACTGAAAGCGCCATCCAGAATCGAGACTGATGAGAATGGACACGTTTCAGGTATCTACGTCACACCACAGATGATCAGCAAGATCAAAGATGGGCGTGCAAGTGTCTGTCCGACAGGTGAAGAAGATTTCCTTATCCCTTGTCAGACACTCATCGTTGCGATTGGTCAGGATATCGAATCTGAACACTTCGCTGAAGCCGGTGTTCCGGTTTCCCGCGGTAAGATCATGACAGAGCGTTATGGCGGTTTCGACAATATCCCTGGCGTATTCGCCGGTGGAGACTGTGCATCCGGACCTGCTTCTGTAATCAAAGCAATCGCCGCTTCAAAGGTTGTTGCAGCCAATATCGATGAATATCTTGGTTTCCACCATATCATCAGCTGCGATGTTGAGATTCCGGAGCCTCGCTTAAGCGACCGTGAACCTTGCGGAAGAGTTGAACTTACAGAACGTGAAGCCTGCAGCCGTGTCTGTGATTTTGAAGGTGTTGAAAACTGTATGACAGAAGCCGAAGCAAAACAGGAATCCCACAGATGCCTGCGCTGCGACCACTTCGGTTATGGTATCTTTAAAGGAGGTCGGAAAGAAAAATGGTAAATATTACAATTGATAATCAAAAAATATCCGTACCTTCCGGAACTACTATCATGGAAGCTGCGGCAAAACTTGGAACTCCGATTCCGAAATTATGTTATTTAAAAGATATCAACGAGATTGCGGCATGCCGTGTCTGTGTTGTTGAAATTGAAGGGAAAGATCGTCTGGTCACATCCTGTAATAACGTTGTAACCGAAGGCATGGTGATCTACACGAACAGCCCGAAGGTACGCATTGCAAGAAGACAGACTGTACAGCTTATCCTTTCCCAGCATGACTGCAAATGTGCAACCTGTGTCAGAAGCGGGAACTGTACACTTCAGCAGGTTGCAAATGATCTGAACCTGATCGATCTTCCGTTCAAAGAACGCTTTGAAGATACACCTTGGGACAAGACATTCCCACTCATCCGTGATTCACGCAAATGTATCAAATGTATGCGCTGTATCCAGATTTGTGACAAGATCCAGGGACTGAACATCTGGGATGTTACAAGTACAGGTTCAAGAACAACGATCAATGTAAACGGAAATAAAAAGATCAATGAAGTCTCCTGTTCTCTCTGCGGACAGTGTATCACTCATTGTCCTGTCGGCGCACTTCGTGAGCGTGATGATACAGAGGATGTATGGAGTGCGATTGCTGACAAGAAGAAAGTGGTGGTTGCACAGGTTGCTCCGGCAGTCCGTGCCGCGTGGGGAGAAGCTCTCGGCCTGTCCAGAGAAGAAGCAACAAGCGGAAAGATCATGGACGCCTTGAAAAAGATCGGCGTAGACTACGTCTTCGATACTTCTTTCTCTGCTGACCTTACGATCATGGAAGAAGGAAATGAATTCCTGCAGCGCTTCACCAAAGGAGAATTAAAGCTGCGTCCGATGTTCACTTCCTGCTGCCCTGGCTGGATCCGTTTCATCAAATCACAGTACCCACATCTGGTGCCACAGCTGTCCACAGCCAAGTCACCACAGCAGATGTTCGGTGCTATTATGAAGACTTATTTTGCACAGTCCATCGGTGTCGCTCCGGAAGACATTTACACCGTATCTGTCATGCCTTGCGTAGCGAAAAAAGGTGAACGCAACATGGAACTTTTCTACGGCGAGTATGCCGGACATGACATTGACACAGTTCTCACTACAAGAGAGCTGACAAGAATGATCCGTGCTGCGCATATTGATCCAAAGAGCCTGAAAGACCGCGAATGTGATCCACTTATGAAAGAGTGGTCCGGTGCCGGTGTTATCTTCGGTGCTACCGGCGGTGTTATGGAAGCTGCACTTCGTTCCGCACACTATCTTGTAACAGGACGTAACCCGGATCCGGATGCATTTAAGATCGTCCGCAGTCCATCCTTTGAGACGGGTGTTGTAGAAGCTGAAGTCCAGATCGGTGATGCTACGATCCGCGCTGCTGTTGTCAGTGGTCTTGGAAATGTACGCAAACTGCTTGAAGCAATTGAACACGGTGAAGTACACTACGACTTTGTGGAAGTTATGGCCTGTCCTGGAGGATGCGTCGGCGGAGGCGGTCAGCCGATCCACGACGGCGAAGAGCTTGCACACACACGCGGTGCAAACCTCTACTTCCTTGACAAGAACGCCAAGATCCGTTTCTCCCATGAGAATCAGGATGTTATGAAATTGTACAACGATTTCCTTGAGAAACCATTGTCACACAAATCTCATATGCTGCTTCATACAGATCATACAAAGTGGGATATGCCTAGATAATAGAACTGATTTCTCTGAAATTTAAACCCGGAGCCAGAACGGTTGCCATATACAGCAACCATTCTGGCTCTTTCTATTCAAGAATTCTGATCAAAGTGCATTTTTACCAGTTATTTTGTGATTTTATTTCATTTTTTATTATTTTTTCACAACAAACTGCTTGTTTTTCATTGTCATCCGGTCTGTATTCTGATAAAATGGACTTATATAGTTACAATTATAGAAAGAAGAATACGTTATATTATGAAGAAAAAAATCAAGATACAAAATACCATCTACTGGAGTATTGTCGTCACGCTGATTTTTACAGCCCTGTTCATATTCATATGCATTTTCAATCAGAAACAGTTTCATTCTTTTCAAGAATCATCCCAACAATATGTCCTCTGCAAAGATTCCGTTGAGCAGTTAGAAGAAGGATGTGATTATCTGGTAGAGCAGGCGAGACTTTATGCAATGACCGGAAATGAATATTATATGGATCTTTATTTCAGAGAAGCACATATGACCAAACGAAGAGAACATGCTTTAAAACAGCTTGAGGAATATTTTGATGGTACACAGACTTTTACCTCTTTAAAATCTGCATTAAAATCCTCCGGAGACTTAATGAGTATTGACTATTACTCTATGCGGCTCATTGCGGATGCCAACGGGATTTCCGAAGATTCCCTGCAGCAGGAAGTCGCAGCTGTCAAACTAACTGATGAAGACGCTTTATTAAGTTCGGAAGAAAAGTTAAAAAAAGCCAGTTTTATTCTTTGCGACAATACTTATCAGGCTTTACTTGTTCAGACGAAAGCGAATCTGACAAACTGCACACAGAGCCTTTTGTATTATACTCAGAAGAAACAGAATCGTGCACAGACTATTTTTTTCGACAGTTTCCGTAATCTTAAGATAAGTACCTTTCTCATGGTCTTTCTTATGCTTACCTTTTGCTTTACGATCAGACATCTCATTGTAAAACCTCTGATAAGTTATAATGAGTGCATTCGTCTCGGAGAGATTTTTCCTGTACTTGGAGCAGTAGAATTACAGAATCTTGCGATCACTTATAATCAGGTGTATCGGGAGAATCAGCAGACACAACAGTTGATCCGTCATCAGGCTGAGTATGATGCACTTACCGACTGTTTCAACCGCAGATCCTTCAATAAGTTTCTAAGTCTTTATGAAACCGATGCCGAGAACCATCCATTCGCACTGATCCTCATTGATATCGATGTATTCAAATCAGTGAATGACACTTACGGACATGCAATTGGTGATGTTATTTTGAAAAAAGTTGCTGACTATCTAAAAGCTGCTTTTCGAAACAACGATTACGTCTGTCGGATCGGTGGAGATGAATTTGCGGTTCTCATGGTTGAGATGACAACAGATTTACAGTACACGATCAAAAATAAGATTGATTCTGTTAACCAACAGCTCTCTTCACCAGAGAAAGGAATCCCAAAAGTATCACTGAGTGCCGGAATCGCATTTTCCGACCGTGAGAACCCTGGGGAAAACATTTTTGAGGATGCCGATAAGGCTTTGTACAAAGTAAAAGAAAATGGAAGAAATGGCTGCGGATTCTATTAGGATCCACAGCCATTTTGCTAGTTCTTACATTTTATTCTACTGTTACACTCTTCGCAAGGTTTCTCGGCTTATCTACATCAAGTCCCTTTGCAACACTTACATAATATCCAAGTAACTGAAGCGGAATCACTGCGAGGCTTCCCATAAAGTGCTCATCCACCTTCGGAACATAGACTGTAAAGTCTACCTTGTCTTCCATCTCATAATTGCCATAGTTTGTCACACCCATCAGATATGCGCCACGGCTCTTACATTCCATCATATTGCTGACTGTCTTCTCATACAGCTTGCTCTGTGTCAGAACTCCGATTACGAGAATATTGTCCTCGATCAGACTGATTGTTCCATGCTTTAACTCACCTGCCGCATAAGCCTCAGAATGAATATAAGAAATCTCTTTCAGTTTCAGACTTCCTTCCAGACACACTGCATAGTCCACTCCACGACCTACAAAGAAGACGTCATGCGCATTCGCATATTTGGCTGCGAACCACTGGATTCTCTCCTTATCCTGAAGAATCTTCTCAATCTTCTCCGGAATTGTCTGAAGCTCGGAAATGTAATAGCTGTACTGCTCGTCTGTGATCAGCCCTTTCACCTTCGCGAACTGAACTGCAATACAATCAAGAGCTGCAAGCTGTGCGCTGTATCCCTTTGTTGTAGCAACCGAAATCTCCGGTCCTGCCAGTGTATAGAACACCTTATCTGCCTCACGGGCAATACTGCTTCCGATTACATTTACAACTGCAAGTGTAGCAAGTCCTTTATCTTTCGCCATACGCATAGCTGCCAATGTATCTGCCGTCTCTCCGGACTGGCTGATCACGATAACCAGACCATCCTTCACAAGCGGCATCTCACGGTAACGGAACTCAGATGCAAGCTCTACTCGAACCGGAATCTGCGCCAGCTCCTCGATCACATACTGAGCCTCAACTCCTACATGCCATGCAGAACCGCACGCAACAATGTAAATCTGGCTGTATTTCTTAATCTCTTCCTCTGTAATATCAATATCCGTAAAGTCGATCACTCCGTCTTTCACAACAGAATTCAGAGTATCACGGATTGCTTTCGGCTGCTCATAGATCTCTTTCATCATGAAATGCTCGAAACCGGCCTTCTCTGCTGCCTCTGCATCCCATTTGATCTCTGTTGTCTCTTTCTCGATCTCGTCACCATTAAGATCATAGAAATGAGCCTCTCCCGGAACAAGCTTTGCAAACTCAAGGTTTCCGATATAGTATACATTTCTTGTGTATTTCAGGATTGCCGGTACATCAGATGCAACATAAGTCTCGCCATCTGCAATACCGATGATCATCGGGCTGTCTTTTCTGGCAACCCAGATCTCTCCCGGATAATCCTTGAACATCAGCTCAAGTGCATAAGAACCACGTACACGAACCATAGTCTTGGCAATCGCATCGATCGGTCCTAAGTTATATTTCTTATAATAGTAGTCAACCAGTTTGATCACTACTTCTGTATCTGTATCACTGTAGAATGTATAACCATGCTTTAACAGCTTCTCTTTCAACTCTGTATAGTTCTCGATAATACCGTTATGTACTCCGACAACCTCAGACTCAACTGTACCGGATCCACTTCTCTCACAGTTTCCGGATACATGCGGATGTGCATTGATCTGACTTGGCTCACCGTGAGTTGCCCAGCGTGTATGACCGATACCGCAAGTTCCCTTGAGTGCCTTACCACTGTCTGTCTTTTCTGAAAGATTACTCAGACGTCCCTTCGCCTTAACAACCTGTGCAAGATGCTCTCCGTCACGCACTGCAAGACCTGCTGAATCATATCCTCTGTATTCCAGCTTAGACAATCCGTCCAACAGAATCGGAGCTGCCTGATGGTTTCCTGTAAATCCTACGATTCCACACATAAATAATTCCTCCTATTAACTATCTGCATCCCTCTCTACAAATAGTTATATGCATTTCCATGTTGTTTTCCCTTTTCAATGAGCCTATCACTTTCGTAATTGTTACAAAAAAGTTAAATAACTCATTCGTTAGTGTAACACAGATAGGCGAAATAGGGAAGTAAAAAATGCATTTTCTTAATCACTTTCCCATCACTACAGTGGCCAGTCCGGGAACCTTCCGTTCACGATCGCATGCATGATTCTGTCCTTCGCCCCTGGCGTCTCCCTGTTGATCTGCTCCATCAACTGTTTTGCATACGCTCTTTTTGTTGAACCGTCTACCGGGCACGTATTCTTAACCACACGGATTCCCTGGTCTGCAACAAAGTGCGCTACACCTTGCTCCGGAACATACATCATCGGACGGATCACCGTCACTCCCGCTTCCGGCAATTCTGTCACTGGTGGGAATGCATAGAACCGACCTTCATAGATCAATGACATCAATGCTGTCTCTATAAAATCATCCTTATTATGTGCATATGCCATCTTATTGATTCCAAGCTCTCCCAGCCGTTGATACATCGCACCCTTCCGAAGCTTTGCACACAAAGAACACGGTCTTGTATCCTTATTCTCCTGAAATACGATCCGGGCAATCTCTGTATCGACCTGCTCATAAGGAATCTCCAGGTGCTTACAAAACTCTGCTACGCCCGTAAAATCCATCCCTTCAAATCCTACGTTGCAGGTAATCGCAGATAATTCGAACCTCTTCGGGTAAAATTCCTGCAGCAGCTTCATCGCATAAAGCAGAGTCAGGGAATCCTTGCCGCCGGAAACACCTACCGCGATCCTGTCTCCGTCTTCTATCATGTTGTAATCTTGTATCGCCTGACGGATCAGACTTAATAATTTCTGTTGTTTCATCTTTCTATGTTCATCACATAACCTTCCAAATATTAGTTTCATAATATCACTTTTCCCTAATACTTTACAACAATTTTGCGAAATTCAGGTTGCGGATTTTGTAAGCACCTCTTATACTTTATTATTATGTATGATACAAGGGTCAAAAGGTCATGCGTTTCTTGCTTGCATGAAAAAGCATGACTTATTGACCCGCAAAACACCGAAAAGTAGCCATTTTTCGTAGAAAAATGAGCGGATTTGAGGTGTTTTAGGATTGCGAGAGCATGAAATGCGAAGCAATCCGTGTATCATAGGGGTCAAAATACCTTTTGACCCCAACATCTTATGTATGAATGCGGAGGGATGAAAGCATGAAGATACTTCTGATCAATGGGAGTCCTAAAGGCAAAAGAAGTAATTCATTAAAGCTTGCATACAGTTTTATTGAAGGATTTAAAAATGGATGTACGGATGATGAAGAAAGCATCTCCATCGATGAACTCCATGTAGCTTCAATGAATATAGCTGCGTGTAAAGGATGCTTTGCGTGCTGGCAAAAAACGCCTGGCATATGCTGTATCAAGGATGATATGCAAATGGTTATTGAAAAACTGATCGATGCTGATCTTATTCTGTGGTCTTTTCCACTGTACTATTTTAATGTCCCAGGTATCTTAAAGAATTTGATCGACCGTCAGCTTCCTATGAGCCTTCCTTTTATGAGTTCAAAACAGAACGGATACGGAAGTGGAAGTCATGACTCCAGATATGATATGGAAGGTAAAAGGCATGTTCTGATTTCCACCTGTGGCTTTTATTCTGCTGTTGGAAACTATGACAGTGTATTGCGGATGTTTGATCATTTTCTCAGCAAAGGAAATTATACGACCATCTTTTGTGGTCAGGGAGAATTATTCCGTGTAAAAGAATTGTCTGCAAGAACAGATGAATATCTTTCCACTGTAAAATGTGCCGGATCAGAATATGCAATGACCGGAACAATCTCTGAAGAAACAGATGCAATACTCCATACGCTTTTATATTCCAGAGATGTGTTTGAAAAAATGTCAGATGCCAGCTGGGGCATCAGTAAAACAACCGGAGAAAAAGAACCGGATGATCTTGTATTTACCCGGCAAATGGCCGCTCTTTATAATAAAGATGCCTACGATGGAAAAGACCGCGTACTTGAGATTCACTTTACCGATTTGGATCACACCTACCAGATTCAGCTTAGCAAGACAGGAAGCGAAGTATTTACTGATGGACGTCTTTCTCCAACTACTCGCATAGATACGCCTTTTACTGTATGGTCAGCTATTTCCCGTGGAGAAATCGGTGGCGCAGAAGCATTGGGAAAACAGATGTATACGGTATCCGGCGACTTTTCCTTGATGATTGATTGGGATAAAATCTTCGGAAGCGCATCTGTAGTCAAAAAAACAGAGAAAACGCCTCAAAATACAATTGAACAGAAAAATCCTTCCATGACGACAATGCTGATACCGTGGATTACATTCTGGATTGCTGTTTCTATTCATCCGGAAGTCGGAGCTATGATAACACTACTTGTGGTCGCAACAGTACCGTTTATTATGAGAAAACATAAATTTGTCATCTGGGATCAGCTCTCTATGGCAGCTGTTGCTATACTTTCTGCAGCGGCAAATATAAGCGGAAACGGAGTTCTTCCAACAAACATCGGATATCTTGTATTTGGACTCTTCTGGCTGCTTTCATGCCTGACAAAAGAACCTTTATGCGCTGCGTATGTAAAATATAATTATGGGGGTGAAAATGCGCATCAGAACCCTCTCTTTATGAAGACAAATTATATTCTTGCCGCGGCATGGGGCACGCTATATGTACTGACAGCAATCTGGACCTTTCTGTTTAAGAAAGCCGGGTTTGAAAATGTACTTATCCTTGTGAATAATCTGATTCCTATATTGATGGGGCTTTTCACAGCATGGTTTGAAAAATGGTATCCTGCACGGATGGCAAGAGGCAAGAGAAAATAATAATTCTCTTGCCTCTTATGATTCTTAACTACCGTTTTCAATATATCTTCTGTACGCCTAATCTTTGACAATTCTAAGATATGCATCTCCATGTTTAAATCTACAACTCTTTCAACAATTCCAGCAGTTCTTCCTTACTGAAACTTCCACTTCCCATTTCTTCTCCGCCAATAATCTGGTCAGATAGTGAAGAAAAAAAGAAGCGGCAGCCACCAACCTCTCAGTCAGCAGCTGCCGCTCTCATCATTCTTTTTATTCTTTATCTTCAAAGGCTTCTTTCATCTTATCCATGAATCCTTTTTTCTTGCCCTTTTTCTCTGATTTCTCAGATTTTGTAGCAAGGTCATCATGCTGATGAAGTGTATTTCCACTGAGCTCATCGAATTTTCTCAGAGCCTCTTTCGCCTCTGCGCTTAATCTCTCCGGTGTCTGGATCACTAATGTTACATAATGATCTCCTCTTACCTGAGTATTTCTAAGGGATGGAACTCCCTTTCCTTTCAGACGTACTTTTGTATCTGTCTTTGTTCCCGGTTTTACTGTGTAGAGAACGTCTCCGTCTACAGTTGGAATCTTCACATCGCCACCAAGTGTAGCCACTGCGAAGGAAATCGCAACGGTTGAGAAGATATGCATATCCTGTCTCTGGAAGATTGGATGTCTGGATACGTTAACCTCAACGAGAAGATCTCCTCTCGGTCCTCCATTAACTCCCGGTTCTCCTTTTTCACGGATGCGTACGCTCTGTCCGTTATCAATACCTGCCGGAATCGTAACTTTGATCTTCTTTCTGCTGGATGTATATCCTGTACCTGCACATTTCGGACATTTCTCTTTCACGATCTTACCGGAACCACCACAGTTCGGACATGTTTGTACATTCTGTACGGTTCCAAAGAAGGACTGGGATGTATATACGACCTGACCTTTACCACCGCACTTTGGACATGTCTCCGGTGATGTTCCAGGCTTTGCACCTGTGCCGTGACAGTCTTCGCAAGGATCTTTCAGCACAAGATCCAGTTCTTTCTCGCATCCGAAGACAGCTTCCTCGAATGTGATGCGGATGCTCTTTCTGATATTAGCCCCTTTCATAGGACCATTGCTTGCGCCGCCTCTTCTGGAGCCACCGAACATATCTCCGAAGATATCTCCGAAAATGTCGCTAAAATCTGCTCCATTGAAGTTAAATCCGCCACCGAATCCACCTGCTCCGCCGCCGGCACCGCCATCAAATGCAGCGTGGCCGAACTGATCATACTGACGACGTTTGTCAGCGTCACTCAGAACGGCATAGGCTTCGGAAGCCTCTTTAAACTTTATTTCTGCTTCTTTATCCCCTGGATTCATATCTGGATGGTACTTCTTCGCAAGCTGGCGGTATGCTTTCTTGATTGTAGCATCATCTGCATCTTTGCTTACGCCGAGCACCTCATAATAATCTCTCTTTGCCTCTGCCATAACACAAATACTAACCTTTCTGTATCTCTTTCTTAACCTCAAGAAATTCTACGAAGCTACAAAGCTCCGTAGAATTTCTCTTCATGCTTCATTTATCTGATGCCCTGCTGTCTGTTTCTCTTCTGTCTTACCGGCATCTTTTCTATATTTTAGACTTCTTTGTAATCTCCGTCTACAACATCATCACCCTGGAAACCATCCGGAGCCGGACCAGCTTCTGGTGTAGGACCAGCCTGTGCACCTGCACCTGCTGCAGCACCTGCCTGCTCATACATCTTTGTGAACAGTTTCTGTGCGCTCTCCATCAGTTTTTCCTTCGCAGCTTTGATCTCTGCTACCTGCTCTTCTGTTGTGTTCTCCGGAGCAGATTTTGCAAGGATATCTTTCAGTGCCTGAACGTCAGCCTCGACAGCTGCCTTCTCTGTAGCATCGACTTTGTCGCCAACCTCTTTGATTGCCTTCTCTGTCTGGAATACCATAGCGTCTGCTTCGTTTCTTGTATCGATTGCTTCTTTACGTTTCTTATCCTGAGCCTCGAATTCAGCTGCTTCTTTTACAGCTTTATCGATATCGTCATCAGACATATTAGAACCTGCTGTGATTGTAATATGCTGCTCTTTACCTGTTCCAAGATCCTTAGCAGATACATTTACGATACCATTTGCATCGATATCGAATGTAACTTCGATCTGCGGGATTCCACGTGGAGCCGGCGGGATTCCATCAAGTCTGAACTGTCCGAGGGACTTGTTGTCTCTTGCGAACTGTCTCTCACCCTGTACAACGTTGATGTCTACAGCTGTCTGGTTATCTGCTGCTGTTGAGAAGATCTGGCTCTTCTTTGTCGGGATTGTTGTATTTCTCTCAATCAGTCTTGTAGCTACACCACCCATTGTCTCGATAGACAGTGACAGTGGAGTTACATCAAGAAGAAGGATGTCTCCTGCGCCTGCATCTCCTGCAAGTTTACCACCCTGTACGGAAGCACCAAGTGCTACACACTCATCTGGGTTAAGGGATTTGCTAGGCTCTTTGCCTGTCAGTCTCTTAACTTCTTCCTGAACAGCCGGAATACGTGTTGATCCACCAACGAGAAGTACCTGTCCAAGCTCGGAAGCTGTGATTCCTGCGTCAGAAAGTGCACGTCTTACCGGTTCCTGAGTCTTTTCTACGAGGTCTCTTGTCAGCTCGTCGAATTTAGCTCTTGTAAGGTTCATATCGAAATGTTTCGGTCCTTCAGCTGTTGCTGTGATGAACGGAAGGTTGATATTTGTTGTTGTTGCACTTGAAAGCTCTTTCTTTGCTTTCTCTGCAGCTTCTCTTAATCTCTGAAGAGCCATCTTATCTGCAGAAAGATCTACGCCTTCTTTTGCCTTGAAGTCTGCAAGCATGTAATCTGTGATCTTCTGGTCGAAGTCATCTCCACCAAGTCTGTTGTTACCGGCTGTTGAAAGTACTTCGATAACTCCATCACCAATCTCGATAACAGATACGTCGAATGTACCACCACCAAGGTCGTAAACCATGATCTTCTGCTCTTTCTCGTTGTCAAGACCATAAGCAAGTGCAGCTGCTGTAGGCTCGTTGATGATACGTTTTACATCAAGTCCTGCAATCTTACCTGCATCTTTTGTAGCCTGACGCTGAGCATCGTTGAAGTAAGCCGGAACTGTGATAACAGCTTCTGTTACTTTCTCACCAAGGTATCCTTCTGCATCTGCTTTCAGTTTCTGAAGGATCATTGCAGAAATCTCCTGTGGAGAATATTTCTTGTCGTCAATATCTACTTTATAATCTGTTCCCATCTCTCTTTTGATGGATGAGATTGTTCTTGCTGCGTTTGTTACAGCCTGACGTTTTGCAGGCTCACCTACAAGACGCTCTCCTGTCTTTGTAAATGCTACAACAGACGGTGTTGTTCTTGCGCCTTCTGTATTCGCGATAACTGTTGGCTGTCCACCTTCCATAACGGCTACACAGCTGTTTGTTGTACCAAGGTCAATACCAATAATTTTTCCCATGATAAATTTCCTCCTCTATCTAATCTCTGAATCTTGTTAAAAATCAAATTAGTTTGCTACTTTTACCATGCTGTGTCTTACAACACTCTCACGGTACATGTAACCTTTCTGGAATTCTTCTGCGATGATGTTCTCACCGAGCTCCTCATCTTCTACATGCATCACTGCGTTGTGGAAATCCGGATTGAATTCCTGACCAACTGCCTCGATTGGTTTTACTCCAACGGATTCCAGTGTAGTCATAAGCTGTTTGTAGATCTTCTCCATTCCTTCTACGAACGGAGCATTCTTCTCCTCCTCCGGTACGGAACCAAGTCCACGCTCGAAGTTGTCTACAATCGGAAGAATCTTTTCTATGATATCTTTCGCTCCGATCTCGTACATCTGGGATTTCTCCTTCTCAGATCTCTTGCGGAAGTTATCAAACTCTGCCATCTGACGAGTAACGCGGTCTGTGAGTTCCTCGATCTTCTCGTCTTTCTTGTCCTTCTTCTCTTTCTTTCCGAAGAACTTTTTCTTACCTTCTGATGCTGCTTCTGAATCTCCTTCAGTCTCAGTTGCTTCCTCTGTTGCTTCTTTCGCTTCAGCCTCAACTCCCTGGGCATCTTCTGTTTCTACTGTCTCTTCAGCTTCCGCCTGCTCTTTTGCAGCCTTTGCTTTTGCCTCTTCAACAGCTTCTTTTACCATATCTTCTTTGCTCATGTTCTCTGTCACCAGCTTTCTACCTTCCTATTATTACTCTTTTGGTTCTTTATTATAAATCGCATCCAACTCACTTTGCAGCGTCTTCAGCGTCTTCATGACATGTTCATAATCCATTCTCTTCGGACCGATGATTCCAATCGTTCCTTTCATACCTTCTCCCAACTCATATGTGGCGGTAACAACACTGCAGTCTTTCATGGTCTTAACCGGAGTTTCATCTCCGATGTAAACCTGTATGCCGTTGTTCTCCTCACTTGCCAGTGTCTCTGTCACCAGATCTGCCAGCTGCTGTTTCTCTTCAAATGCACTGATGATCTCCTGTGCGCTCTGCTTATCACTAAGCTCCGGATATTTGAAAATATTCGTTGCGCCGCTTGTGTAGATCTCCATGTCATTATCTACATGAATGATCTCTGCCACTGCATCCAGTACATGACCGACAACCTCGCTGTGGATACCAGCCTGTTCTTTCAATCTAGCAATCAGACCTAATGTAATCTGATCAATGGATAATCCGTTCAGTGTCGTGTTCAGAAGCATATTCAGCTTCAACAGATTCTCATTACTTAAGGTTTCTCCAACTTCAATGATCTTATTCTTGATCACATTACCACCAAGTACGATGACTGCTACGATCTGTTCTTCATCCACCTGTGATAGCTGAATGAACTTCAATGTGTTCCGGCTGTTGACCGGCGCGGAAACCATCGTCGCATAATTGGTGTTCGAAGCAAGAACCTTTGCCGCTTGCTGAAGTACCTTCTCGACCTTATCTGTCTTCTCAAGAAGTGCATCCTCTCGTCTGCTGATCTCCTGCTCCTTGTTCTCCATCAGAAGATCTACATAAAAGCGATATCCCTTATCTGATGGAATTCTTCCTGCCGATGTATGCGGCTGGAAGATGTAACCAAGATCTTCCAGATCTGCCATCTCATTCCTTATTGTTGCGGAACTTAATTTCAAATCTGTGTATTTTGAAAGGGTTCGTGATCCGACCGGCTCGCCAGTCTCCAGATAATTCTGTATGATGGCTTTCAATATCGTAAGTTTTCTTTCACTTAATTCAGCTTCTACAGACATCTCTGTGCTCCCCTTTCTGTTCATCTTTGTTTGTTATTAGCACTCTTTGTTTTTGAGTGCTAACACCTTACAGATACTAAGATAGCACCTCGATTTCTGTTTGTCAACACTGATTGTTATTTTTATAAGTTTTTTATTTTCTTCTTATTTTATTTACAAGATTTTTCAGATTGTCTTTGCGGAATCTTCTTTTATGAAGTTTTGAACACATTTGCCACATTCTCCCAGATATGTTATGATTGTAACTGTTCTATTGTGATTTGTTTCTTCATCAGTTATGATGCTGATTAACGCAGACAAGATATCTTTTAAAATAAGAACAAGAATATCAGAAATGGGGAGTTTATATGTCATCTACATCGAAAGAACCTGCTGCAAAGGAGAAGGACTCTACTGCGAAAGAACTTTTCCAATGGCTGATCGCCATTTTAGCGGCTGTTGCTATTGCTTTATTTGTTGATAATTTTCTAATCGTCAATGCACAGATTCCTTCCGGTTCAATGGAAAACACCATCATGACCGGAGATCGTGTGGTTGGTAACCGGCTTTCTTATTTAACTAAGGATCCTGAGCGTTATGATGTAATCATTTTTAAGTATCCTGATGATGAAAGCCAGCTTTTTATCAAGCGTATCATCGGACTGCCTGGTGAAACCGTGGAGATCCGTGACGGTCATATCTACATTGATGGCTCTTCTGAACCGCTCGAAGATGTAGAGACGAAAGAATACATGGTCGGAAATTATGGTCCTTATACCGTACCGGAAGGATGCTATTTTGTGATGGGAGATAATAGAAATGATTCGAAAGATTCCCGCTACTGGATGAATCCATATGTATCCAAAGATAAGATTCTTGGGAAAGCAGTCTTTCGTTACTGGCCAATTACAGAGATGAAAACGATTAAATAATTTTCAAGGGCAGATCTGACTCATACGAGTTAAATCTGCCCTTACTATTTACATCTTATAACAACCTTTTTCAGAAATCACAAAATCCATCCGCAGATCATGTTCCTCCACCGGAATTTCGTCTACAAGCAGTTCCTCCCTGCAAAGTGCTGCTTTCACGCAATGCGTCTTTTCCAGATATCTGTCGTAATATCCACCTCCGTGACCAAGGCGTCTTCCGCTTCTATCGCAGCTGATACATGGAATGAAAGCAAAATCAATTGCTTCCGGCTGAATCAATCTTTCCGGGTCTTCTTTTGGTTCAAGGATTCCATATGCACCCGGATACAGCTCTTGTAATGAGTGGATCTCGTATACGTTCATAATTCCTTTTCCCGTACACTTTGGCACTCCAAGATGATTTCCTGATTGAAGAATATCTTGCAATATAGAAAATGTATCTATTTCTTTCTCTGTGCTCACATAACAGAACACACAGTCTGCGCTCTTGTATTCATTCAGTTCCAAAACACTTTCTGTAATCTTTCTGTCTGCTTCTTTTCTGTATTTTTCTGTTGTAAAAGAAAGTTTTTCTTTTATTTTTCTTCTTAATTCTTTCTTTTGAATCATTTTCTCTTCTGTTTTTCTTTCCAATTCTTCCACTCTTTTCTCTCTTTTCTTGTTTCTATTATTTAACTGTTTTCTTCACTCTGCTCTTCTCCGACAGATTCAATCAGCAGGTGATCCAGATTTTGCAGGTCTGCTTTTCTGATTTCATATTTTCCCTCTTTATCTTTTTCTACATGAAGAACAATTTTATTTGGTTTTCCGTACTTCAGCCCTTTTTCTGCCGCCTGACTTAAAACCTCATAATAGATCTGATAAATTTCTGTCTGCATCTGTGTTTCTTCTGGCATAGCCTGTCCGTTCATCACATCATTTGAAACTTTTGTGGCGTATTCCTGCGCCTTCTCCTGAAATTCAGCATAAGTATCCTTCAGCAATGTGATTGGTTTCACTGTAAGAACAACCTGATAAGTTCCATTTTCTTCCCTGGTTGCTTCTCCTACAGTATAAGATGTCTTCTTTGCAAGATCTGCAAACAGTTCTCTATATTCTTCTTTCATCTCATCTGTCATTACATGCTCCGGAAATTTTTCCATTGTATAAGCAAGATTATCTTCGAAAACCTGTTTTGCTTCTTTCTCGGAAATGCCGGTCTGTTTTATATAGGATTCTGTTTTCTGCTTATAAGATACATCTAAAAATGCCTGTACATATTCCTGCGGATCAAAACGGTTTATGTAACAATAGATCATTGTTGCTGTTGCTGCGACGATAATTGCAACCATTATAACTCCTACTATAAAATGCTTCTTTTCTTTTTTTCCTGACATCAACTTTACCTCTTTTCTAACTGTAATTTGAATAACTTATTTGTAACTGTTCAGAGCCAAGCAAAATTTCAAAAACAGGTATAAAATGCTTGCATTTTTAAAACTGTTTTTGAAATTTTATTTGGCGGATACACCACACCGACGAAATGCGTAGCATTTTGGAGGTTGGCTCTGAACAGTTACACTTATTTTATTTCTGTCACAGTATAGCATGATACCAGTTCACATTTTGTAGAACGATGTCGCCTTGTATGCAACGCTTTTCAGATGGACGAAACGATGGCGCCTGCATGCAACACGTTTCAGATAGCAAGAAAGAGATACGCAACCGTATCTCTTTCTTCTTGCAGACTTGTTTCTTTTGTCTGCTTTCTCTTTCATTTACAGATCAAATCTGATCTTGATATATGCTTTGATCTCTTCCACGCATTTCTGGAATCCAAGCTTTCCACTGTTCAGGCACAAATCATAATTTCTTGCATCTGCCCACTCGTGTCCTGTATGGTAACGATAGAAATCACCGCGAAATTTATCCGTCTTCTCGATGTATTTTTTCATTTCTTTTTCTGTCATACTGTTACGCTCCATCGCACGATCAAGACAGAATTTCTCATCTGCATGAACAAACACACTGACAACATTTGGATTGTCTTTCAGAACATAATCTGCACATCTTCCAACGATTACACAGGATTCTTTCTCAGCCAGATCTTTGATGATCTTTGCCTGATAGTTAAAGATATTTTCTTCTGAAACGAAGTCTTTATCTTCCGGCGGAAGAAGTTCTCCGTCGTATGGACGACTGAGGATCTTGAACCAGCCGGCTCCCTTCATCTTCTCATCACTCATACCGAAGAGTCTCTCGTTAATTCCGCTTTCCTCGGATGCCATACGCAGGATTTCTCTGCTATAACAGTTGATTCCAAGCTCTTTTGCAAGCATAGCTCCGATTGTCTTACCACCGCTTCCATACTGTCTTGCCATTGTAATTACAATATTGCTGCTCACCTGAATCGCCTCCTATTCTCCTAAATACGCTTTCTTAACTGCTTCATCTTCCAGCAGGTCTTTTGCATTTCCTGACATTGTGATCTTACCAGTCTCAAGAACATAGGCGCGATCTGCGATAGAAAGAGCTTTCTTTGCATTCTGTTCTACAAGAAGTACTGTTGTTCCACTCTCACTTACTGCCTGGATAATATCAAAAATCTCATTTACAAAGATTGGAGAAAGTCCCATAGAAGGCTCATCCATCAGAATGATCTTCGGTTTAGACATCAGCGCACGTCCCATGGCAAGCATCTGCTGCTCTCCACCACTGAGTGTTCCGGCCATCTGATTTCTTCTCTCTTCCAGACGTGGGAATCTCTTATAAACATTTGCAAGACTCTCTTCGATCTCATTTTTATCTTTTCTTGTATAGGCGCCCATTTTCAGGTTTTCATAAACACTCAGTTCAGCGAAAACTCTTCGTCCTTCCGGAACGTGAGCCATTCCCATAGACACGATCTTATGCGCCGGGATCTTTGTGATATCAGTTCCTTCAAACATAACAGAACCTTTCTTTGGAGAAAGAAGTCCTGTAATTGTATGAAGTGTTGTTGTCTTTCCGGCTCCGTTTGCACCGATCAGTGCAATAACCTCTCCCTGATTTACCTCAAAGGAAATGCCTTTGATTGCCTGGATCATTCCATAATATACTTCTAAATCTTTGACTTCAAGCATTGCCATTGTTATCTTCCCCCTATTCTCCCAGATATGCCTTGATTACCTGAGGATCATTCAGTACATCTGTTGTCTTGCCCTGTGCAAGTACTTCACCGAAGTTGAGTACTGTCAGCTCCTCGCAGATACCACTTACCAGTTTCATATCATGTTCGATCAGAAGGATCGTCATATGGAACTCATCTCTTACGAAACGGATCATATCCATCAGTTCTCCTGTCTCGTTCGGGTTCATTCCTGCTGCCGGCTCATCCAGAAGAAGAAGCTTTGGATCTGTCGCAAGTGCTCTGGCGATCTCCAGTTTTCTCTGCTGTCCGTAAGGAAGATTTGCAGCCTTATATGACGCAAACTTCTCAAGATCGAATACCTTCAGAAGCTCCATCGCCTTTTCATTCATCTCTTTTTCTACCTTACGATAATTCGGAAGTCTTAAGATTCCTTCGATCGTAGAGTAATGATGATGGTTGTGAAGTCCTACTTTAACATTATCAAGAACAGTCAGTTCTTTGAAAAGACGGATGTTCTGGAATGTTCTTGCAATTCCGGCCTTACTGATCTCAATATTTTTCTTTCCTGTAAGATCCTTTCCGTCCAAAAGAACCTTTCCTGAATCCGGTTTATATACTCCTGTCAGAAGGTTGAATACGGTTGTCTTACCGGCACCGTTTGGTCCAATCAATCCGTAAAGTTCTTCTTTCTGTATCTTGAGGTCAAAGTCATTTACCGCACGGAGACCTCCGAAAGAAATTCCAAGATTTTTTACATCTAATAATGTACTCATTCTTACTTAAGCCTCCTTTTTCTTTCCAAAATGAAGATACTTTTCTCTCCACTCGATTGCCTTTGGTGCCCAGTTAAAGAGCATCATGATGATCAGAACGATCGCATAGATCAACATACGGTAATCAGACAGTCCACGGAGAAGCTCCGGAAGGAGTGTCAGGATAACTGCTGCAATAATAGATCCACGGATATTTCCGATTCCACCAAGTACTACAAAGACAAGAATCGTGATGGACATATTGTATCCAAAGTTGTTTGTATTTGCTGTCAGTGTTGACAGGTTGTGTGCATACAGAACACCTGCTGCACCGGCCATAGCTGCTGAAATTGTAAATGCCATGAGTTTATATTTTGTAACATTGATTCCGATAGACTCAGCTGCAATTACATTATCACGGATCGCCATGATCGCACGTCCGTCTCTGGAATTGATCAGGTTGAGTACGATAAATAATGTCACCATGATCAGGATAAATCCAATCAGGAAAGTTGAATCCTTCGGAGTTCCTGTGATTCCCTGCGGACCGTTCAGGATAACTGTTCCGTCTGGATCCATGTCAAGTGCCATAACGTCCTTTGTTGCAAAATGAAATCCTTTGGAATCCTTTCCAATATAAAGGACATTTACAAGGTTCTTAATGATCTCACCGAATGCAAGTGTAACGATTGCAAGGTAATCGCCTTTCAGACGAAGTACCGGGATTCCGATGATAACACCGAAGATTGCTGCTACTACAACACCGATCAAAAGTGCAAGCAGAAATCGTACAATCGAATTCTCGATCACATCTCTCATACATTTTGAGAAAAATGCACTGGAAAATGCTCCCACACACATAAATCCTGCATGGCCAAGGCTAAGTTCTCCGAGAATACCTACTACGAGGTTCAGAGAAACCGCCAGGATAATATAAGTACAAAGCGGAACAAGAAGTCCTGTCAGAAGACTGGAAATACTTCCTGTGCTGCTTAAAGTCTGCATCACTACGAAAGCTACAATCACGATAGCATAAGTGATGAGATTACTTCTCTTTGTTTTATTCATATTCTTCAACATAATTCCATCCACCTACACTTTCTCCTGAATCTTCTTGCCCAGAAGTCCTGTAGGCTTCACAAGCAACACAATGATCAGAACTGCGAACACGATCGCATCTGCAAGCTGGGAAGAAATGTATGCCTTACTGAGTATCTCGATGATTCCCAAAAGAATTCCTCCGATAAATGCACCCGGAATGGACCCGATTCCTCCAAATACAGCTGCAACGAACGCTTTGATACCAGGCATCGCGCCGGTATATGGTGTCAGGCTCGGGTAGGTAGAACACAGAAGCACACCGGCTACTGCTGCAAGTCCGGAACCAATCGCAAATGTAAGAGCAATTGTTGCATTTACATTGATACCCATTAATTGCGCTGCGCCTCTATCCTCTGATACTGCACGCATCGCCTGTCCTGGTTTTGTCTTCTGAACAAATGTGATCAATGCGATCATAATAACCACACAAACTACGATCGTAACAATTGTCTCTCCTGAAATATTCAGCTTGCCATCTGCAAGTGAAAGTCCGCTCCACTTGATCACTGATGGGAATGTCTGTGCATTCGCACCGAAGATCAGAAGTGCTACATTCTGAAGCAGATAACTGACACCGATCGCTGTGATCAGTACGGCAAGTGAAGATGTTGCATTACGAAGCGGCTTATACGCTACACGCTCCATCAGAACACCAAGTACTGTACAGGCAATGATTGAAATCAGGATTGCCACCCAGGTAGGAAGTCCTGCCTGCTTCATTGTGATCAAAGCTACATATGCACCGATCATGATCACATCACCATGTGCAAAGTTCAACATCTTGGCGATTCCATATACCATTGTGTATCCAAGCGCGATCAACGCATAGACACTGCCAAGACTTAGTCCATTTACTAAATATGAAATAAAGCTCATATCCGTCCCTCTCATCCTTTTTATATTTTTGTAAGGTAATACTTTAACCTTTTAAATTGAATTGATTATAGCATAATTATTTTCTTGTATCAATATAAAAAACCGAATCCGCTCTGTTTTTTTATTAAAACAGGCTTTTATGAAGTAATCCAAGTACTGTTGTCAGATCTTCAATCCCCATCTGTCCCGGTGCAGATACTTTCCCAACTGCTCCAAATGTCAGTGCAGAGCCAAAGACTTCTCCACAGAGACGGCTGATCACACCTGTTCCTGACATAGACATTGTAATGATCGGACGATCTGCATACTCGCTTGCCATCTCTTCTGTCGCTGCAAGAAGTGTAAGAACATCTTTCTTATTCTGTGGCATCACAGCGATCTTCGGAATATCTGCTCCAAGATCCTGCATTTTTCTTAAACGGGATACGATTTCCTCTTTTGCCGGAGTCTTGTGGAAGTCATGGTTCGAAGCGATCACTTTTACTCCATTTGCATGTGCTGTCTCAACAACAGCCTTCACAGCCTCATCTCCTGTAAATGCCTCTACGTCTACAAGGTCAATAAGTCCTGTCTTTGCTGCATTCTGATTCAGTTCAACATAAGCCCCTGTCTCGATTGCTTTTTCTCCACCTTCTTTGGATGTGCGGAATGTGAAAAGGATCGGCATCTCCCCAATCACCTCACGAAGTGCCTGCATTGTCGCCTCTGTCTTTGCAAAATCAAAGATATCTTCATACCAGTCAACACGCCACTCAACAACATCAGCCTTTGTTGACTTGATATTCTCGGCTGCTGCAAGAATCTCTTCTCTTGTTACGCCAACAATAGGTACACAGATTTTCGGGATTCCAGCGCCAATTTCAATATTTCTTACTTTTACTGTATTCATGATTTTTTCCTTTCTTAAGCTTCTTCCGAATTCTTCAGAAGCACACCATATCTTACATTTATAAAAAGTATAATATAAATAATAGCACAAAGATAGAACAGCATGCTATAGAAAATTCACAAGCTTGAAACTATGGCCACACAAACGGAAAAACATCTTGTAAATCAAATGACTAACACTGCTCCAAAAAGAAGTCCCCCGGCAGAAACGATGTCTGTCGGGGGGATTTCTCCTATTCTTTTAATGTATCTACAAAGAGCGTTGCTACTCTCTGTATTTATTTTTCTAAACGAATCTGATATATCAATTATTCAGCAGCATCTTCTGCCTGAAGTACCTGATACTCTCCACTCTTAACAACAACTACTGTAGGATCTTTTGTAGGCTCTCCATCCTCTGACCATGTGATGCTCTTTCCTGTAAGTCCATCATATGTGATCTCTGTCATACCTTTTTTAAGTGCGTCACAGATATCTGATACGCTCTTATCCGGTGTAACATCTTCTTTCTCAGCTGCTGCTTTGATTACGTATACACAGTCATAAGCATCTGCTGCAAACTGAATCGGTGTGTCTCCGAATGCTTCTTTGTAATCAGCAACGAATTTCTGTGTTGCTTCGTCTGTAGCATTTGCTGTAAATGGTGTAAGGAACATTAAGTCTTCTGCAAGACTTGCGTCAAATCCATCAAGATCAAGGATACCGTCCATACCGTCACATCCGAACCACTTCGGTGTAAATCCTGCTTTGTTTGCCTGAGCAAGAATCAGAGAAGCTTCCTGATAGTAAATTGGAAGGAATACAAGTTCAGCACCTGCATCTTTTGCTTTCTGGATCTGTACAGAGAAGTCTGTCTTGTTATCTGCTGTAAATGCTTCTGCTGCTACAACATCAAGTCCTTTTGCCTTTGCCTCTGTCGCAAATGTCTGATAAATTCCTGATGAATATGTGTCAGAGCTGTTATAAATGATTGCTACTTTTGTTGCAAGCTTGTTCTCTGCAATGTAATCTGCTGATGCGCTACCCTGGTTAGGATCTGAGAAACACATACGGAATGCATTGTCATACTGGATACTGTCTACTGCTGTAGCAGATGGTGTCAGCTGGAACATGTTATCTGAATGAGTCTCCTCAACAACTGCTGTACAAGGTGTAGAAGTTGTTGTTCCGATCAGTGCCTGCATTCCCCAGTCTTTCAGAGTATTGTAAGCATTTACAGATTTTTCTGAATCTGCCTGATCGTCTTCAAACTTATATTCGATCTGCTTTCCATTGATTCCGCCTGCTGCATTGATCTCATCTACTGCAAGCTGGATACCATTCTTTACGGCTGTTCCGTAGATTGCTGCATCTCCTGTTGTAGGTCCGATACCGCCAATCTTAAAAGTGTCAGAATCGGATGAGCCTCCGCTCTTTCCACTATCTCCCGAACTTCCACATGCTGCTAATGAAAATACCATAGCTGATGCAAGCATTACACTTGCTGCTTTTTTCCACATCTTCATAATAATCTCCTCCTAGAAATTAAAATAATAAACTTTATGTGTCATATATTAGCTCGTAGAAGTATGATTTGTCAAGCAGAAATAGAGTGCAATCTGTTTTTTATCTATATTCGTTAAATATGGTCAAGTGATGTTAAAATAGATCAAGTTGGTTGTTATATCTATTAATCTGATATCTTAATACATTTCGTTCTATGGAAAAATTCCAATTTACACTTTGGTTTGCTGTCAACAAAGATACTCCGTTTTAATTTTGCAAAGAAAAAAACAGCGCTTTCGCACTGCTTCTCATTCCTGTCTATATTCCATGTACCTTCAAAACTACATACAGCCAAAACCAACATCATCATCCAAACCTATCACTGCTTTGGTTATGCCCTCGACCTA
>OBWZ01000032.1_pt1 | contig 158609 bp, 144 predicted proteins | sample 1476561 | NCBI WGS metagenome assembly OBWZ01 (sample SAMEA2580138, study PRJEB22360) | human gut metagenome | biome: human gut; feature: human-associated habitat; material: faeces | place: Denmark | collected 2008/2010 | reverse complement strand
TGACGTTCATAAATCTTTTCGGCAACCTCGCGGCCCACATCGGTCAAATGGAGAAGGTGATCTTCATCCATTGTGAGAAAGCCGCCGTCCCGCAGGGTTGCCACCGCATGGCACACGCTGGGCTTCGACACCTCCATGTGCCGGGCAACATCTACGGAGCGTACCATACCGAGTTTCTTTTGGAGAACAAGGATGGCCTCCAGATAGTCCTCCCCGGACGCATGAAGTTTCATAAATATTTCTCCTAATTGATTTGCCAACCGGCTGTAGTTAGCTGAATATCCCACAAATGTCGGTATAGACCATGATTATTCATCAATTCCTCATGTGTACCTATTTCTTTTACCTCACCCTGATCCAAGACAATGATCTGATCCGCGCGGGCAATCGTTTTCAATTTATGGGCAATCATTACCACAGTACGATCTTTCACGAGTTCCTCGATAGCCTGCTGAACCTCTACTTCATTCTCTGGGTCAAGGGAAGACGTTGCTTCATCCAATAGCAGTACAGGGGCATCTTTTAAAATTGCACGGGCGATAGAAATTCGCTGTTTCTCTCCACCTGATAACGTGGAGCCGCCCTCGCCAACCATTGTGTCATAGCCATCCGGCAGAGCCATGATGAAATCATGACAATGAGCTAGTTTTGCGGCTGCTTCAATTTCTTTCTGCGTGGCATTTTCCCGGCCATAGCGGATGTTGTTTCCAATGGTATCCTGGAACAAGTACACATCCTGAAAGACCACGGATATTTTAGACATCAGTTTTTCCGGGTCAACCGTCTTTTCATCAACACCTCCAAAGCGGACAACACCGTTTTGCGGATCATAGAACCGGGCAATCAGCCGGAGCATTGTACTTTTACCACTGCCAGAAGGCCCGACAATGGCAGTCATTGAGCCATATGGGAAAGAAGCACTCACATCATGCAAGACCATATCTTTTCCATATCCAAAATTCACATGCTCAAATTGAATATCGTGCTGAACTGGAACCTCTCCTTCGCCGGACATGATTGGTTCATCCATTAAATCTACAATACGTTGTCCGGCAGTTTTTTTATAAACAAAAACAGGAAGCTGTGTTATAGCACCTACCAACGGATCAAAAAGTCGTGTTCCAATAAATAGAAACATAACAAACGTAGTAATATTCAATGTCCCACCCATTAACAAATAAACACCTGCCATTGTAATAAAGGAAAGACCGGATTGCAAAAAAGAAACAGCTACTAAATAAAAAGGGCCGGACACGCATTCCAATTTAATACTTTCTTCTGTAAAGTGTTTGAATGCCTGCTCCAATTTTGTGAAATTAGAACCTCGCAGGTTGTATGCCTTAATTATTTTCATACCAGTGAGATATTCCTGCAAACGGTTTGTCTGTTCAATTCTTGCTTTCGTATGTGCCGCACCGCGGCGTTTATCAATCGTTTGTACACCCCAGATAATCAAGAAAGTCACAGGAAATCCTGCAAACATCGCTAACGCCAATCTCCAGTCAACGAATGACATACCAATAAATCCAAGAATTGCGGTAATTAAACCGCCAATCAATTGAGGTAAAACATGGGTTACGGCTTCTTCGATCTGTGCAAAGTCATTCATCATTGTATTTCCCATCTCACCTGAATCTTTGCTCATTAAGAAACCAAGTGGAAGCTTGCGAATATGTTCTGCAAGTTGTACCCGTCCTTTGGCACTGGCATCATAGCCATCGTGATAGGTTGCGTGGACAGCCTTTCGCTCAAAGAAATAAAGGACGATTGCAAAAACTGCCATGCCACCCCAAACCATCCAAAGGATGCGAACGTCTATATTATCTGATGTCCCACCGAAATACAGATAAATACTGCTTACAGCCAAGGTAAGTAATCCAAATGGAAATAGATTGACCAAATCAGCCAACACTGTCCACACCACGGGCTTTATAACTTTTTTCGGATTTCCTGCGGTAATACAATAAAGAGAACCTGCTTTTTTCACAGATGTGTCACCTCCTTTTTCGCTGTAATCTGCCAGTCGGATGAAACGGTATAGGCTTTCCACATGGCAGAATACGTTTCACTATTCTGCAAAAGAAATTCGTGCGCCCCTGCATTTTCGATCTGTCCGTTTTTTATAACCAGTATCTTATTCGCGTTCTTGATCGTAATAAGGCGATGAGCTATAATCAGCACTGTTTTATTTTTGATGAGTTCCTGCAGAGCCAACTGCATTTGAAACTCGTTTTCTGGATCAGCATAGGCGGTAGCTTCATCAAGAATCAGGATCGGAGCATTTTTCAAGATTGCTCTTGCCACAGAAACACGTTGTTCCTCGCCTCCCGATAAATAGACACCGCCCTCGCCAATTAAAGTGTCATATCCCTGCGGCAGCTTTTCTATAAACTCATGACATTGTGCCGCTTTTGCCGCAGTATACACTTCTTCTTTTGTTGCTCCAGGTTTTCCTATGGCGATATTGTTGTAAAGGGTATCAGAAAACAAGAAGGAATCCTGAAAAACAAAAGACATACTTGCCATTAAGTCTTCCGTTTTCATATCTCGAATATCCACACCGCCAATTTTGATTTGTCCAGTACCAACGTCCCAAAAGCGTGGAATAAGCTGTGCAATCGTGGATTTGCCAGAGCCGGATGGCCCCACAAGAGCGGTAATCTGGCCCTGCTCTGCACGAAAGCTCACATCTTTCAATACCAGAGCACTATCTTTTCCCTCATAGGAAAAAGATACGTGTTCAAAGGTAATCTCATATCCCTGCGGTTTTTTCCCATCTGTTGGCTCTTGGATTGGGATTTCACTCATGATTTCATCAATTCGCCTGACACCTTCTGTAATATTATTCATGCTGGAACCAAAGCTATTAAACTTGAATACTGGAGTGGAAATACCAGGAGCAAAAATCAAAAAGAATAAAAGGGTAATGGCAAAAGCCATATTTTGCGGATCGCCTGAGAAAAGGAATATCCCGATGGCAAAAATAAATGTCGCAAGGGATAAAACTAAAACTCTGAACAGGCAGTAAGTAGGCTCATAGTTATCTGCATATTTTGTGCTGAAATCCCGGTAACTCATAATGTCCTGATAAAACTTCCGAAAAGAATGAACCGTTTGTCCAAAGATTTTAATGGACGGCATACCGCGCACATACTGTACCGAGGATGTACTGATATTTTCCAAGGCGTCATAATATTCACTCAGACCTTCTTGGGCTTTCTTCCCAAACATCATGGAAAACTGTGCAGTAAATCCTATAATAATAGGAATGATACAGGCTAATGCCAGCCATGGATTAAGCCCAAACATAATAACTACCATAACAAGCAACAGAACGATTGTATTCACCATATCCGGTAATTGATGAGCGATGAACTTTTCAATTTGTTCTACATCCTGTTCGGCAATCTGTTTTACTTTGCCGATAGCATTTCTATTAAACCATCCCAATGGAAGTTCACTGATATGATTTGATAACCGCACACGGATTCCATAAAGGGTGCGATAGGCTGCTGTATGACCCAACATACCTCCAAAATACATAAAAGCATAGGCAAGCAGTAGGCCAAGAATTCCTTTTACGGCCCATGACAACATAAAACTCGTATCAGCTTTAGAAAAATCAGCTGCATTTTGAAGCAGCTCTGCCATAATGTTGTATACCGCCCAAAAAGGAATTATCTGAAAAAACACACTTAAAGTTGAAAGAATACACCCCCAAACCAGTAAGCTTTTTTTCTCACCGGCAAGCTCCAAAAGACGTGGAATTCCACTTTTTTTATTTTGTGTTTTTTCCATTTGTCCTTCCTCCTTGATTATCCAGCCGTTTTACAACAATCTTTCTTCCCCATAAGTAACCGAGTATTGCACAGATCAAAGTCATGACAGTAAGAACAATAGCAAGTGGTGTACTAAGCAGTTCAATAGCCTTCATTCCAACGTCGCTTGTGAAACTTCCCTCATAAAGTTCTTTGAAGGCTTCTTTCATGTAACAAAGAGGAATATATTCTCCTAATGCCAAACCAACCATGGGCAGAGAGATTCCAGCTGCTTTCGCTTTAGTGCTTTTTTTGCCTGCTGTATCATAAATAATTTCTCCAAGAAGACCTCCGATAGATGTGCAAATAAACAACATCCCGTAGGGAACCATTGTAAATAAGCAGAGACCAAAGATAAAAGACGGAATAAAAATTCCACCTCGAGTATTCATTTTAGAAAGCAATACGACATAGATTACCGATCCTGCAACAGCAAGTATACAAGGAAGTATTACTAAGATTGGTGGGAAAAAACCAATCGTACACGCAATTATCCAGCCCACTGCAATCCACAGGGCGGTAAATATGCCTATACGGATAAGGTCACGAATTTTTTTACTTTCTTTGGGTTTATTAGCCATATTAAAATTCCTCCAATTCAAATAATTTTGATAAGATAGATGGGTGATATTGATCCGGCCTAATCCAATTTATGGAATGATCGTCCTGAACAATAAGAAGGGAAGAAAACAGTGAGGCAGCAAACTCATAGTCATGAGTGATAATAAATGCCACGCATCCCTTTTCGGCCTGCGCTTTAATTGTTTCCCGCACAAGTTGCATATTTTCTGCATCAAGCCCGCTGGTAGGTTCATCAAAATATAAAAAAGGCATGTCACACATACAGGATAATGCGATTGACAATCGTTGTTTTTGCCCACCGGAAAGTGTTGATGGATGAGCATCTGCATAAATTCCCAGGCTAAAACTTTTAAGAATTTCTTTTGCTTTTTTCGGTGCATCCAATTCTTTTTCATGCCCGGAAAGCATTTCTTCCAAAACACTTCCTGCAAAAAACTGATAATCTACATCCTGCATAACATAAAAGGATTTTTTTCTTCTCTGTTGTCGTGAGGCATATCTGCCACACAAATTGATTTTTCCGCTCTGCGGTTTTTCAAGACCCATGAGGACTCGAATCAACGTAGATTTACCTGTTCCATTTTTTCCGACTATACCGACAATATCTCCACTTACAGCAGAAAAGGAAACATTGCTCCACAAAGGCTGCTCCCGCGGATATTTAAAGGATAAATTTTCAGCCCGAATAGATACCGGGGCATGATCTGTTTTGGAAACAGTACCGGAAGACGGTTCTATCTGTTTTAAATCAAGTTGTCGCAGGCCATTTGCAGTAAGGCAATCATTGGAACAATGGATAATCTCACTGCTATCAAGTATTTTTTGAATCCTTCCATTTTGAAGAATCACCATACGATCTGCCAGGTTCCGTAAATAATATAATTTGTGTTCCGATACAACAATCGTACATCCTTGTTCCTTTAGCTTCTTAAGAAGCTGTCGTAGCTGTTCCGTGCCAGCCCAGTCGAGATTTGCGGAAGGTTCGTCAAGCACATATACATTTACTCCGGCGGTATAGACAGAGGCTACCGCAACTTTTTGTTTTTCTCCACTGGAAAGCTGGAAAATACTCTTTTTTAAGAGGTTTTCGATATGTAGTCCTTTCACCGTTCTATTTACTCTGTTTTGAATTTCCTGCGTTGAGATACCTAAATTTTCACTAGGAAACGGTAATTCCGTCTTTACGTGGAGGGTAAAAAACTGAGAACGAGGATCTTGAAAAACACTTCCTACAAAAGCAGAGTAGTCTCCGGTTTCGTGTTCAGAAATATCCATGCCGCATACCTGACACTTTCCACTCAACTTTCCTTCAAAAAAATCTGGAATTAGACCATTTATACATCTGGTTAAAGTTGTTTTTCCGCATCCGCTTGGGCCGGTCAATACAATGAATTCTCCTTCATGTACCGTAAGATTGATATCATATACTTCAAAGCGCTCGCTTTCATTGTAAGTAAAACTAAACCTATCAAACGAGATTTTTTCTTTTGCTTTTTCCATGTCGCAGTCACCTCCAATATTAAGTCAAGAAATTTAAAAAGAACAATGCGACGGTAACAACTGTCATACCTGATAGATACAGATAATCTTCTTTTGTAAAACGAACATCTGTACAGCATGTTCGTTTCCTTCCTATACTCAGCCCTTTGCACAAAGAAGCAGCAGAAAGTTCTTCTGAAATTTTTTCACTTCGGAAAAGTAAAGGAACCATGTAATTTTCCAATGTTCTTATTAAACACTTTAAATTTGAGAAAGAAAGATTCAACCCTCTTATTTTTAAACTCTCGTTAATATAATGAATTTCCTGAATAATTGTTGGAACATATCGGTACACAATCATTAACGGAATAGAAAGAGATTTTGAAATGTGAATCCGATCCAAAACATATAACAGTTCATTCATTGGAGCTTTATCTACCAGCAGCCTGAGAAGCAGATAAATGGGATATACTTTAATCATCATCATCAAAAACGGCGGGAAGATTATAGATAGAATTGGGATGTTTATTGTTGTAAATCCCCAAATCATTCCCCACATTATTACGTATATAAGAAATCGTTTTACAAAAACTTTTATCCCATACCAATAGGAAAGCAAAGAATCAATTACAAAAAACAATGCAATTATGGCGTATATGCTGTGAAAGCCAAACTCTAAAATACTGGCGATAACAATTTGCAAAATCAAAATCCGTGCATCTGGTTTAGATGCTTTAAAAGACATCGCGTTCGGCCCTCCTTTCCTCTTTATTGCACAAAACACCTAGGTGTGATACAATGGGTTAGACACTACTAACCCATTTACATTATATATTTGGCTCTAAAAACGAACAATAGATTTTACAAATCAAAGACTTTAAGCCGTATTCTTTCGACGAATCGGCGTATTTTTTCGAGGTGATTGCATTGAATGATGTTAAAAAACTTTATGAACAAATGTTACCTGATGGCGGCTTCATTTTAGACCATGAACGCTCTATCATTGAGGAAAATCAATATTGTTATGCGCTTTCATCAGAGAGAGGTGAAGGCTACTTTTGGTATTATTTTTATGAAGATATGTTTGTGATAGAGAAGCAGGATTTCTTTTTTTATGATGAGTTCTTTTTGGAGTCTCCAGAACCCGATTTTATATCTGTCCAGTATTTCTTTTCGGTGTCTGGAGAGGAATTTCATCCTTATCGCCAGTTATCACCAAACAGCTTAAGAGTGTATGTTGGGGGAAACGGAAAGACGTTTCAGGCGGTATATCACAAAAATATTCCTATTCGTTCGATAAGTATTAGTATCATGCCGGATTTTTATAACAACTACTTAAAAGAAAAATTAGGCGGAGAATACATCGATCCACGTAACGCGTTCAAGGGGTTGAGCCTCGGTGTGGATTTTCCTCAGCTCGTTGCGCTGCTGAAACAGATTCAGTCGTATTCTGGTAATGGTGCATCTGCGAAACTCTTTTATGAAGGCAAAGTTTTAGAAACACTTGCCTTAATACTTGAACGAGCACAGCAGAATCAAAAACAAAGCCAGAAAATTCCCATTACTAAGAAAGATGAGGAAAACTTACAAGCTGTCGCAGATTATATTGACCATCATTTTGAATTTTCCATTTCTGTAGATCAGCTTTGCAAAATTGCTTATATGGGGAACACAAAACTCAAAACCAAATTCAAAGAGTATTTTGGCTGTAATATAACAGACTATATTATTCGCAAAAGAATTGACCAGGCACAGCACCTGCTGATTGTTACAGAATTAAGCATTGCTGAAATAGCACAAGCAGTAGGGTATGAACGTCCAGAGAGCTTTGCAAAACAATTTCACCGTATAACTGGGTTACTTCCGAGAGAATATCGAAAATTAGTAAAATAACATCTTTTCATTTCCAAAATGCTTATTTTAGAAATTGCATCACAGGTTGGATATACTAAACAAGGTAAATTTGCAGAAGTGTTTCGATAACGGTTTCAAATGAATCCATTAGAATATAGATGCTCTAAAATGTTAGAAAAATTTTAAATTAAACATCATATTTTTATTAGATGGTTAAAATCAACAGATGAAAAATGCTAGGGATTTTGTTCGGAAAAGAAATCACTTTAATTCATGAAAAAGAACATTGAGAATCTGAAATTTTATCTCTATATATAAGATATAAAATCTCTTATTGCAGGAAATTTCACATCGTTTCATAAGAACTCTGACCTCTGTACAATATAAAAGTAACATTATATTGCTACAAGGTGGTGAGCTTATGGACGAAAGAAACAACGATTTTGACTTTGATTTTATGCCCATTGGACAGGCGATCAAAAAAGCCCGTGAAGCCAGAGGAATGACCAGGGAGCAGCTTGCCGGGATTATTGGATATGCTCCACGACATATTCAGTCCATTGAGAACGAGGGACAACATCCCAGTATTGAGCTGTTTATTCAGCTGATTACCACGTTTGATGTGTCTGTTGATGAATACATATTTCCTGAAAAAGAAGTTAAGAAAAGTTCCGTCCGCAGACGCTTAGACGCACAGCTCGACAAACTCAATGATAGAGAACTGTCTGTCATAGAAGCAACTGTAAACGGGTTATGTATGGCAAAAGAGCCAGAGGAATAAAAATCCTCTGGTTTTCTTTTGCTGATTTTTAATAGGCTGGAACACCGTATCCATAGATGGAGCTGCTTCCAACGGTATATTGTCTTTGTTTTACCGCATCGCCGGAATTTCCTTCTACGGTGTAGACAACTCCGTTTTCGCATTTCTCTACAATACCTACATGGTCGGTTGAACCATCGCCTTCCCAATCGAAGAAAATAATATCTCCCGCCGTAGGCTCATAGTTTCTGTCCTGCCATTGGTTCCGTTCTTTAAACCAGTTTGCACCGCTGACGCATCCTGCAAACTTCGGAATAAAACCACCTTCGATATAGCCGCATTGTTCTGCACACCACGAAACAAAGCAGGCACACCATTCCACCCGGCTGTTGAAGCCATACCAAGACCAGTAGGGCTGACCACCTTCATTGCCAAGCTGCGTCAGAGCAACTTCTACAATCGCCTGATTTCCACCGCCGGTAAATGCCCGTCCGAAAGGATAATAGCGCAGTACATGAGAAACATACTGGGTATCGCCATAGCTGTCCCATCCCAATCGCTCTGCCTGTATCGTGGAAAATTCAACCGCATTGGCATAAGTGTAGCCGCCATAATTGGTCTGCGCCCATGTGATATAGCCATTTCCAAAGTTATATCCCTGCAGGGCCAGTTTGATCCGATCCATGTCCACGGGATTTTCCACTTGTGCCGCATTCAGACAGGCAGCTAAATTCTGGATGCCGACATTGATGGAATATTCCGGGTCTGTAATGCCATTTGGTGTATTTGGGTACTGTGTGTTATACCCACATTCCGATGCCTGCATGGGGTCATTTCCCCGTCCTCCAGACTCCTGCATCATGACCGCCTTGATAAGCTCTACATATTCAGGAATCCCATGCTGCTTAGCATATTTCTGGATCAGCGGTTCATAAGCTTCTACCTCGGCACTGACCGGAGTATAAGAAGTGCTTTCACTGCCGCCGCCAAACAGGGAGATCGCACAACCAAGCAATACCACGATCAGAATAATCACTATTGCGATCCAGCCGCCTGCAACAATCGCTGCTATCAATGCTTTTGTTCCTGCAATGATCGCTTTGACAGCCGCTATGGTGGCTTTGACGGTTGTTTTAGCCGCCGCTGCAGATGCCTTTGCGGATGCTCTTGCCGCCTGCGCTGCTTTCTGTGCGGTTTTGGCAGAAGCCTTTGCCGCTGCCTGTGCGGTTTTGGTAGCCTGCTGTGTGGTCTTAATGGCCGCTTTGGAAGTCACCTGTGCTGTTTTTACGCTTCTTTCGGTTGTTTTTACAGAGCCTTTTGCCGCTGTCTTGACGGTTTTTCCTGCACTTCTGGCAGACTGCTTAATCGTTCTTTTGGTATCTGTTGATGTTTTTATGGTCTGGACAGAAGCATCCGAAACAGGAGAACGGCCTGCAGTTCCACGATGGATCTGCAAGCCGTTCTGTCCAGACACATTCCTTGCTGACCTCTGTTCAGCAGCTTTGGCAGCCCGCTTCTGCTTAAAATCAGCCATTTTGTCCTTTGCCTTAACGACAGTTTCTTTGGTGGTCTTAACGCCTTTTTGCCCTTGCTTATTGAACTGGTGGATACCCTCATCTTTTACCCGGTCAGAAGCATAGGAGATCTTATCCGCAGCATATTCCGTAGCAGAACCTTCGTTGGCGTAATATCCTTCTTCCGCTTTCTCCTTTGTCTTTGCATAGGCAGCTTTCATACGCTCTGAAGCAACGGCGGCTTTATCTATGGTCTTAATCGTACCTTTGACTGCATCCCTGGTTTTAATATCTGCCATAGAAGCCCTCCTTTCTTAGAAGCTGTACCTTACTCATGCAGTCCTTTTTGCTACCACAACAAGCCTGCCATTTGTAGCCGAATACTCACAGGTAGAAAGGGTAATCAGCCTGTCGCCATAGTCTGCGGTAACACCCGTATCGTATAGGGCAAGCTCTTTACACGTTTTGATATAGGCATCAAATTCTTCCTCATTCTCGGCATTCACAAAATAATAATAGCGGTAACCGCTGGAGCTGTAAGCGACCGTCTTAAATACAGCAACGATCTCATACTCTGCCTGCTCTGTCAGGGTATCAAACTGAATGGTTTTGTGTTCCTCATAAAAGCTCTTGGATTTATAATCCTCCAAAGCTCCAAACATGCGGTTTCCGCTGATGTGGTGTCCGTAAATGATGAGATTGTCACTGGTAAGCAAATCACAGTTTTCCTGAATATACGGAGTACCTAAATCACTGTACTGCTTCTCAAAGTTGTGTTTGAGATAGTAATTCGGTTCATCCTTCGTCTGCATAACAGGGTAGTTAATAGACGTGCCGGAAATGGAAATCCAGCCCACCATATCTTCATTCTGCAAATACAGCTCCTTGTACTTGGACAGGACATCTTGGCCTTCGCTGACGGGGACATCATCAGGAACCGGTTCTTCATCGGGAGCCTGTGCCACCACTTCCGCAATCTCGTCAAATACTTCCGTCTGTTCGTCCAGCTGTTCATAGTGATCATAGATGTGGTAAATAGAAAATGCCGCCGTACCTAAAAGGCACACGGCGGCAACCAGGCAGATTATAGATTGATACTTTTTCATGGGCTTCTCCTTTCTTAGCGTAACCGTTCATTTTGTTTTCTGGATGCAGGAAGATTCCTGCAATATTCGGGATACCTGACCTTGATGCCCTCCATGAAGTAGGGGGCAAATTCACAGCAGAACAGATCTTCCGGTGTAAAAGACTGAGGGCTGTCCATATCGGTGTAACCGTTCCAGAGGTTAAAGGCAAGGCGGCAGACCCTAACAGTTCCGCTTGTCTGCCATCCGCCGTGCATCCCATCCGGCTCGATACAGTCATTCTTAAAGTCAAACATCTGGTTGATATTTGCCCTGGTTTCTGAAGCAATCCCCATGACATAGAAAAATGCCCGGTGATAGCAGTCGTTGACTCTGCACTTGTTCATGTTTTCAAGGAAAAAATCTCTGTGAGCTGTTCCGTTAAAGCGTATCTCTGACATAACTTCTCCTTTCTTAAACCTCTCCGAACTTGGTCGTCATCAGTTTATACAGTTCCGTATTATGCGGGAATTTGTTGACAAACGGTACAAGGGAACTGCCTACCTTTAAAAGTCCCTGGCCTGCGCCTACATTGGTGATATAGCCCATCTGAAGGTCAGAGATATTCAAAAGTTTGGCAAGCTCGATTCTGTCCGTAGACGCCTGATTGAGCATGATGATAAATTCAGAGTTGGCAAGCATTGTCCTTGCGGTATGGCTCTGCAAAAGGTCATCCACATTCTGTGTGATACCGGTACAGTACGCACCATATTTACGCACACGCTTCCAGAGGGTAAAGAGGAAGTTTGCTGAGTATTCATGCTGGAACAGCAGATAGATTTCATCAATGAAAATGAACGTGTTCCTGCCTTTGGCTCTGTTCTGCGTAATGCGGTTTAGAATACTGTCCAGAACAACCAGCATACCGATCGGCTGTAACTGTTTGCCCAGATCCAGAATGTCATAGCAGATCAGACGGCTGTGGGTATCCACATTGGTGTTCTTGGCAAAGGTGTTCAGGCTGCCATCGGTAAACAACTCAATGGCAAGGGCGATTTCCTGTGCCTCCGGCTCATTCTGTTTGAGCAGTTCTTCACGGAAGTCCTGTAAAGTAGGCGGGACACCCTGATAATTTCCCTGCTGATAGTGGCGGTAAACACTGGCCGTACAGCGGTCGATAATGGATTTCTGTTTTGCCCCCAGACTTGCACCGCCAATGAGCTGTTCACAGAGAGACAAAATAAACTCCGATTTCAGAATGACCGGGTTTGCGCCGTCACCATAATCGGAGTTCATATCCATTGCATTGATGTGGTTTTCACTGGTCGCAGAAATGTGGATGACTTCGCCCTGCATGGCTTTTACCAGTGGAGAATATTCCCGTTCAGGGTCGATAATAATAACATCCGCATTGGGGTCTGTGAGGATGATATTGGTCATTTCTTCTTTTGCCGTAAAGGATTTACCGGCACCAGACACACCGAGAATAAAGGAGTTTCCGTTGAGCAGGTGGCGGCGGTTGGCAATAATCATGTTCTTGCTGATCACATTCTGCCCGTAATATACACCGTCCTTGTGGTAGATCTCCTGCACCCGGAACGGGATAAATACGGCAAGGCTTTCCGTTGTCAGCGTGCGCAGGGCATCGATCTTACGCACACCAAACGGCAGCGCCGTGTTCAGTCCGTCCATCTGCTGATATTTCAGCACCGCAAACTGACACAAATGCTTTCTTGCAGTGGTCAGCAGGGCTTCCGTGTCGCTGTCCAGCTGCTCTTTGGTTTCAGCAGTATGCACCAGTGTCAGCACCGCAAACATCATCCGCTGGTCACGGGTTGTCAGGTCGTCCAGAAATTCCTTACTTTCCTTGCGCTGCTGCTCAAGGTCATAAGGAACAACTGCGGAGAAGTTATTATTTTGATTCTGTTTTCTCTGCCAGTTCGTAATATTGGTTTCAACACCGAGCAGTCGGTTTTCCACTTCCCGCACGGCTTCATCCGTGGGAACCGGGACAACATCAATGGACAGCATCATGTTTCGGTTCAGCTCACAAAGCTCCGCTACCATGCTGTCTTTGATATAAGCAGCGTATTCTCTCAGGAAGATCACACGCCCGTATCGGTCGCCCATACGGAAGCAGTCCTTTTCAAACTCAAAGGTGTCCGGGCAGATGAAGTCCTTAAAATCATGGCCTTTGCGCATACTCTGTACCATATCAAAGGTAAAGGCGGTTTCTTCTCCGGTACGGTAGAAGTCGTGGAAGATACGGAGTTTTTCTTCCGCTTCCAGTTCTACGCATCGTGCGCCCAGGCGGGAAAAATGAGTGACAAGGTCGGCACCCACACGGGCAAAATAGTTCCGTGCTTCTTCGATATTTTTCTTGCACACAGAAATGGTCACATATTTGTCCTGCACAATAGAGTTTGCTCCCGTTGCCTTATCCAGCAGCATCTTGTTGTACTCCTTACGGTACTTATCCAGACCGTCCTCCGCCATGGGGATCAGGATGGTCTGCTCAAAATCCACCCGGTTCAGACGGCGGTTGTTGATGGTGAGTTTTGTGGTAGCGCCGCTGTCAAAAGCATTGAGCAGTTCAGAGTATTCCAGAAACATAGCTTCCTTGTCCTCACGGCTGGCCACGGCATAATTGATGTCCTCAAATTTAAAGGTCTTTGCGTATTTATTCCTGCCCACAAGGAAAATGCCATCTTCCCAGATGGTGTAAATGGGGATGATATTCTGTACCGACTTTGGCACCACAAATTTTTCCTTATCCTGCTTGAACAGGGTTCTCAGTGTTTTGATCATGCTGCGCCTCCTTTATTCTTTTTCGTTTTCTTCTTATCCTGTTTTTTCTCCTTTCGCTCTTTTCGTCTCTGTTTCTTAGGAACGACAGGAAGTCCTTTTTCTCTGGCTTCGATGTTGGACTTCATGGCTTCGTAATAAAGATTGTCTGGCCGGAACATCAGTTTCTTGGGCATCAGAAATTCGGATTTAAACCATGCCCAGACAAACTGTTCTGCGGTCATGCCGTTATATTTGATAAAGCCCATCGCCGCAAAGGGCAAGGCCCCTAAAATACATACCCAGCTAAGGGTTTCCATGCCAAAGTACGGACGGAGAAGAAAATACAAGCCTACCGCAACACCGCAGGCAAGGACAGAAAAAATGAACTGCCTTAATGACAGTCCAAAAAACATGCTTTCCGTATAGTTACGGATTTCTTTATTGATCTTTACTTCCAAATGGATACCTCCTTTATAAGCCCATCATTTCCCGTACAACACGGTCAGCCATTTTGATCGCACCGACTAAGACGAGCATATTAAATACCAGTTCCCCGATGTAGCTCCATACCATAGATACTGCTGCCGCATCCGGGTTGACTGCCGGTGGCGCCGCTGCAAACAGGGAAAAGATGATGCAGGCAAGCACAATGATCGCTCCTTCCAGGCAGACAGCGGCATAGCTTTTGATAAAGCTCTTGCCAATACTCTGACTCGGTTCCCCTGCAAAAGTGGAAAGAGGGATGGGAGCAATCGCCGTATAGAGATACAGTTTAAAAAATCTGCCATAGACAGACATAATCATAATGAACGACAGTATCGTAATGAACAGACCGCCGATCAATGTGACTGCCCAGAGGGGAATACTCTCAAAAAAGCCACAGTCCTCAACGGCTGTGACGATTTCCTGCGGCAGTACCGTTTGTGTGGCAGAGCCAAATCCAGCGGCATTCATAATCGTGGAAACCACACCCTGAACGATGTTAAAGAGAGCCATCATCAGCTCTAAGCCATAGGTGACGACTCCTTTTGCAAGGGCGAAACGGATAAACAGCTTCAAAGCATGTTCCGGCTTTTTGACTTCTGCAAAATTGCCGCAGGTACGCATGACACCAACGACAAAGAACAGCACCAGCAGGGCAAGCCCGATTGCCTGCAGTGCGCCGTGGATATTCAGGATAACAGACCATATCGTACCGCCTTTGAACTGCTCCGGTGACTGGGTAATAAGCTGCCATATCTCGGCTAACTTTTCATTCCATGTGTTCAGGGCATTTTCAAGATTCTGTACGACCCAGTTATCAGACACATAAACCACCTCCTGTTTTCTCTGCATAACTGCTGATTTCAACATCACTTACAACCTCGTTGCCCCACACATCCCAACCATCTGTTTTTTGGCGGGCAAACAATTCCAATCGCGGCAGGTCGCCCATCAGCGCAACGATTTTCTCTCGGACTTCATCCGGTTTCTGACTATGCTCACGCAAAGGGCTGATAATAAACTGATGGATACGGTTTGATTGTCTGCGAGGTTTTCCTTTTGTGGCGAGCAGGCAGATTTCCGCATTTCCTCTTGTCCAAAATCCAAGACCGAAGAACCATCCTTTTCCACTTTTGTTCTGTTTTAGCCAAACAAATGCAACTGTTTTATATTGAAAGCCCCATGCTTTTATTACCTTTAAGGCTTCGGGTAATTGAGGAAATGTCGCCCATAAAAACAGGACACAATGTTGATCGGCTACTTCTGCAACTTTCAGCTTACAGATTTCTTCGATACTCATGGTGCGGTAATGATGTTCTGCTGCTCCAGAAAGATTTTTCTGGTTGTAGTGCCACGGCGGATCGGCGTAAATGATGCCATATTTTTTTATATTCTCGATAGATTCAACCACCTTTCTTGTCATAAAACAGACAGTGGGAGCATTTCTGCCGCAGCAGATCTGCTCCCACTGCCTTGTTTCGCCCGTTATCTTAGCCTGTAATCAGGGTAAGGATCTCCTTTGCAAAGGTAATGACTACACCGCCCGCAAGTGTCAGGAATCCATTCGCTCTCTGGGAAGGGTCATGGGATTTCAGAGAAAGGCCGATCTGTACGATACCAAAGCCGAGCATGATCATACCAACAGCCCTGACCAGTCCGAAAATGAAGTCGGAGAGATTGTTGACTACGGTAATGGGATCGTTGGCGGCAAATGCCGTCGTGGTAAAACAGGTCATACAAAGCACTGCACCTGCATATGCCACCAAGGCTCTTTTGGTCTTTCTGCTCATCGGCAGCTTCACGGTTTCTTTCTTCTTGGTATCCTTCTTGTTAAAAAATTTCATAGATAAATCCTCCTTTAGATGTTAAACATTTCTTCCAAATCCTCATCGGACAGAAGTTCATAAGTTGTGTTGACAGATGCAATGCTTACGGCATTCTCTGGAATTTCACTGTCAAACATGAGTGTAGCGACAGCCTGTGTCGGCTCTCCGTGGATATACGGCGGCTGGCCGCCATCCACCGTCAGCTTCACATTCGGGTGCTTCAGGATGTCGTACTTAAGATCCATAACCGGACGCTCCCCACGGATAAACAGCAGTGCATAACGGTTATCCAGCATCCGCACCTCATCCGGGGTCATCAGTTCACGTCCTGAAATCTGATAGTTGGTCGAATAGTTTCCGCTGCGCCCGGAGCTTTTTCCATAGGTGTTCGTATCAATGGTTTCCTTCCCTAAAAGCTCGGACACATATTTGTGGGTACTCTGTTCGTTGCCGCCCAGATACAGAAATTCATCATGAGGTAAGGTTCAGCTCATCCTTTGCAGGACTTGCGTCCCCTCCCTCCCAAACCGCACGTACACCTCTCGATGTATACGGCTTTCCGCTTATTGTATTTGCGGTATTAAGAATGAATCAGTTTATGACATTCGGGGCATACCACAAGAGTTTTCCTTCTCCTTTTGCGCATAAGGAGTACCCACTCCGCATTGCCCTTTAAGTCTTTTAGTTTCTTTACTTGATGGATTTCCAGATTTCTGCAATCCTTTCCACAGAGTTCACAGGTATGGCGTTCCACTCTCTGTTTCAGAGTGTTGGTTTTAGCGTATTTTGAGAATTGCGGAAGTTCGCTCACATTGTCAAACTTTGTAGCTGATTCTTTTCGCTTAAACCCGTCTCTGTAAAAGGTCGTGGTTTTCCTTCCTGCTCTGGTATCGTATGCGATTGTAAACAGACCTCCAACACAGTATCTGCGCTTGATTTCGTGAACATTTGTTTTATACTTACAAGCAAATGTCTTGTACATACTGTACTTCATAAGATTGGCAAATCTGCCTATCTTAAAGGAATCATTCGCTATGGCATAATAGTTGTACAGTCCACGAACTTCCGCATTATATCTCGCCAGAATCTCTATATCGCTTTGATTTACCAGTTTTCCTCTGTGTAGGGCTACAAATCTTTCTTTTCCGTTTTCGTTAATCTTGATTTTGATTGCATGATATTCCAGTAACTTTCCCACCCATTTTTCTCTGGGTACAAGTAATTTCACCACTCCTGCATTGCTTCTGATTTTGTATCCTCCTGCGGATTTCTTTAAATCCTGACTTCTGGATACCGTAATGTCATAGCCTAAAAATCTGGCTCTGTCTCCTGTATGCGTAACTTTGGTTTTGGTTTCGGACATTTCCAAATCCAGTTCTTCCCTGAGAAATCTGCCGACGTCAGCTTTCATCTGTTCTGCGTCCGCTTTGCTCCCAATTACTCCAATGATGAAATCATCAGCGTATCGGGTGTACTGAATCCGTTTATACGTCTCATCCAAAGGTTCGGTCGGAGTTAGCTGTCGTGTTTGCTTTTCAAGCATTTTCAAATGTTTATTGCGTTCCCAGCGTTCTTCTGGAGATAAATCCGCCCACTTCTTTTTGCCCATACATCTATAATAGGATGCCTTTTTGACAACTTTCTTGTAGTCGGAGTTCATTTGTTTCTTCTTTCCTCGGTTATATTTCTGTGCATATTCCTCCATAAATTTATCTAATTCGTGAAGGTACACATTTGCAAGCACTGGACTGACACCTGAACCCTGCGGTACTCCGCTGTATGTCCGATTGTACGTCCATTGCTCCATATAGCCTGCTTTTAGAAATTTCCAGATGAGTTGTAGAAACATTTCATCATCAATACGTTTTCTCAGCAATCTGATGATTGTGTGGTGATTAAAACTGTCGAAGCAGGCGTGTATATCGCCCTCAACAAACCAGTTCGTTCCCGTAAAGGTTTTCTGTATCTGGTATAATGCTGTCTGACAGCTTTTGTTTGGTCTGAACCCATGAGATGTTTTCTTAAACACAGGCTCATAAATGCTTTCTAAAATCATCTTCACTACTTCCTGCACCAGTTTGTCATTGCCCGACTGGATTCCCAACGGACGCTTTTTATTACTGTTTTTCTTAGCAATATATTCCCTGCGTGCAGGTTTTGGCAGGTAACTTTTATCTCGCATGGATTCAATAATCCTTTGGATTCTTTCGTCACTCATGCCATCAATAGTAGTTCCATCTGCACCGGCAGTCATACTGCCTGTGTTTGCATATATGTTTTTATATGCAAGCCAATAGAACTCTGGATTGTACAGATTCCGATATAATCTTTGAAACCTGTAAGATTCATTCTTTGACTTTTCCGTCAAACTACTTAATACTTGGATTGGATTTCTCAATGCCTCTCGCACCGTCCTTTCATATCGTATTAGTAAATAAGCTGCTCCCCTTCGCCATGTGAACGTCATTAACGTCTCAGACTACTATGGGAGCTGTGTGACCATGCCCGTTACCAGGTTTAGGTCATCCCCAGTTAGTATTTATGGAATTAGCGTTTCGTGTTGTCGGCACCGACTTTCGCCATTTACCCGCTGTCTTGCGGTTGTCCTTCCATGAGTATCGCTTGCTTTCATAACTGCGAAATGAAACCAACATGGAATAGCATACGTTTCAATCCTTTTCGTATGCGGAGTGCGGATTCCCCCACTCTGGCTATCGTTCAGGCAGTTTAGCTTTGTACCTCATACACGAATTTTTATTCTTGAATTTTCAGATACACAGGATTAGTACCTTATCATTCAGGCTTTTATCCATTGACAAAAGCGACAACATGCTACACTCCCCTTCGGGTTTCCCCTCTCGGATAAGTTGTAGAATAATAGGCTGTGATTTTTCATCACTTGATACTTTTACCTACTGCTTGCTAAAGGCAGTATTCCATAAATACCACGCCGCCGAATTTATAATGCGCTGGCGACTTCTGGGCGCACACAGTTGCCCACAATGCTTTCCCATTGCTTTTCAAAGAGTGCCTTAAGCTGTGCCAGATTCTGAAGAATGATGCTGACGGATACGCCACGGGAGCGCATTACAGAAAGAATCTTGTCAAAATCATCCGGCAGGCTCACGTTGGCAAACTCGTCCATGATGAAATGGCAGTGGACAGGCAGGCTGCCTCCGTACTTGTGGTCGGCAAGATAAAAGAGCTGCTGGAAAAGCTGCGTATAAAGGATACTGACAAGAAAGTTAAAACTCGTATCGTTGTCTGGTATCAGAGCGAACAAAGCAACTTTCTTTTCGCCTAAAGAGGGCAGATCAAGCTCATCCGTAGCTGTCAAACCGGCAAGGCTCTCCAGATTGAATTTTTCAAGCCTTGCGGCAAGGGTGATCTGGATGCTCTTTAAGGTCTTAGCCGAACCGGAGTGATAATCCCTGTAATACTTCAGGGCGATATGCTCCGGGTTATCCAATTCCAACCGGTCAAACAGTTCATCCAGAGGACTGACATAGCTATCATCATCCTCCCGAACTTCACCAGCCCGTAAAAGCTCCATGACCATTGGGAAGTTCTGTTCATCAGGCGGCGCTTCGTATTTCAGATAAAACACCAGTGCCAGAAGCAGCATACTGGCCGCTGTATCCCAGAAGGGGTCTTGCGACTGTGCGCCTTTGGGCGTGGTTGCCTTAAAAAGATTGGTCACCAGCCTTTGTACATCGTTGTCATTCCTAAGATAAACAAAGGGATTGTAACAATGGCTTCGGTGCATATTGATCAGATCAAGGACTCGCACTTCATAGCCTTTCTTTTCCAACAGACCGCCAATGTCACGGACAATTTCTCCTTTCGGATCGAGGATCACGAAAGAGGTATTGCACTGCATGGCATTGGGCTTACAGAAAAATCTTGTTTTTCCTGCGCCGGAACCGCCGCATACTAAAATGTTCAGGTTTCTGCGGTGTTTTCTGCCATCCAGACCAATACGGACATTCTGTGTCAGCAGCTTATTTGCGGACGGATCTTTATCCCGGTACTTCTTATTCAAAGTCCCGGTGTTGCCCCATTTTGCCGAGCCATGCTCCTCCCGTCTGCGGTAGTTCCTGCGGGTAGAGAAATAAATGCCAATCCCCATTGCATAAGCAAGCAAAAAAAGAAGGACCGTTTTTAAGCTGTCCTCACACATCCTGATTGCAAAAGGGTGGCGCATCGCCACAGGTAATCCATTGACGATCTCTACCATGCCTCCACTGACATAGGGTGCTGTCAGCAGGGCAAACCATACGACGGGAACAATCCCGCAGACAGAAAGGATGATGCTCATTTTCTGGTCGTTATCGTTCCTCATGACACTTACAGGGAAGCACCCTGACTTTCTTTGTCGGGGCATTGGCTACCTTGTCGATCAGCTCATCCACAGGCTCAGTGGGGCGTTCCTCCTGTATCTGCCGTGTCCGCAAGGTATTTAAGGCATTGATCACGATATTCCTGTCGTACCTATCCAGTGCGATATGGTATCGTTCTTCTTTCATAGGCCCTACCTCCGATTAGCGTTCCTGTTCCTTATTCTTAGGCGGTCTGCTCTTTTCCAGGCTCTTAAACATGTCACTCTGGATTTCTCCCAGAACATCACGCATGGAGTTAAGCTCGCCTTTGAACACCTGCGTATCCATTTCCGAAAATTCACCCGGAAGCCGGTCAAAACTGAACCCTCTGGTATCTACGCCATAGCGCTCACTGACCATATAGGCGACACAGAAGGATTTGAAATCGGAAGCGTCACGGCTTTCATTGTGTTTGAAGTCAAAGACCGCTGCAGAAACTTCCTTTGCCATGCTCACAAAAAGCTGTTCTTCGGAAAGGCCGGTCTTAATAAAAATCGTCTGCTGCTTACTGTCGTAGTAGGCAGGCATTTCCAGATCGCCAACCGGAACAAAGGGAACCGGGCTTGCATCGATCAGGGCAGAAACAAGCTCCCGCATGTTTTTTCTCTCCGGTGCCTGCACTTTTCCTGCCGCAGAGGTTTCGGAAATGTCATAGACAACCTTTGCATTATAGCCGACTGCCTTTGAACCATCCTCACGGGTATATTCCTTCCCCGGTTCAAGAATGACGATCTTGTGTGCATCCTTGTTGACATAGATCCGATTCTGCTTCCATGTGCTGTAATCTTTCAGCTGCACTGCATCGGGTTTCTGGGCAGATACCAAAATGGCATTGGCAACCGAGTAACGGTCAAAACGACTCTGTACATCCAGGTACTGGCGGAAACTGTCGCCGTTTGTCATCATTTCCGCACAGGTACTGTCGATCAGCTCATAGGCTTCCTTACGCTGTTCCTGCTTCTGGGCAGCCCACTGTGCTTTATCAAACGGTTTGCTGCCGCCGTTAAATACATCATAAATACTCATCATCATTTACCTCGTTTCTTTGGATTTTGGTTTCTTTTTCCGCCTTGGCGGCTGTTTATGCTCTGTTTTTCCTGCTGGCGGTTTCTTGGCTCTGTCAGAAGCAGAGCTTTTGTCCAGGGAAGGGGAAGCCTCCGCTTCCTGCTCCTTACGGCTCTCTTTGATTTTCCGCAGTTCCTCTCTGACAGAAGGTTTTTCCTTAGTCATAGTAGCCCCCTCTGCGGATTTCTTTGGCTGCTCTAAGATAGGCTCGGACTGAGGGGATTTTTCGGTCTTTGCCACAGAGGGGTTTTCCGGGGCATGTTCCTCCTTCTGAACCGGCGCACCCATCAGTGCGTCAAGAAGTTTATCTTTCTCTGCCTTTTCCTGTACTCCGATGTCTGGCTCCGGCTGGCCGTCCTTCGTATCTTTGGACTTTTCTGTTTCCGTCACAATAGACGCCGTGCTTTCGGATGCCAGTTTGAAGCGCTCCGCAATACGGCTGATCTTAGATGCATCCTCCGCACGGGCGATCACATCCACCTCGGCATTGGGATCTTTGTTTTTTCGGTCAGCAAGCACACAGTAGAGGACACCGTATTTCTTGGCTTCCTGTGTGAACTTCTTTAAATCACCATTCTTGACGGTAAAGACTTTCAGTTCCTTTCCAGAGCGCAGCATGTTGGTGAGTCTTGCCTTACCTTTGGTTTTCTTTTCTTCTTTGAGAATGGAATACAAGAGGATGGCAATGTTTTTCGCTCCGGCTCCGGTAATCCTGGCGGCGACTTCAAATCCCTCCAAGCTCATTCGGACGATCTGTTCTGCCGCTTCGCCGCTTGTGTTCATTCATCATCAGCTCCTTTCTTTGCTGTTCTTCATCTGCCCGTATGGTTTTCAGCTTTTCCTTGAGGGTATCGTTACGGGCCTCGATCCCCTCGCACAGTTTCACCTCCTTTCGGATCACTCGCAATCGTTTGGAAAGATCGGAAAGCTGTGACTGTATCGCTTCCTTTTCTTCACCGCTCATCTTGCGGGATTGGGAATAAAGCCCCTTGCGCTTTTGAAGCAGGTCAGCCATTTCCGTTTCCAAAGATTCCTTATAAGAACAAAGCTGCTCTACCGTATCAATGCGATTCCGGCAAAGCAGCCTTGTTTCCTGCGATATGGCTTCCATCTTCATCAGGTCATCCTTTAAAAGATAATGAAGCCTTGCATAATTCTGTTTTCTGTTTTTCGGAAGAATACCAAGCCTGTAACAGTAATGCAGATACAGCCCCCGCAGCCCGCCGATTTTCTTTGCTCCTTTCAGAGTGCCTTTCAGGCGGTACACCGGGATTGGTTTTTGTGGCCCGGCAAACCGGGAAAATTTCACTGCATAGGAGTTCTCCCGGATGCGCTCCATGATCCTCTCGTTGGTATAATCATCTCCCAGTTTATAAAGCCGCTTGGGGCGCTTCCAGCCTTTCCCCATGATCGTCCAGTATTTCCGGTTCGGATCAAACCGGACATGGTATCCCATTTCCGCCATCTGACGGTCAAAGTCTTTCAGGGTAAAGGACTTGCTGATCGCTTCATCCACCGCCTGCCTTGCCACGTTGTCCCGTGTAGGCATCCCATTCTTTTCCGCCTGATAAAGCGCATAGGGTTTCTTTCTGCCGCTTGGATGTTCTATGACCGAAAGGGCATATTCCCGACACAGCTCATCGGAGCGCTGGCGAAGCAGTCGAAGATTGGCTTTGTTATCGTGGTAATGTTTCCCGTCCATAAAAGAAACCGAGTTCACAACAAAGTGATTGTGAAGGCAGTCCGTATTCAGATGGGTAGCAACGATTACCTGAAACCTGTCGCCCCACATCCGCTGTGCAAGCCTGACTCCGATTTCGTGTGCCTGTTTGGGCGTGACCTCTCCCGATTTAAAACTCTGGAACCCGTGATAGCAGATGATCTCACTTTCATCATTCCACTGTGCTTTGGCGATCATCATTTCCTCTCTGGCAGAAGCAGGATCACAGTTGACACCTGTAACAAAAAAACGCTGCTCCGTCTTATCCTGATTGGTCGCATATTCCATCACATCCACCAAAGCCTGAAGTTCTGTTTCCGAGTAATTGGGATTGGCAGTCTTTTCCGGGTTTTCGGCATAGTCAATCGGATGGTCAAGCCTGCCCCGTACATCCCAGATCTCACAGACTGCCATTATCCTGATTGCCTTTGAGGAAGCAGATATTTTTTTCGGACATCCACCTGAAACTCATGCCACTTCTTTGCTTCCTGTGAAAGCATGGGGGCGTCTACAAATCCCAGGGCATTGGCTTTTGCAGCAAGCTGGTTGATACGGTTGCCGATGGCAGACAGTTCCCGCATGATTTTATAAAATTCAGGATCGGGCTTTTCACAAAGTCGGTAGCCCTTGACCATTTCCCGCAGGAACGCTTCTTTGGAGCGGCCGGATTTTTTTACAAGCTCATAGAGATGCTGTGCTTCTTCCTCATTCAGACGAAACAGGATCTGTACGCTTCGGTTTCTCATTTTCCACATCCTTTCTGGCGTAGAGCCGATTGATCTGCAGGCAGCACATCAGTACAACGCCGAAAATTCCGCCCAGGGTAAACGCAATAAATTCACTCATTCTTAAACTCCTTTCTTCTGCCGGGGTATTAGGGGCTGCCCCCTAACAAGCGAATTTGGCATCCAGAAGCTATCTGGATAACCAAATTCAGTGCTTGGTAAGACATCACTCCTCGCACTCGTCCTCATACACACATTCTCCGCAAACGGAACAGAAGTACGGGCAACCCAAACAGCAGTCGTCCTCATCCGTTTCTTCCTCGACAGATTCTTCAAGACCGTCCTCCCGGTCTACGGTGATGGCAGCTTCACCGCCAATGAAATCCTCATCCGAAAAGTCGATCAGGTCAGTGTCAAACAGGATGGTTTCTGTCTTTTCTTTTGCCTGTTCCGGGGTTTCCGCATAAACGGAAATGGTCTTTTGATAGTGTCCAGTCAGAGTAACCTTAAATTTTTTCAATGAATTTTCCTCGCTTTCTTTCTTCAATTTGATTTCAATGCCGTGGTTTTCCTGCTAAAAATCAGTGGACAATCAACGGGCATCCCTCCTTTCATGGTTCCGATTCGGCCTTGCAATTCCTAAATAGGACAATAAAAAATCGTTGAAATCCTTACCGACAGGCGGTGGATCATCAACGATCTGGTAGTTTTTCTGCAACAATTCTTTTAAGGCGGCAGTACAAAGCCTGCCTGTTTTGTCATTGTCCAGATGCAGAAAAATGGTCTTTACTTGTGGATTTGCCTTCAAAAAGGTGGAAAGGGCAATGGGGATTTTGCTGTCCTTTATCTCTTTCTTTGGCTGATACACGCCCGAAAGAGAAAGCAGATTTTCTTTTTTGTAGTCCTTACCTTCACATTTAAGCAGGGTAGCATAGGAGAGTAAATCAATGGCTGCTTCAAACAGATGCACCGACTGGCAAGGCTCTCTTGCCAGAAGGCGGAAGGAATACCGCTTATCACTTCCCGATGCATCACCCTTAAAGGAACTGGCCATCGTTCCACGATAGGCAGCATACTTAGGGGTTCCGCTTTCATCCTTGCCGATAAAAACAACGTTGTGATACCTGGCACTTTCATAAATCGTACCGTCTGCAATGCACTCCTGAATAATCTGAAAGTCAATGCCGCGCCCGAAAAGATACTGGATCACTCGGTCACAGTCTTTATTCCTGGGTGGCAGAAGAAGCACCTTGGGTTCCTCTTTGGGTGCAGAAACAGGCGGCGGACTCCAGCTTGCGGTAATACCTGCCAGAGCTTCCACGGCTTCTACAAAGCTGTATTCCTTGACTTTGATCAGATAGTCGAGAGCTGAAACACCGCCAAAACCTCTTGACCACCAGTACCATTTACCATTGGAAATCTTCAGACTGTCGTGTTCTCTGGTACAGTAAACATTCCTCGCCACATGCTTCAGATTGTCTGGTTCATACCTCTGCAAGTAGGAAAGCAAGTCCATCTGCCGTGCCTGCTCGATCACGGCAGGGTCAAGCTGTACATAGGGTCTGTTACTTCTCATTCAATACAATCACCTCCTGAAATAGAAAAAGCCGAGGGATTTTCGTAATGAAAACCTCTCGGCTATGTAAGACGATATGCTATTGTTGTTGTAAGTTTTTTATTTTTTGTAACGCTGCATTTACTCCACCTAAAGTTTGTTTAACCTCTGGAGTAACATTACACCTAAACAAACCATTAACTACTGATAAAAACTCCATATTTATTCCTAAATGGTCATATCCTTCGTTAATGATGTCATTAAGTCTCTCAAGTACATACTCCCAAAATTCTTTACATAGAAACTCATTCCTTAATTCTAATAAATCTTCTTTATCATCTATTTGTTCATATATTTTTTCGTAGTATGGATTTACTAACCAGTATGATACTTGAATGGGTCTATATGTATCAAGAGTATCATAGTCTGCAACTGTTTTATTTCCAATCATATCGTTAAATAATGCTCCAAAACACTTATGCTCATTTGGTGTGTGTATGATTCGTTCATAGTGTTTTTTATATCCATGAATAAAACGATACATTTTTTCCGTTTCGCTTTTACGGGACAACATATGCACCAACATTGCCATATCCAATATCAGTTCTTTTGCAAAAATCTCATCTTGAGTCTGTCGTTCGTGATTTCCTTTATATCTTCCGTGAGCAACTCTATTACGAATCATATTGTTAAAATAATACATAAAATATTCAATTGCTTCTGGATACATATCGCTCTTAACTTCTTGCAGATGCCTGATTTTATCTTTCAATACTGCATTAGGGTAAATATCCATTTTAGAAAAGCGCAAAAATGTTGTTGTATCATGTAAATAATCCGCAAACACACCTTCTATTTGTATGGGTAAAATGTTATTTAAAACTTCGTATTCGCCGCGTTCATATAATTCTACTGATTTTAGCAAAATATTCTTTCTTCCTCGAAGGCATACACTTGACTGCAGCATATCTTTTAGTTCTTCTAATAGTTTATAGTCACAAATCAACTTATCTAAATCCATATTATAGCTCTCAAGATCACTGTTTTTGTGTGCATGTAAATCATCTATTTTGGGGATTTGCTCTATATATTCTGTATATTCTTCTATAGCTTCACTACTTGATTTTGTATAACAGGAATGGTGATATTGTTTTCGTGCTTTCTCTATAATAAAGTATATTTTAACTTTGAAAAATAGCGCATACGGTCTGTCTAAATCATCATCTGCTATATCTACATAATCTCGATATGGCGAAAACAAAAATTTTGCATCATAAGTGCCTTCTTTGCTTAATTTCAATGTTTCCTGTTGTTTAGCCATTTCAACACTTTGAGCATCTTGCATATCACAAAAATCCGACAATTTTGAAGATACATAATCTATGATAAACATTAGCATTTCTTTTCGAGTTCTCAAAGAATTACACTTTAAATAAAGCTCATATAGTTTTTGTTCATCAGTAGAAATATCTCTCATTAATGAATAGCTTGGTTTTGAGTTTTTTATTTTATCAGAATCTGCTTTCGTTTGATTAAGTTCTGCATCTATTCTGTTCACTTCAGCACGGTATTTTTGTATTATTACACTATACTTCTGGACAAATATTTCATCATATTCTTTTGTAACATCCGTCCATACTTCAAATGGCAATCTTTTCAGGTGAAGTATTTTGCACAATGCCATGTAATAATCCTCCTGCATTGTACATTCTATATCACTTGGCTTTATAGCTCTTATTACTGCGTTTAATAAATCAGTATCTGCATTTTCAACCTCATTGAGTACATGACTATAATATAGTTCTCCCAATTCCTTCATTGATGTCCTTGTAAAAATTTGAGTATCCATCCAATCGTCTAATTCTGTAGTTATATATAGAAAAATATTTTCACATATTTTTTGCTTTTCATCAGAAGTCATATTAAAAATCCCCCTACTGCTTTTTTGTAATCATACCACATATCAAGCAATTTTTCACTCTTGTAGCTATGTAAAAGCGGCATCAGCTATACGCCAATGCCGCCTTTGTCGGTTATAAAATTCCTGCTTTTTTCAGATACCCAACGCCATCATAACAGCCACGGAAGTAAACCGTCTGCATTTCAATATCTGTAAGATTGTTTCTAAGCTCCATAACCTTGATCAGAGCCGCACATTCCTGCTGGGATAATTCCGCTGCTTTTTCGGTATCAACAGCCTCCAGCACTTTGGGATATTGTTGAAATATCGCTTCCATCTGTTCCTGAATGGCACGGTAGTCCTCATTGCTTTCCGGCAGTTTTGCAATCACGGAGCTTAGATATTCACGAAAGATATTGCTGTGGGCATCTACAAAGGTTTCAAATCTGAACTCGTCAGACACCGCTCTCACCTCCGATAGTTTCAATTCTACACTTATTATACTGCCCATATTTCTGCAATACAAATGTGCAAAAAGGGAATTTATCGCTCCCGGCCTACGCATTTTCTTTCAGGCGCTTCCTCACTTTGCTCCGGCTCTGCGTCAAGCACAGCGGGATCTTTCTGGTCTAAATTCAGCTCGATGTTGAGGGCATTGAGCCGTTCTGATTTCTCTTTCAGTTCATCTTCAAAGGCAAACGGCTTTTCCACCTCAATCTTAGCGATTTCAAGCTGTTCTATCGTTTCTGCTTTTTTGGTTTTTGCGGCTTCCAGTTTTGCAGGGATTTTCGCAAGCTCATTTTCAATTCGGGTCAGATTACCCAGCGGATCAGTACCTAAATCCACCTTGTGCTTTGCCTTCCCGCAAAGATATAAACAGTAATGGGCATTGAAGGTATCATAGAAAACTTCCAGTTTGAACCCACGATAGCTGCCGATTTCCGCAGGCTCAGCCATCGGATATTCTTTACAGACCGCAAGAAGCATCTCGCCTGCAGCTGCTTTTTCCGTATAAGTGATCCCTTTTAAGGTCATCGGACAGAACTTTTCTTCACCCTGTGGCTGATGCTGCCGGGCAAGGGAAGCATCGGCTTCATAGCAGACAATCCGCTGCTCACACTCCTTAATGGTCTGCGGGAAGTATTTGAGTATCCTGTCCTCAAGGTCGTAATGCTCGGATAGATAGCTTTGTTTCAGCACTTTGAGCTTGGAAACCTGAATGTCTAAGTCCATTTTTTCTTTGAAACGCTCGTCCCCTGTGGCAAGCATTTTGACTTCTGCAAAGGAAAGGGCCACTTCATCCACATCTTCCGCAGAGCGAACAGGACTTTTGCTGGTCATGATCTGGGAGATAAATTTCTGCTTCGATTCCACCAGCTGATAGAGATAGGCATCAAAGGTCTGCTCCGTCACATAACGGTAAACCTGAACTTCCGGGAACATGTTTCCCTGGCGCTCAATACGTCCCTGGCGCTGTTCCAGATCGGATGGACGCCACGGGCAATCCAGATTATGAATGGCAATGAGTCTGTCCTGTACGTTGGTACCTGCACCCATCTTAGGGGTTGAACCCAGCAGCACACGGACTTCGCCGCTTCTGACCTTTGCAAACAGTTCCTTTTTCTGTGCATCACTGGTGGCTTCATGGATAAACCGTATCTGTTCGGCAGGGATGCCACGGGCAATCAGCTTTTCCCGGATGTCATCGTAGACATTAAAAGTCCCGTCATTTTTCGGGGTAGACAGGTCACAGAACACCAGCTGGGTTGCTTTCGTATCCGCATATTCTTCCCAGATACGGTACACGTTGTCCACACAGGCATTCACCTTGCTGTTGGGATCATCCGGCAGCATGGGATCAATCATTCTCTGGTCAAGGGCAAGTTTTCGCCCATCGTTGGTAATCTTGAGCATGTTGTCAACATTCGGCTCCACAAGCCTTGCACGGACTTTTTCTGCTCGTTTGGCAAGGGAAGCGACCAGTTCCGTCTGGATTTCACTTGGCTTGGTCTTGATGTTGTGGTACTTGACCGCCGGAACAGGGAGCTTCAGCATATCGGCGGTCTGAATATCCGCCACCTCCCGGAACATCAGCATCAGCTCCGGCAGGTTGAAAAACTTGGCAAAGCGGGTTTTCGCCCGGTAATTGGTTCCCTCCGGAGCCAGCTCCAAAGCGGTGACTGTCTCACCAAAGGTGGATGCCCAGCTGTCAAAATGCTGCAATCCATTCCGTAAAAGCGCATCATACTGCAAGTAGCGCTGTACCGAATACAGCTCGACCATGGAGTTGCTGATCGGGGTTCCCGTGGCAAAGATCGTTCCCCGGTTGCCTGTGATTTCATCCAGATAGCGGCACTTCATAAAAAGGTCGCTGGATTTCTGGGCTTCCGTCTGGGCGATTCCGCCTACATTTCGCATCTTGGTATAAAGATACAGGTTCTTATAAAAATGGCTCTCATCAATAAAGAGCCTGTCGATGCCGAGCTGTTCAAAATCAATGACGGTATCCTTTCGCTTGATGTCATTGAGCTTATCCAGTTTTGTCTGAATCGCCTTTCTGGTTTTCATCAGCTGCTTGACCGTGAACTGTTCGCCTTTGCTTGCCTTCACATCATCAATTCCACGCTCAATGTCATCGATCTGACGTTGAAGCTGTTCTCTCTGACGCTCAATGCTCATTGGGATTTTCTCAAACTGGCTATGCCCGATAATGACCGCATCGTAATCGCCGGTGGCAATGCGGGAACAGAACTTTTTCCGGTTGCCCGTCTCAAAGTCCTGCCTGCGGGTTACAAGGATATTGGCACTTGGGTACAGCCTGAGATACTCGGAAGCCCATTGCCCCACAAGATGATTGGGAACAACGAACATCGACTTATTGCATAATCCAAGGCGCTTGCTTTCCTGTGCCGCAGCAACCATTTCAAAGGTCTTTCCTGCGCCCACCTTGTGGGCAAGAAGTGTGTTGCCGCCATACAGGATATGGGCAATGGCATTGACCTGATGGGGCCGGAGTGTGATCTCCGGGCTGATACCGCCAAATACAATATGGCTTCCGTCATACTCACGGGGACGGACGGAATTGAACGTGTCGTTGTAATACCGCACCAGTCGGCTCCTTCGTGCCGGATCTTTCCAGATCCAATCCTGAAATGCCTGTTTGATAGCTTCCTGCTTTGCCTGCGCTGCCGTGGTTTCTTTGGCATTGAATACGGCTCTTTTATTGCCGTTTTCATCATACACATAATCAAAAATACGGGTATCACGCAGGTTTAAGGTGTCCTCAATAATACGATAGGCGGAAGCCCTTTTTGTACCATAGGTGCTGTCCGCCTTGACATTTCCGAAATCGGAACTCTTATTTTCAATAAACCAGTCGCCATTCATTGGAGTATAGCGCACTCGGATTCTTCCTGCTGCATAGCTGGAAGGGGTAAGAAGCTCCATGACAAACCGCTGAATATCCTCCTGCGGTATCCAGGTGGTACCCAGACGGACGGAGATTTCTGCCGCTGACAGGTCTTTGGGGATCACCTGCTTTAAGGCTTCTACATTGATTTCATACGCCGGATCTTCCTTTGCCGCAGCCTGTGCGCTTAGAAGTTTTGTCCGCACATTGCCGGACAGATATTCGTCAGCAGTCACATATTTTGCCGGTTCCGAAGCAGGGATACGAAAGATCACGCCCTGCAATTCCTGTACCAGTTCCTCCTGTGGTTTGCCTGTAAGCTGCTCCATATAAGGCAGGTCAACAAGCGCTTTTTCCCCAATCGAAAGGGCAAGGGCTTCACTGGCCGTTTCCACAGAAGTAACTTCTCGGTGGGGCTTGATCGTCCGCTTCGTAAACATATCTGCTTTTCGTTTGAAATTACCCTCATCATCCAGCACTTCCAAAGAGCATAACAGGAAGTAGCTCTCATCCGATGCAAAGGCCAGATAGTTGCCACGGCTGTTGATCAGCCCGTATTTTTTGGAAAACGCATCATACAGCCGGTTCAGGTTTTCCTGTTCGGTGCGTATCATTTCTTCTGGATAATCCTCCGTCTGATACTCGATGAGCTTTCTGACACAGTCACGGATCTGGATCAATCCCTTGATGCGGCTCTCTGCGGTCATAGATACTGTGGCCGGTGTCATGCGGTCATTTTCCCGGAAGTAGACTTTTCCATCCACCATGGTAAAGGAAAAATTGCGCACATTCGGGTCGGCAGGAACAGAAGCGTCCGGCTCATCCGAGATTTCATCGATCCCTTTTTCATACTCCGGGATTTCTCCCTGAATGTTCTGGACAGCTTTGCTTAACAGGTCTGCAAGTGGAATATCTTTGTATGCCTTGCAGACAGAGTCAAAACCAAAACGGGTACTTTCCATTTTCATTTCGCCCAGGATCATTTCCGGGTGCTGTACAAAATAGCTGTTCATGGTGATCCCGTTCTCATCGGTATCCAGGTGTACCCAATCCGGTTCCACATCTGCAATGCGGTCACGCTTTTGCAAAAAGAGGATGTCACTGGTGACCTCTGTCCCTGCATTGGCTCGGAACGTATTATCTGGCAGGCGGATGGCTCCTAAAAGTTCTGCCCTCTGTGCGATATATTTCCGCACCTCCGGGCTTGTTTTATCCATCGTTCCCTTGGAAGTGATAAAGGCCACTACGCCGCCGCTGCGGACTTTATCCAATGCTTTCGCAAAGAAATAATCGTGGATCAGGAATTTCTGGGCGTTGTAACGGCTGTCATTGACCTTAAAATCGCCAAACGGTACATTGCCGACAACGATGTCAAAATGGTCATCGGGAAGTTTTGTCTGCTCAAATCCCTCAATGGCAATGCTGGCTTTCTGGTAAAGCTGCTTTGCAATTCTTCCTGTAAGAGAGTCGATTTCTACACCGTGAAGCGTTGAGCCTGCCATACGATCCGGGAGCAGACCAAAGAAATTGCCGGTTCCGCAGGACGGCTCCAGAATCGTACCACCGGAAAATCCCATATGGTCAAGGGATTCGTACATGGCTTTGATGACAACCGGCGGGGTATAGAACGCTGTCAGAGTGGACTCCATGGCTGCCCGGTATTCTTCCGGGGAGAGGCTGGCGTTCAGCTCCTTAAATTCTTCTGCCCAGGCCGCATTGTTCTCGTCAAAGGCCATGGATAGACCGCCCCAGCCAACATAACGGGCAAGAACTTCCTGTTCTTCGGGGGTAGCAAGACGATGTTCCAATTCCAGCTCATGGAGCAGCTGGATGGCTGCCATGTTGTTTCTGAATTTTTCTTTTGCACCACCGACACCTAAAGTATCTTCTGTAATCCGATAATTGTGCCGGTCAGAAGAAGGAACAACTGCTTTTTCTGTCTTTTCTTCGGTCTGTGATTCAAGCGGTTTCAATCGTTCAACCTGATCTTCTGCCTTTGCTACTAAGTCTCCAAATTCCAGATCAGAAAGACAGCGTTCAATCATATCCGAAAGACCGTTGAACCTTTCTCGATGAGTCAGGCTGCTGTCGATATAAATATCCAGTGTACAATCCACCAGATCCGCATTGATCTGAAGATCATGCTCCTCATTCTCGGAAGTAGTATAGGCAAGCCCTACGCTGTGCAAATCCTCATAATCTGCCCCTAATTCGCTGTCGTATTCTTCATGGATAAATTTATCGATCAGGGCTTTTGCCTGTTCCAGTAGTTCCTCCTGTGGCTGTTGCTGTTCCAAAATCCTGCGGATATAACTGATCTTTTCCACACGATTGATCGGGAAACCAACATGGTTCTGGAACGTGATGTCACGCATAGACACATCACCGCTGATTTCTCCTACACTTTCAATCCGGTATCTTCGGTTGTCGATCACGATTTCCTTACCGATCAGGTCGGAAGAATCCTGTGAAACTCCATCTTGTTCTTTTTCTTCCTGCCCGGCAGTGGGCTGCAATTCAGCAATGAGCTGTCTGCAGATCTCTTTTTGTTCTTCATCCTCCAATTCTTCCTGCCACTGCGTCAGCTGTTCCACATAACTTTGCACATGCGCCGGATCAGCTAAATCTGCCTCGATTTTCTGAATGGCATCCTCTTTGGTTTCTCCAACTTCCAAGGTGTCCTGATACTCATATGGATCAACTTCCTCAATGAAGTCCACCAAACGCCCGGCAAGGCTTGTATTCTTATTCTCCGGGACACGGAACCAGTCATTTTCGGTTGCCATGATTTCCGCAAAGAGCTTCTCGTCCTCTGGCGTCAGAGTCTTATGCTGTTCCAGATAGGGAAGGAATACATCTCGTCCCCATTGCAGGCTCTCTATTTTCTCACGATAGAAATCCTCGCCCTGTTTCTTCCATTCGGGAATAAATGGGCAGTTGGGGGAGAGGGAGTATTCATAGAAGTTTTTGATATGGGCAATCAGATCGCCCTCGCCATCTCCAATGTCAAAGCGTCCCTCATAGTGAAAATCTTCGCCGCCGATAGTGGCCGTAATCTCAAAATCAGTCTTGTGATACCATCCAACATGATTTTCTTCCACCTGTCTTTCCCGGTGCTGCTTCTCGTCCAAAACACCCAGAAGATAATTGCCAAGGGCAAAGCTCAAATTGGTATAGCGATCCTTCAGTTCCCGGTCATAAAAGGCGGGATGTTCCGAAAAGCCGATAGAAAATACCAGACGGTCAGGCTTTGTTTCGGCAGGTGTTTCCTTGCCCTGCATTTCTGTGATGATGACCTTCAGGTGGTCATTGGCAGGATTTTCACGGAGCTTTTCTTCAAAATCCGTCCGGCTCATTTCTTTTCCAAACAGGGGAAATTCAGGATTTTGAAGGGATACAGCAGTTTCATCAAAGGCAGATACTTCATATTTATCTGCTCCCAGATACACCGTATCTCCCTCGTGATAGAGGTAGCGGACAGGGTGAAGCTCCAGAAGTTCCTGGGAAAAGCGCCATGCATTGCTCCGGCTGTAAACGCTGACGGTCTGCCTCTGCACTTTCGTCAGAAAATCAAGCATCTGCTGGACAGTGGCAGGCTCTGAAAGAAGCTGCTCCATCTGTTCGGCAGGAACATCGGAAAGGTCGGTACGATCCACCTCTTTGAGCAGATCTTTTTCGTAATGATCCAGATCACGGATAAAATCAGACAGCCGCAAAGAAAGGGTATCTCTCTTATCCGCAGGCGGAAGGTCACGGTGGGCATCAATAAAACGCTGCCTTGCCATTTTCCGCTGTGCATCAATTTCATACTGGGGAGCTTCCACACTTTCCAGAAATTCAGGATAGTGGTCTTTTTCCTTGGCATTGAAATAGCGGTCATTTTGAATCAGTTCCCTGATCCGTTTTTCTACTTTTGACCACGAAAGTACAAGGTCGGGCTTTGTATAGGAACCATGCTTTTCAATTCCGATCCCTTTACTGTCATGCCATGTCCCGCCCTGTGTCCCATCGGGATAACTGTGCGTACCGCCGCCGGTGCCGTACTCATTTTTAAGAAAGGCAATGTTGGCTTTCTTATCCTCATGCTTCTGAAATTGACGGTAGATACGGTACTTTCCATTTTCAAAGCCGCTTCCTCTTACCAGGACAGAGTCAATATCTTCCTGTGAAACAGAAAAAGCAGAGGATTTTTCGTCCTCTGCTTCTGCAATCTGTTCGATTTGTTCCTCTACGGTAGGAAGATTGGCTGTGACTTCTTCTTCATTGGCTGTGCTTAACGGTAGATCAGTTCGTTCAGGATCAGTTCCTCCGCCTGGCTGCGAATGTTGTTCATCATTCCCACCCACTGCATCTGTGCTTTCTCTTTCAGTTCCTCCGTCACGCCCTGCTCGGCTGACAGCTGCTTCGTCAGAAGTTCCAGCCTCTGGAGCGCTGCCTGTTCCGTCTGGTACAGATGCTCGTTCAACCTGCCCTGTGTCAGAAGGTTCAGATAGGTCACTCTCTTGTGCTGTTCCAGATAATCCCGGTGCATCAATGCGTATCTGCCAAGCGGAAGTTCTGGCTCTGTCGGTAATGTCAGGTCGGGAATAAGATAATCCCCCTGACGGGTATATGTGATGTTCTCCATGATGATCGCTCCTTTCGGGTTGTTTTGTGCTTCTATCATACGAAGATTGTATTTCCTGCGCAAAGGTGCGGGATTGTGTTTTTTCTGCCACCTGCACATCCCGGATCGTTTGTGAGATTTCCCGGAGTGCCATTTCCGCAATGTCACTTGTTGCAATACCAAGGGCATTTATGGTGGCAGGGGTATTAAAATTCACAATGTCCTGAAAATCCTCTCGGTCAAAGTATTCGCCCGTATCCAGACCACAGCGACTGATCAGCATAAATGCCACGCTGTTTACAGCCAGCCGCTGGTACATGACCTCAATGTTCAAATCGTCCAGTTCCTCTAAGAAACTGTCCGCCGTCACATCTTTAAGCTGTGCAAGATAGTCCTGCAGATGATCTTCTACGGCATTTTTCGCTGTTTCCATCAGGGCAGAAGCAAGATCGGTGCTTTCCAGTTCTCCAAACCTGTCAGAAAGCCGTTCCATCACAGGCTGCTCGTATCGGGTTTCCATCTGCCATATCGGAACAGGACGGCTGCCGTAATAACCTTCGTGTGTGTCTGACACATCAAAGTAATATTTCAGGGTATTCCTGCGGCCTTTGGGGTCAAATACCGCAATCCCTTTGCTGTCTTTATTTACCCAGCGCCGGAACTGTTTGTTCCAGGTTTCAATCTGTGCCACGGCAACTGCATCCGGGCGCTGGGCAAAGATTAAGAGCTGTTCGTCAAAGCGGCATTTGTAATTCCGGCAGGCAGCGGCAAGAAAGTTCTGCCATGTCTGCGGGTTCTTGGCTACCGAAATTTCTGTGCGCCGATACAGCTCGGTAATCAGCTGATACTTTGCAGCCATTTCATTTCCACCTCCTTATTGATTTTCAGGATTATTCCTTGTCCTCTCCGTCAAAAAGGAAATCACCCTGTTTGCTTTTATGCTTTTCTGCAATTCATTGATGAGCGCAATGTCCGCCACGGTAATGCCCTGGATAGAAAGAATATCGTCCATTGTCATGGCGGAGATTGCTTTTTCATCGGTAAAACCAGCGTCCAGAATCTTATTGATGACTTTGACTGCTTTCTGGTTGATCGCCATTATCTATCCTCCTTATCGTTCCATTTCTTTCTGTTTTGCAGCTTTTACAGGCTGCGCTTTCTGAATGGTTTTCAAGGCATCCTTGGCCCATTGGGGCATACGCTCCGGCTTGATCTCACCAAGGACATCATACCTTTCCCAGCGGCTATGCTCGCCGGTAGCAAGGCAGGTGCCAAAGACTGCCTGACCTCTGCCGCCGGTGGCCCCGTTTCCGCCTTCCGCAAGTACAAGCTGGTAAGCAGCGTGCTGATATTCATATCGCTTCGGTTCTGCATTGATCACAACCACCTTGCCCACAATGCTTTTATTCCTCATGTCAGGGATACAGTCAGCGACTGTAAAGGGGGTAGGGTCAAACTTGAATTTTTCCAGCTCAGCTCGTGTCTGTTCGATCTGTGCCTGCACACGGTCACAAAAAAGCTGCATGGCTTCCAGATAATCCTCTGTTCCTACGGCTTCTGTTGGCCATGGTGCGGAAAACGGATTATTGTAATCGCAGTAGCAGACTACATAAGGATGTTCCGCACGTTTATCGACACAGAAAACAACTTCTTTCTTTCCGATGTGGATACTCTGTTCCACAGCATAGTTGCCGATCATCCTTTTTTCGTCATTCATCAGCATCATCCTTTCTTTGTTTTTTCCTGTTCTGCTCGTCTAAGATTTTTCGGATACAGACATCGCAGAAAATCATTGACCTGTCCTTATATCGGGGATAGGGGCAGGTCGTACAGTCATATTTCTTCTTTTTACCGTTCACGGTCATCACTGCTTTTCTGCTTTGGGGGAGAAGGGTTGTTGTAAGGCAGACGGCATTCCGTCTGATACCGCTCATTCAGTTTCTCCCTCGCCGCAGAAAGTTCATTGACATAGCAGCCCCAGAAATAATCCGTTCCGTTTTTGCAATACCAGCAGACATAAGGGTTGGGGGCTTTCGGGTTATGACCGATCACCAATTCCGTACTCCCGATAGTACAGCTTTCTATAATCTCATAACCGGCATTGATGCGCTTTTCTTCATTCATAGGCAGACCTCATGATTCTTTTGCATAGTTGCGATAGTCTTTTTCTCCTTTGGCCCGGACACGGCGCACATGGCTGTTGCCCGCAAGCTCCGGGTGCTTTGCCTGAAGTTTTCTCCGTATCCTGCATACGCTCTCAAAACTCGGTAAGCCAAGATATTTGTACTGGGTCATGACCTCAGCGAGAGGCATTGCCCCGGCACCTTTCAGATAGGCATTGCACACCTTCAGGTAGAGCAGCATATCATCATCCCTGGTTTCCTCGTCTTTTTTCAGAATGGCCTTAATCTTGCCCTCGATGGTTTTCAGATTTTCCATTGAATACCTCCATAAAGGAAAGGGGCGGCATGTTTTGCCGCCCCTCCACGATCACTTCTTATTTCTGTGGCGGATGTTCAGCCAGATGGCTCCACCTGCAATGAACACAACAAGTGCGATTGCAAGGATTGTTTTTACCTCCATGCTTTAATCCTCCTTTTTCTTTTTATTCTTAAAGCCAACAAAACCTAAGACACCGGCACCAAGCACGGAAACCGCCGCCAGCCCGATCCAAAGAGCAGGATTGAAATCGTCTCCTGTTTTCGGTGTTTCTCTCAGTTCGTTGTGCATTTCTACGGTAGCTGTTTCATCTACCTTGATGGTTACCTGCTTGTCGGCAGGCAGGATATATCCAGAAGAAACACTGTCGCTGACCTCATATACCGTGTATTCGCCAATTCGCAGACCTTCAATGAAGATCTCACCGTTTTTATCGGTCTTAAAGGTCTGGTCATATCCGTTTGTTCCTGTCACACGGAAGGAGAAGCCCTCTACCTTTTTGTCAGAAGAAGTTTTTACGATCTTCAGAGAGCCTTTCTGCGCTGCATTGATAAATCCAACACCTGCTTCATTTTCAACCGTATAGACCTTTCCATCTTCCTCAATGGACACCGGATAAACATTCTCATCAAGCAGGAATCCTTCGGGCGCTGTCTTTTCACGGACAAGATATTTTCCATAGCGAAGGTCGCTCATCTGGTAAACACCATCGCCCAGTTCGCCCATTTCTCCCAGCAGTTCATCGCCGTCATCCAGTTTTCCGTCACCGTTTTTATCTGCATAGACTTCAAAAACAGCACCGGTCAGCTTATTGTCAGGATAATCTTCATCCACCTTTGTCAGCTCGTTGCTGCCGGTAATAAACTCATTGACCAGTTCAATTTCCACAACCTCGTCTACCTTGCTGATGGTTACAGGAATTTCTTCATCGGAGAGTACATAACCCGTCGGGCTTTCAATCTCACGGATGATCCAGTTTCCATATGGTACTTTGGCAAAAGAAAAACTACCGTCATCTTCCGATGTGGTAGTTGCAATCGCTGTTTCGGTTGTAAATTCCTCTGTACCGGTCTTAAAGATACCGATAAGCGCACCGCCTAAATCATTTCCATCCTCATCGGATTTCTTTCCACTGACAGCTCCATAGATCAGATCATTTTCAATGGCTTCGCCCTCATTGGCAGTAATGGAAACGACAGCGGTTTCCTGACCGGCGTACTCAAAGACAACCGGGTATTTGGTTTCATTTTTCAGATAGGCCGCATTGGTACTGATTTCCTGCACATAATAGCTGCCCATCGGCAGGTCGCTGACTGCCTTACCGTGTCCATTCTCATCAAGGGTAATCACCTCAATCAGACCGTCAGCCGGAATGGTCGTTCCATCAGCGGCGGTCAGTTCCTCGGCTGCATAAAGCCCAAAGGAAACATCAAAGATCTCGCCGTTGTTTCCAACTCCATAATCCTCATCGACTTCAAGGCTCTTGGTCAGGTCAATTTCAACTTTCTGCCTTTCGTTGTAGAAGCTGGTGGAAGTTTCGGTCACCGCTACTTCCTGACCGGCATAGATAAGCTCAACCGAGTGAATTTCTTCATTGAGAACCATGCCATACGGAGCCGTGATTTCCTTTACTTCATAGCTGCCAAGATACAGTTCCTTGCTGGTTGCCGTCCCGTCTGCACCGGTGGTAATGGTATCCACAACCTCGCCCTTAGAAGCCCGAAGGGTTCCATCCAGTGTATAGATGTCCTCGGCCGCGGTGATCTCATATACCGTACCTTCCAGGCTGCCGACTGCAAAAACAGGCTGATACATGCCTCCGGCTTCCGTAACAGAGCTGAACACTTCGCCGGACTTGGAAACGGTAATGGTTCCTTTCTGGGCTACGTTTTCCCTGACCACCTCAATGACGGTAATGCCGCTTTCCTCAGAAGAATCCTCCTGTACCACATCGAAATAGACAGGTTCAGAATTCAGAACATAGCCGTATGGAGCCTGTACTTCAACCAGGGAATATCCGGTTCCATACTCCAGTGTCTGCGGAGTGATTAGTTCGCCGTCTGCCGTAGTATAGAACGTGTCAATGGTTGTGACTTCCGGGTAAGTGAAAGTCATCGTTACCAGCTCGCCATTAGGGTCATAGATCTGGAAACCGGCACCGGCATACGGGATGGTGTTGCCTGTTTCAGCGTCTTTCTTCACGATCTTGATATAGCTTTCAAAGTTGGCATTGTTGATGAGATAGCGGTAAGTCTGTCCATCCGAATTGATAAACACATCAAACGGTTTCATCAGCTCACGGCCTTCCCAGCCGGATGTCTGCTTGACCGTATAGATCCCGTAAGGCAAGTCCTTTGTCTGGGCAAAACCATTCTCGTCACAAGTCAGAAGATCACGCTCACTGTCTTTAGCGTCGGCATAACTGTTTGCCGATTTCAAATAGACTTCAAATACTGCGCCTTCTTCGGGTGTTTCAATCTGGGTTTCTCCGTCATCGGTGTGTTTGATGATCGCAATCTTTCCCTTGATCACCTGTTCATTCACATCGTTGGCGGTGCTGTTCAGCTCTACGGTATAAAGCTCCGGCTCTGCCCCTACATGATGGATGGTTTCATCGAGCAGATAGCCTTCCGATGGGCTGATCTCACGGATACTCCAGTCATTGCCGCACACATAATAGTCTGTGGTAAACTGTCCGTTTCCGTCTGTGGTATAGGTGTCGATCAGTTCCTCGCCCTTATAGATGCCATAAACTGCTCCGGCAAGGGAAGCATCCCCCTGGGGTGTCCCGGTTTCAGCGTCTGTCTTTGTGACAGTTACATTGAATTTTTTGAGGATGTTGGTAAAGCTGCGCTCTGTGACCTTGTTCCATTCCACCGGAGCGGTCTGGCTTGCCGGAACCACATAGCGGATAGCGGTATCTACTTCCTCAAGGACATACGGAGTATCGCCGCTGATCAGGATATTTTCAAATTTTGCCACACCCTCGGCATCGGTCACAGCATACTCATCTACCGGTAAACCGCTTAATGATGTTCCGTAAAGGTGGAACGTCACGCCCTCAACCAGACTGTCCTCGGAAGTTTTTACAACCTCAAGGCTTCCTCTTTTCAGCGTATTATTGAAGTTAACTGTGGTGGTCTTGCCACCGATCAGCGTAATGGTCTGGGTTTCCTGCGGCTCATACTTATCAATGGACTGTTCCGTAATGGTGTAAGTGCCGGGGAACAATCCCTCCACGGTCAGATTACCATTTTCGTCTGTGGTAACGGTTTTGTTGAAGTTCTCGCCCTTGATCGTAAAGGAAATTCCTGCAACAACTCCGTCCTCAGAAGTCTTTTTCAGTGCGATTGTACCGGTAGGTGTCTCCACATTCAGATATGCCTTTACTGCATCTGCATTTTCCACACCGGTCACAACATCCTGCAGGCTGGGATCACCATAGGCGATCAGTTTTGCGCTGCTGCTGACCGTTGGCACATTGCTTCTTGTGGCGGTGATCCTTACCGAACCGTCAAAGGCTGTTTCGGATGTGATCGTCAGCTTGTTGCCGGATTTGGACACACGCACTTTACTGTCGGATGTGGCAAAGGAATAGTCTGCAAGGACACCATTGTTATCCGTCAGTGTCATGGTGTATTTCCCATCCTGATAGGAAAGCTCTTTTGTAATGTCATCCGCACCACCCGACATAAAACTCGGAATGGTATTGTGTTTGGACAGCAGAGAAACGATCTGGTTATACACCTCGGCAGCACCGCTGTTTGGATAATTGGAACCAAAGTGCAGGCTGTACGCTTTCTGGCTTGTCTGCTGGTAAGCCCCTGTGGACTCACGGCATCCCGTCACAAATTCCCAGACAAGGGTCTGTGTGGCAAGCCATTTCTCATCATCACTTCCCGAAAGATGACTGCGGTTCCCCTGATAGCCATAGAGCAGGGCAAGTCCTACTGCTTTTTTCTGGCTGGAAGAAAGGGCATTCCATGTTTGGGAAGAATTTTTCTTGAGGGTATTGCCTGTTTTCAGCGGTACACCCGGCTGAATACAGAATGCATTATCACCGTCTACATACATACGGTACTTGTAACTGCCTGTTCCGCCTGCGGTATAACCGTCAAACACTGCACTGGAGTTATAGCGCATGGCATTTCCATTCCTGTCATAAGTGAAGTCAAAGGAAATCGTACCAATATCTCCCGCAGCAAATGCTGTTGTCGCTGGCAGCACAGAGAAGGTTGTGACCGCAGCCATGACAAGGGCCGCAGCCTTTTTGAATAATTTGGGGAATTTCATACATTACCTCCTACTTTTTGTTTGTGAGTTTCTTTACTAACCGAAAAAAGCAGTCTATAACGACTGCCAATTTTTTTCTTTCGGATAGTTTTGGTAGTAATTAGGGGGTGAGGTGTGGAGAGGGGGAAAGCGAAAATATGGCTATCCACACCAACGGACAGACCTCACCCTCGATGTGTGGCTATCGTTCCCGGTCTTTGTTCCGCTGCAGGTAGCGGTTGTAAAATTCCAGCGCCTTGACAACAAAATCCGATTCCCTGCCTCTGGGAACGCTCTTGGGAATGAGCTTGGTGATCCGTTCATCACGGAAAGCAGGTTTTTCCCTCTGGTTTGGCTTTTCTTCCTGCATGATCGACTGGATAACCTCATCTGTGAGTTTCCCGTCCTGCATGAACTTTTTCATTTTGATAGCCTGTGCAAGTGACGGGGTCGCATCGTTATACTGCATGGCTTCCAGAAGGGAATACTGCTGTTCATCGGACAGATAAGAGATTTCTACCGCCGGGCGAAAAGCAATCTGCCGTTCATCTACCATCTGCAAGATTTCAGGAACAAGCTCGGTCAATCGGATATACCTTTGGATTTGATTGCGGCTTTCTCCAACTTTTTCAGCTAACTCTGCATCAGAGCGTAACTTTGTCCCCACTGGGGACGAAGTTAAATCCCTTCTTTGGCCCTGTCTGTTCATTGCTTCCAGACGCATTTTATAGGCAAAGGCTTTCTCACTTGGTAAGATCGTTGATCTTTGCAGATTGGACTCGACCATCACAATAATGGCTTCGTCACGGGTCAGCTCCTTCACCTCGCATTTCAGAGTTTCAATCCCGGCAATCTCACATGCCTTTTTGCGCCTGTGACCGCTGATAAGCTCATACCGCCCATCCTCTTTCAGCCGAACCGTTGCCGGGGTCATCACTCCATTTCGCTTGATGCTCTCAACAAGCTGTTCCATATCCTCGTCCAGTAAAACTTTGAACGGATGATCTGGAAACTCATCAATCTCCGCAATAGGAATGTCCCGTATCTTACTCAGTTTGGCTTCCGCACGGCTTTCGTCCGTCTGGAAAAGGTCATCGTATGCGGTCAGCTCGATTTTGTGTCCGTTGCTTCTCGCCAATTTCTGCCACCTCCTTTCCTAATTGTTCATAGGCAGCGGCTACCTTTCCGCTTTTGTCATAAGCAAAAATACTCTTTCCCTCTGCGGTAGCTTCTACCGCACGGATAGAATGGGGGATTTCGGTATCAAAAACCTTGATTCTTTGCCCGTATGCACTTTTCACCGAAGCGGTAATTTCTTTTGAAATGTTGGTGCGGGGCATTACCATTGTCATCAAGATACCGTCTATCCGCAGTTTGGGATTGATCTGCCGCTTGACCATAGAAACCGAGCGAAGCAACAGCTCCAGACCTTTCGCAGAAAGATAGTGGGGCTGTGTTGGGATAACCACACTGTCAGCTGCCGCCAGAGCATTGATGGTGATCATGCCAAGAGAGGGCATACAGTCAATCAGTACATAGTCGTAATTCTTTTTGACCTCATTCACATAGGTTTTCAAGACACGCTCACGGCTCATGGCATTGATCAGCCTGACTTCAAAGCCAGACAGCTCAATATTGGACGGAAGCAGATCCACGCCCTCATGGTGATGCAGGATGCCTTGTGAAACATCAAAGGCTTTATCGTCGATAATACTTTGCATCATGGTGGAGAGGGTTATGGGAATGTCATCTGGTCTGCTGTACCCCAAGGCCATAGTTAAGTTGGCCTGTGCATCCGCATCAATCAGCAGGACTTTCTTTCCTTGCTGTGCCAGACTAACACCCAGGTTGACTGCTGTGGTTGTTTTACCCACACCACCTTTTTGATTGGTCAGAGCAATCACTTTGCAATTTGACATAGGTGCGTCCTCCTTTCTTTTAGATTTAGCCGCTTTGTCAGGGCGGCTATGTAAGGTTCCTCAGAACGCAAAAAAGCCGACTGGCTTTTATACCAATCGGCTATGTAAACAATATTTAATTTTTAAGGTTTAACTTATATTTGTAAGGCTCAAAACCAATTCACTTTCTCATCTCTAAATTGGGGAATATCGCTTTCTTCGTATGGATTATAGTTATTTAGATTACATCCAAATTCTTTTAGTTCTTTTATTTTGTTGTCTTTTGTCCATACAACTAAAGAAATCCCATCAAACTCTTCAAAATTTCCAGTATTCATTTTATTTTTGAAATACCATTCCACAATGGTTTGGTTGTCCTTATGGAAAAATTGCTTAATGTCCCATATAAGAACTTTTCCACGAGTATTCCATTCATTGAACCAGTGCTTTAACAGTTCTCTATTTTCGTATTTAGGCCCCCAGCTTTCAATATAGATGAGATCGTCTGTAAAGATATCATCAATTCCTAAATCTTGTTGATTAAGCCACATATCAAACCATAATCGAATAATCTTTTCTCTTTCATCCATATGATAGGAACCTCCAAATAAATATTCACTTCTTATTATATAACTTTTAGGAGCGCTTTCAACTGATTTTTAGCTTCTTAACTGGTGCATTGATTACCTTGAAAATTAGTTCATCGACACAATCTGTATATCGGCCTTGTTGGATCAACAGATTTTTCAATTCTACAAGGCTTTGAAGTAAAAGACTTCTATCATGGCTATCCACATAAACATGAAATGTTTTTTCTCTCATACGATGCACCTCCTTACAGCATCATTATACGAGAAGCGGTGTACCCCCTCAAATATGCCAGCAAAAGGACGAAATAAACTTCAAAAAAATGCCTTTTACTCGGTAACATTCGCCCATCCAATTAGCAAGGTTTTTTGCATGATTTTTCGGCAAATTAGCAGGAGAGGCAATTTGATTAGCAAAAATCGAAATTTTTCTGCTAATCATTAGCAAGCTAATCGGTGACAAAAATCAATCGTTCGAGTTCACCATGGTCACTTCCGATTAGCAAAAATGCTTCCTGCTAATCGCTGTTTGTTATGTGTTCGATTTTTCTTGGGAAAAAGAAAACGCCGAAAACCTTGAAAAATCAACGTTTTCGGCGGAGTTTTTGGCGTCGCTAAGAGGATTTGAACCTCCGACCTACCGCTTAGGAGGCGGTCGCTCTATCCAGCTGAGCTATAGCGACATCTAGAAAATCTATATTTAATTTTACTTGTTACCGGTTCCCTTTGCCTCCAAGGTGTATGTTTCAACACTTTCTTAGGAGGCGGACCCTCTGTCCAGATGAGGTACAGGGACATTTGTGAAATATCTTGGTTTTTGTTTGAAATTGCTAGGAATAAGGCCTAAGGTGAGCGAAGGCTGAAAAGACCTGTAGTATATCCTTTTAACTGCAAGGATAACTGTAAAATATCCCGTATCCAATCAGAAACGTAATTTCTACTTGTTTCTGATTGGATACAATCTTATTATGGGATAAAAATAAATGCCGTCTTTAGTATTATACCATAATCTTTTATAATGAAAAGATGATAAACGCAAAAATTAAACGGATATAATTCGAAATAATCAGCTTCTGCATGAGAAAAGCAGAACAGTAAGAGTATACACCGTTCTGCCTGTTTTTAAACATCAGGATAGGGAATGCTGTCTCGCATTGTTTGGCTGAGGACGAAGGCCGGGAATCCATGGCAGTAAAAGCATTAGGATTTGACGTACGAGAATAGCGGATAGCGCCAGTATTGCGGTCAGGATAAGGAGTCGAAAGGATAGTAACGTGATATGAAGCAGATTATGAAATAATAGAATGGCTAATATGAATCCTGCAGTCATGCAAATGCAGATCAGCGTCCGCAAACGATTCAAGGGACGTGAGGAATGGTATACAGCCAGCATGGAAATAACTGCAACACATACATACATCATTGTAACCGCCTCATCATAGCGGATGGAAAAGCCGTCACTCATGAACTCAATAGCCAAAAAGCTGTATACAATGGCAATCGCGTTGGGTAGCGCATTGCGGAGTACGGTGGAAAGAAAATCACCATTCACTTTCCTGTGATCCGGTTCCAGCATGGTAAGGAAGGATGGAAAGGCTTCTATTGCAAGATCAATCAGGGTTATCTGAATCGGGATGAATGGAAAAGGAAGATTCATAACAATACAGAGGACTGATAGCAGGATGGAATATATGGTCTTAATAAAGAACACTCCGGCAACTCTTGTCGCGTTATTCACCACGCGGCGTCCTTCCTTCAGAATCATCGGCAAAGCTGAGAAATCGGAATCCAGCAATACAATTTGTGACATCTGCTTAACAGCATCACTCCCCTGTGCGATTGCAATACTGCAATCCGCTTCCTTCAATGCAAGCATATCATTTACACCATCACCACTCATTGCGACTGCGTGACCCTTTTTCTGCAATGCCTGTACAAGCAGCTTTTTCTGTAACGGAGTTACCCTGCTGAATACAGCATACTGTTCAGCAAGCTGCTCAATAACGAATGGATCATCACCGATTCCACTCATATCCAGGCAGGCATTCCAGTTATGAAGTCCTGCCTGCCTGGCGATAGCGGAAACCGCAGTTATATGATCACCGGATATGATTTTGATATTCACATCCTCCTCCCGAAAAAACTGCAGCGTTTTTTCTACATGCGGACGTATGGTATCGGTAAAGATGACAGCATACAAGGGTTGGATGATTGGGAGTGGCGCATCCTTGTCGATCACCTGAGCACATCTGCCGATCACAACCATTCGCTTACCTTCTTCCATAATAGCAGAAAAGGAAGTATCCAGCTTCTCCAGCAGCTTTTCCGGCGCTCCCATAACCAGAGAACCATAGCCTTCAAAATATGCGCTGCTCCATTTGCGAAGCGAGGAAAATGGAATCCTCGCTTTCGGCTCATGTACCGCACAGGGACTGATCTGCGCACAAAGCGCCTGATAGGTTGCATTGTTATCGTCGCTGTAGTGTAAAAAGGAGCGAATATATTCCATATCTGTTTCCGCTTCATCGCAAAGGGGAAGCAGTGCTTCCACCTTTAAATCTCCGGTGGTAATGGTTCCTGTCTTATCCAGACACAATGTGTCGACATTGGCCAGTGTTTCCAGTGAATACAGATCCTGTATAAGAACCTTATGCTTTGCCATGCGGCTTACTCCCGCCGCCAGGGATACACTGATCAAAAGAACAAGACCCTTGGGAAGCATTCCCAGCAATGCAGCGGAGCTTGTGATAACACTTTCCTGTATGGAATCTCCCCGAAATCCCCAGGCCTCCAGAAACAACAAAATACCTAAGGGAATAATTGCATAACCACTCAATCTTGTAATACGCTTCATGGCATTTAACAGCCGGGAATTAACTGCACGGACTTCCTTTACCTCACTGGCGATACGATTTGCGTAATTCTCCTCACCGACATGGATAATCCGTGCATAACATTTTCCGGATATTATGGAGCTTCCGGATAAAAGCTGATCCTTTTTGCGTTTATGAATGGGATCGGATTCACCACTTAATAAGGCTTCATTAACTTCAGCCTCTCCCTGTATAAGGACGGCATCACAGACAATCTGTTCACCGCTGGACAGAACCATGATATCATCCACAACGAGATCCTGAACATCTACACTGCATACTACACCATCCCGCATGACGGAAACCTTTTGCCGCATAAGCAGGGAAAGGTCATCTACCAGCTTCTTCGCATGCAGCTCCTGCAGAATGCCAATTACGATATTGCAGATAATCACAGCTAGAAAAAATAAATTCGACCAGGCATTTACCAGCACCAGTCCCAGTGCAATCAATATATTAAGCAGATTAAATAGGGTGCATATGTTTTCTTTGAAAATCTGCCCGTGAGTCTTCGTAATAGAATGCGATACGCTGTTTCTCTGATGATTTCTTATGCGTTCTTCTACCTGCTTCTGTGTAAGTCCTTTGATGGCTGTGTTCGTAACTTCCATTTCATCACCTAAACTTTCTTTATTGTCTATTATGGCCAATAATCGTTAAGATTCTTTTCGTATCTTCTTAAGAATGTATAAACTTTTTGTTATGTGAGAGGAAATTTGTTGTTTTCTTAAAAAAAACAAAAATTAAAGTGCATAAACACAAAGTCTTTGGCAATTCTGTTATAATAAACTTGTATATATGAGGTGAGTGGAATGAATAATGATAAGAAAGCAAGGCGTCGGCATCAGAGAATCTGTGAAGTGCTCCAGGAGCAGGAGCATATGCAGGTTCTTGAGCTGTGTGAGCTGTTTCATGTCTCACCGGCAACGATTCGAAACGACCTGACAGTACTAGAAAAAAAGCAGCTGCTGAAACGTATTCCCGGTGGTGCGGTAAGTATTGGAAGAATGCCGCAAAATACTATTTTTTCTGCCAGAGAATCGCTCCATATGGATCTGAAGGATAAGATGGCCGACTACGCCGTTGCGCATCTGATCAAAGAAGGGATGAATGTGGCATTGGATGCCGGTACCACCTGCTGTGCTATTGCAAAGAAGCTGGCAGACGCATCCTGCCGCTGTACGGTTATCACCTATTCTCTTCCTGTAGCCAATGCCCTTGTTCATTGTGAGCATATAGAGGTGTTTTTAATGGCCGGACGGCTGGATAAGAAGCACGAATCGTTCCATGATGATGTGGCAGTTGAGGCAATGAAGCGAATGAACAGTGATGTATTTTTTCTTTCACCCAACGGAATCGATCCGATTGCCGGAATCACCAGCTCTGCAACCGATGAAAATATAATGAAGCGCATGATGCATGAGCATGCAGAGGAAACAATAGTTTGTGCAGATCACAGCAAGTTTTTCAAAAAGGCATTTAAAACGATCTGTCAGCTGTCAGATATCAAGGGAATTTTGAGTGACAGTGAGCTGAGCGGGGAGATACAGCAGAGATACAGCTCCATGGGTGTACGCTTGTATCTGGCAGAGAAATAAGACCGATATGAAGCTTTGGCTTCTGATGAAATGCACTGTTTCAGGAAAACAAAAAGGGAATCCGCCAATTGTGTTAACAATAGAATACGGATTCTTAAATGAGAAAGCAGCCGCAAACGTTTGCATTCCTCAGTATTCATAATCAACAGTTGCACTGCCACTTCGCACGGCATGAATATAAGGCTTTACCTTTTCTACATGGTAGGTGTTTTTCTGATAGTCCTCCAATGCCTGCCGATCATCTACCACAAGCTCCAGAACGACATCATAAGAACGCTGGGAATGCAGATAGTCAATTCCGACCTGCACCTCCCGCAGAAATGGAATCTGCTCCTTCATGGATAAGAACAATACCTTCACTTTCTCACATTGCTCGATGGAATTATCCTTCATTTTCACAAACAGTATGTGCTTTACCATAACTTCCTTTTCCTCCTTATGATTTGAATTTTACTTCGATGCTGTACTGCTCTTTGATTTCCGGTATCATATTGAAGAATTTACGGATTGCGGATTGCGATTTTGTCGCCGCCTCACTGAGCAGCCCGTTTTCCACTGCTTCATCCGCTACCTTATCCTTCTGCTGAGTTGCAAATGCCGTATAGTCCTCAATGCTGATCGGATTGAAAATATTCTTTGTTTCATCATATACCTCTATGCTCTTCTCATCGATGATATTACTCAGAATTTCAACCTCCGGCAGTAAAACGGTTATCGTTTTTCCTTTTACATCAACCTCGGCCTGATCCATTCTCACACCGGCCTTCAGCTGTCCTGCATACGTAAGCAGAAAGCTTTTTTTTGTCAACGGGATATTCCATCCGTTTAAGGTCAGTGAATTCTCAAATTTCCCCACCTTCGTATAATTATATTCCATGACGGCAAGGTCATTGACCTCCTGCAGCTGCTGTGTCAGTGCTGTTGATGTGATTTTCGGTTCACTTTGTTTTCCTCCGAAAACGGTTCCTGCAAAGAAGATGACCGCAGCCAGTATACAGATGGCCACAACGCCGCCGATAGCTTTCTTTGTTTTCCCAAGGGTATCCAGTATTTTCATTCTCTACCTCCCGCTATAGGTAAAATTATATCATATTTGACAGATGAAGCCTATATGCGATATTCTTACATTTTTCTTTCTGCCGAACCTGTGTTTAGCCCGCAGCTTCATTATGAATGCCGGTGAAAATTTCTTATGACTTTTTTGCAGTACAAGCTTTCTTTTCCTATCTGTTCGTGATACCATAGGGATACGCATGGAGGGATCGTATGCTTTTTTCTATTAAATATGTACATAGACTAAAATGGAATGGTCTGTATCAATCATTGATGTGGAGCTGCTTTGGTATAATGTTTATGCTTCTGTATCCGGTTAGTCCGGATTTGATGACGTTTATCGGAGGCGTTATGCTGCTGTTTCAGGGTGTACCGCAGCTTATTTTATTTCTGGAGGAGGACGAGCGTTTTCTGATTTCACTACTATCCCTGGTAGAGTGTCTGCTGGTCAGCTTTCTGGGGGTGTGGATGCTGACGAATCCGGAGGAGGTTTATGACACACTGCCGGCTGTTCTGGCCTTTGTCACCTTTCTGCATGCTTTCAGCAATTTGATTATTACAGGTAGAATACGGCATCTGCAATATTCAAAATGGTGGATTGCTGCGCTTGTTACAGCTGCGAAGATGATAGCTACAGCTGCACTTGCCTTACAATTTCATTTACATAGTGAATTTATGGTTGTGGGAACCGGAATTTGTATGCTTCTCGATGCTGTTAGTGATATTTGGATGTGGAAAAAGCTGGAGGCATTGATCATTCAGGATATGGGAATATAATGTGCGGAAATCCCGCACTTTTTTTGAATCATTTTCAGAGCGTTAACTACTTCAAATTGTTCAATGCCTTTGTAATGCTGTATTCTAAACGTTTTAGAAACCCCTTTTTTAGGGGTATTTTTCGTATCTCCACTATTCTTTAAATGTGATAATATGTAGAAGTAAAGGGAAGGACAGTAACAAAACAGGCAGAAGCTGGGGGAAGAAGAGAAGTAAGGAGAGCTGAGTCATGTGTGTAAGAAGATATGAGGATAACTGGGGAGAACTGAAGGGGAAGCTGATGGAGCGGGATGTGCTGGAGGTGCTGTCGTTCAGTGCATTTGCACAGGATGAAAGCGACCTGGAGGAGAAGCTGCGCTACTGTGGAGAAAAGGATATCCACATACAGGTGAAGGATGCACGGATAACACCGGATGTGTATCTGGACATCCTGTATCTGATGAAGCGTGAGGAGAAAAAGAAGCGGGAAGAGCAGAAGAAGGCACAGTATGAGGGGATCGTAAAGGCGCTGGAAAAGAAGAAAGAGGGAGCGGGGAGCTATGGAAGACCGCGTGCAAGCCTGCCGGAGGATTTCCGGGAACAGGTGGAATACTGTCAGAAGAACCATATCCCGCTGGAGACCTACCGCAGAAGGACCTCACTGAAAAAGGCCACCTTTTATAAATATGTAAAGGTGCTGCAGAGCGAGCACGAACATACCTTTTAGCATCATAAGAAATAAAATAACAGTCGATTTACAGAAACGTATGCAATCCTGTAAACCGGCTTTTCATTTTAGCCGCTGCATTGAAAAAGAACACAGGCAGTTTCGATGCTTGAAGGAAAACCTCTATCATACAGCTTGTTTCTATAAATATAGAGATAAATATAAAGGTGAAAACACGGATGCGGTCCTTTGATGCATCATCTTTTATAAAATCAACATGGTGTTAAAATATACGGATTATACAAATGTCAAGTTTTGTGATAAAAAAGTGAAATTAACCGATAAATAAAGCGTTTTTTTGCCTTTTTTGTATTTTAATTATTATGCCAAAATGATATATTTATACATATATCAGAAGACTGTAATTCCTTGAAAGGGGAATGCTTATGGGCTGGTATCAGAAACAGAAAAGAATATATGAATCCAGACAGCAGAATCATGTACATGATCTGCCAGAGGATGAAGTGGTTCATTCAGAACCCAAGAAGGAGGATATGACTAAAATGGAAGAAAGCAAAGATGCGCAGCAACCTGTAAAGCCGCAGGAAAGTGCTTCTCTGATTGGAGAACATACAGAAGTAACAGGTGATGTCAGTACGGATGATGACCTGACAATTTACGGTCGTGTAAAGGGGAATATCAAATGCAGCAAGCGTATTCAGATATATGGGAGTGTGGAAGGCGATATCCTCTGTCAGGATGCCTCTGTTATACAGGCTGAAATACATGGTAATATTGAATGCAAAGAAACACTGAAGATATCACAGGAAAGCACAGTGGAAGGAAATATCACAACGACTGCATTGGAAAACGGCGGAGCTGTTCGCGGAGATATTCATGCGGGAGGGCATATTCGCCTGAGTGAAAAATCACAGGTGAGCGGTGATATCACAGCCGCATCCATAAGTGTTGATCAGGGGGCAGTTATACAGGGCTGTGTTATGATTGGCATCCAGGATACAAACGGCGCACAAAAGGAAGCGTAAAAGAAGCCTGTTCCTGACAAGACGGTTCTTTCCTGCATTATGATGTTAGTAAAATGGAGAATACAGGTTCTATTGATGCATGCAATAGTATTGAATTCTCCATTCCTTCCTTGTATCCACAATCGAGTAAAAACCTGACGGGGCTGACAGGTTTTTTTGTTGCTTTAAAACATTCCAAAACCAAGCATGTATCTGTGAAGCAGCATATCTGTACGTTTTGACGATTTCCTGTGAGAAATGCAATGATTAAAAAAATATAAGATATGTATCAAGTTACGCTGAAAAGCTTATCGTTGGGCAGAATTTTCTGTAAAATATGGGTATGTGATGATCCATCCCCAAGATGATCACATGTATCGGAAAGGAAGAGACTGCGATGCAGTCCCCCAACGAAAAAAGACGGCATCAGTAAATGTCCGCCTTTTTTATATTTCATAATTTATCACAGAAAGCCTGCATCGATACCTGACTGGTGTCTATTTAACGCTCCAGCTTCACGATGACCAGTGTCAGCTGACCGTCCGTATTTGCTACATTGGAATTGTAATTGACGGTAAACGGGGTTGCCTGTGTCACCTCGATTATGAAATGACTGCTGCCTTCAGCTGTGTTCTGTGGGGAACCTGTTCGTGAATAAATACCAAATTCAATATGCGGTGCTCCGTTGTAGGCCGGGGTTATCTGCATATAGCCGGCTGTAGACAGTATTGTGCTGACCTCCAGTGAGATCTGATAGAAGCCCGGCTGCAGCAGCAGGGAAGTCGTGGAGGTTGAAGTGATATTGCCGGTTGTATCCGCAATGCTTTGGTATAACGGCATTGGCTGAGCATTTTCAAAGGCTCTTGCAAAATCAGCAAAGCTGGCAAAGGACTGTGTTTCAATACCGCGTGGTCCGGTTGCTCCGGTAGCCCCAATCGGACCTGTGCTTCCGGTTGGTCCTGTTGGACCGATTGCTCCATCCGCTCCGGTTGGCCCTGTTGCACCTCTTAATCCGGTAGGTCCTGTCGGTCCCTGCAATCCTCTAAGTCCCTGTGGCCCGGTCGCACCCGTTGTTCCTGTCGCTCCGGTTGCACCATCTGCCCCTGTATTCCCGGTAGCCCCGCGTGGTCCGGTAGCCCCTGTTGCTCCGGTCATGCCGGTTGCTCCGGTCGCACCCGTCGGTCCATCTCTTCCATCTAAACCGGTTGGTCCGATGTTTCCCGTCGGTCCTGTGACACCGGGGGTTCCGGTAGGTCCCGTTGGTCCGATCAATCCCTGTGGTCCAGGACTTCCGGCAGGTCCTGTTGCACCCGTCGGTCCGGTAGCGCCATTTTCACCAGTTGCCCCTGTAGCCCCTGTGATGCCGGAGGCTCCGGTATTTCCTGTAGCACCTGTTGCTCCCCGCGGCCCGGTTGGCCCCGTAGCCCCATCTGCCCCGGTATTTCCCGTAGCTCCGGTAGGCCCCGTCGGTCCGGTTACTCCAATGCCCGGCCCTGTCGGTCCCATAGGTCCTGTCGGACCTGCAGGCCCGCGAAAGCCCCTTGGACCTCTCGGCCCCGGACAACATGTATGGGAATAGGGTTCACAGCAGGTATCTGTTGGAATGTCCTCTTGCAGAGCATGCTCATCCTCACACACTGCATAGTTGTCTGTATAATCGTCATAATATTCATCCTGATATGTCATCTTTTCACCTCATCCTGTCGGATTTCAAATACTTCCTTATCCGTTTTATCCTATGTGTACAGGGACATTCTGCACATGGCAAATGCCCAGCAGTGAAGACGGTACCAGGAAAAGTGAGGATAAAAGCTGTTGGAAATACACTTTCACCGGATATGACCTGCTGTTGTGAAGATACCCCATGTCCGATATCCGACACCGCAGAATCAAAGCACAGAGCACCCTTCTGTTTCGTGGGGAACAAGATGGAATAATACACAATACGCTGCTTATAATACAATTCCAGCAAAATATATTCTGAAAGGAAATGAATGAGAAAGCGTATAAAAGGCAGGTGAGGAATATCGAACCGGCACCTGCCCTCTATGTACATAACTGCATGTAATGCTTGCGCTCACTTGGGGAGATATCACGTCCTCAGCTTTTTCTCCGCTCTTGCAAGCCCGTCCTCATAGCCTTCGATTTTCGTATACAGCCGCTTCAGGGTAGCGTGCATTTCCAGCACCCTTTTTTTCAGCAGGGTACGCTGTTCCTTCAAAATATCCAGCCGTGCCTGTGTGGAGGCATCTCCCTGCTGAAACAGCTCCACGTATTCAATCAAAGCTTCAGTCGGCAGTCCCGCACTACGCATGCATTTGATGAACGCAATCCATCCCAAATCCTTTTCACCGTAATCACGGATGCCGTCGGGAGTCCGCGGAACAGCAGGAAGCAGTCCGATTCTTTCATAATAGCGGAGCGTATCTGCGGAAATTTCAAACATACGGCTTACTTCGGCAATTGTCATGATTGTACTTCCTCTATAAAGTATGTATCTGTTATCATATCACACAAAGAACCAGTGACTAGCAATACCATGGTAATGAATAACCATCAGCTTCACTAAATCACTTGGAGCACGCTTTAAGTCAATATAATTATTGCAGTATTGCGAAAACTGCTAAAGAATAAAGAGTTTCATAATATAAATTTTAAAAATATCACACATTATGAATCAATATGAATCAAAATAAATTAAAATGATATAAAAAGATTGACATCCTTTCTACATCCTTCTATAATAAAATTGTAAGAAGGACACAGAAAAGGAGAACATGGAATGAAAACTACTAATCCTAAGAAAAGAGCACTGCTGGACGGTCTGAAAGACGGTCTGATCGTATCCTGTCAGGTACAGAAGGATGACCCTATCTATACCGATGACATCGTAGTAAAAATGGCGGAGGCAGCCAAATGGGCAGGAGCTGTGGCAATCCGCGCGAATTCTCCGGAACAGATCAAGGCAATTAAGGATAAGGTTGATTTGCCGATGATCGGTTTATGGAAAATCTGGCATGACGATACGGATGTTTTTATCACACCGACGATGGATGCCGCAAGAGCTGTGTGGGAGGCAGGAGCGGAAATCATCGCTCTGGACTGTACATCACAGATTACACATGAAAACACACAGGCATGGGATTTGATCAAAACCGTGAAACAGGAAATTCCGGAAGCTATTATCTTTGCGGATGTTTCCAACATGGAGGAAGCAGCACGCGCTGTGGAAAACGGTGCGGATATCGTTGCACCGACGCTGTACGGCTATACAAAGGAAACAGAGCATATCGAGGGTGCGGATTACCGTATGTTTGCGGAGATGTGCCGTACCTTCCGCGATGAAGCATTCGTCATGATGGAGGGACATATCTATACGCCGGAGGATGCGATGAAGTGCATTTATCTGGGGGCGCATTCTGTTGTCGTAGGAAGTGCCATCACCCGTCCGCATCTGACTGCAAAGCGTTTTGTCGATCTGCTTGGCGGCTATCAGGATAATTGGAGAGATGCAGAAAAGGCAAAGCACTGATCTCATGATATAAGAAAGGAAGGCACAGGAGTATGAAAAAGAAAATCAGTATTGACGGCGCGCAGAATGTTGAGGTATCCAAACCGATTCCGTGCGAGAAATCACCACAGGAACAGCTTGCCATCATGGAGGCCTATACACAGGCTCACAGGGATAGTGCCGCTCTGGATAAGGCAGAACGTGAACTTCGCTGCCTGCGTACTATTTTTCCTGCTCTGTTTCGAAGCATAGAGGATGATGATCTGCTGGCCGGACGTCTGGATTTTCTGCCGATTGGCTTTGGCAGTGTGACCAGCATCGGCGGTGTTTCCCATTACTGTGTTTTCCATAAGCTGCGCTCGTTTAAGGAACAGCTCGACAGCGAGGAAGAAAAGGCCAGAGTGGATGCTCTGTATGCCTATTGGGAGGAGCATGACACCAAGGCGATATATTGTGCAGATGTTTTAAATGAGTCCACCATCGGCCGCTTTATCGATTGCTCCTATCCGCTGATGGCAACTGCACGCTTATCTGGTATGATGCTGAATTACAAAAAGCTCATGGCATATGGACTGGAGGGGCTGAAAAAGCTGATCCGCTCACAGAAGCCCAATACCTTTTTAAACAGCTGTGTGGAAAGCTTAACGCTACTGCAGGAGGTTATCGACCGTCAGATTGAGCTGGTGCGGGAAGCAAAGCTGGATGCTGCGCGCAGCCGATTGCAGGATCTGGAGCTGATGGAACGCGATCTTGCGGTAATCCGCACACAGAAGCCTGCGACCTTTCATCAGGCGCTGCAGCTGTTCTGGATTTATGCCTTAGTGGCAGGGGTTATCAATTACGGTCGCATGGATGATGTGCTGGGGCCGTATCTGCAGCGTGATCTGGAGGACGATCTGATTACGGAGGAGGAAGCGTACCGGTATCTGAAGTCTCTGTGGAAAATGATTGAGAACCGCCGTACAACGGTAAATGGACGTATCATCGTCGGCGGAGAAGGAAGAGAGCATCCAGAGGAAGGCGATACCTTTGCGCGTATCTGCCTGCGTGTCTGTCGGGATACCCGCTACGTGGAGCCGCAGTTTACGCTGCGCTTCAGTAAAAATACCCCGGCGGATATCATGGATATGGCATATGACTGCATCGGATCCGGTGCAACCTATCCGACGCTGTACAATGATGATGTCAATATTGAGGCAGTCATGTACGGCATGCGTGTATCCCGTGAGATAGCGGAGCAGTATGTTCCCTTCGGCTGTGGAGAATTCGTGATTCAGGGAAAAAGCGTCGGTACACCGAATACCCTTTTAAACCTGTTGAAGCTTCTCAATATCACCTTAAATGCAGGGATTGATCCAATGGATGGCAAGGCGAAAAACGGTCCGGTTTCCATACCGGAGTGCAGTGCGTTTACCACCTTTGATGAACTGTATGATACCTATAAGGAGCTGCTGGATTATTATTTTGACCTCAGTGTGGAGGCACAGAAGCATTCCTATGAGGTGATGAATCAGGAGGCAAGCTTTCTGTTTACCTCGATCCTGATGGATGACTGTATCACCCGTGGAAGGGCATTGCTTGACGGTGGTGTACAGATTCTGGGCGGTACCAATGAAACCTATGGAAACATCAATGCCAGTGATGCTCTGTATGCGATCCGTAAGCTGGTATATGAGGATAAGGTATACACACTACAACAGCTGCATGAGGCACAGCTCGCAGATTTTGAAGGCTATGAGCAGCTGCGAAGAGACCTGCTGCATGCAGACAAATATGGAAATGACAAGCCGGAATGCGATGCACTTGCCAATGATTTATATGAGTTTGTCGCTAAGGGAATACGGCAGCGGGGCATTGACGCGGGTCTTGGCTATTATCTGATTGTTATTTCCAATAATCAAACGAATACAGACTGGGGTCATCAGACCTTCGCCAGTCTGGATGGACGGAAAACGGGTGTCTTTATGAATCCTGCGAATAATCCGCAGGGCGGCGCCGCAAAGAGCGGACCGACAGCCTGCTTGAATTCCCTAAGCAGATTTCAGGCAAAATATCATGGCGGCAGTGTGCAGAATATCAAATTCACACCGCGCATGTTCAATGAGGATCGGGATAAAATCCGAATCCTGTTTGATACGTATTTTAAGAAGGGCGGCTGCCAGCTGATGGTGACCGTTGTGGATCACGGCGTACTGGAGGATGCACAGAAGCATCCGGAAAAGTATCCGGATCTGATTGTGCGTGTAGCCGGCTACAGTGCTGTCTTCGTGAATCTTACCAGAGATATTCAGGATGAGCTGCTGAGCAGGATGCTGTATGATTAACGTCACGAATATTGAGCGCTTTGCGACTCATGACGGTCCGGGTATTCGCACAACACTCTTTCTGAAGGGATGTCCACTGTTTTGTCCATGGTGCGCCAATCCGGAGACACAGAGTGTGAAAAGCACAATGTTTCACAATGCCGTGCGCTGTGTTGGCTGCCGGTTGTGTGAGCGGGCATGTCCGCATCAGGCCATCACGTTTGCGCAGGGAAACTTCACGTACAGGGAAGACCGCTGTCAGCGCTGCGGTGCCTGTGAACGGGTGTGTCTGCAGGATGCCATAGCATTTCAGGGAAAGGAAATGACGCTGGAAGCGATTATGGCGGAGCTGTGCAGGGATTGGGACTATTATGAAAACTCCGGCGGCGGTATCACCTTCAGCGGTGGTGAACCGTTTGTTCAGCAGGAAGCATTATGGGAGCTGCTTCGTGCCTGCAAGCAGGAGGGCTTTCATACCGCCGTGGAAACGACCGGTAACTACTCCAGCGATTTGCTGATACGCATGATGCCGCTGATTGATCTTTTTCTATTTGACTTCAAGCATCCGGATGATGCCATTCTGCATACGGTTACCGGTGCGGATGGAGCTTTGATTAAGGAAAATCTGCGTTATCTTCTCAAGGTGGATCCACAGAAGGTAATTGTACGCATTCCCGTCATACCGGGGTTCAATTATGAAAAGGACACACTGGAATCCGCATTGCGATATCTGAAATCCATTGGTGTCTGCGAGGTGAATCTTCTCCCGTACCATACACTGGGAAAGGTGAAATACGAAAAGATGGGAAAACCGTATACCTTATCGAATAAAATGCTGCAGAAAGAGGATCTGATGTGTTATCTGGAATATGCCCGACAGCTCGGTATGCAGGCGAATATCGGCGGATAGGGGTGCAGTTCTGCAAAAGCACACGGCACATCATGATGCAACGCGAATACTGCCGGAGCAATCCGGCAGTTTTTCACAGAAGAATGTGACAGAAGATAAATTCATGGTTTTCTTCAAAAGAAACTTTTGGTATACTGAATACGTGAAAGAGAAAGAGGGTTCGATATGTTAGCAGAAACAGCAGTGAAATATTATCATATGGGATACAACTGTGCGGAAAGCATCATTCGCGCAGGCAATGAGGTATATGGTCTTGACCTGCATGACAGGGATATGAAGATGACAGCAGCCTTTGGCGGCGGCTTTCAGATTGGAGATGTATGCGGTGCCCTGTGCGGTGCAGCCTGTGTAGTTTCCGCACGCTATGTGGAAACAAAGGCACACGACTGTTCTTTTCTTCGAACACTGACGCAGAAGCTGGTCATAGCATTTCAAAATAAAATGGGTTCTCGTCTTTGTGCGAAGATTAAACCGGTGTATCACAGCAAGGAAAAGAAATGTGAGCATACGGTGGAAACTGCCGCAGCCATTCTGGAGGAGGTCATCCGGGAATGGGATGAGGAAAGAAAAGGCATACAGGGATAGTAAGTTGTCTTTTCCGCTTTAAGGAATCCTCATAAAATCAGCTTAATCAAAAGAATCAGGCGCATCGGCTGATCAATGTGCTTGATCTTTTACTGTTTCTAAGTTTGCAGTCCTCTTCCTTTGAACAGGAATCGGATGAAGGAGAAGCTGTTTGTATTTTCCTTGTCTTTTTTTAATATTACGCATATCCTGAATATAGGAGATGATGCTTATGAAGGAAGGAACTCTGGTATATTACCTGAATGAGGGGCAGATTCATGATGGACATGTTATTGATGTGGAAACCAAACAAAACGGTTTCGTGTTCAGCATTGACAGCTATGGAGAATGCGGTGGTTTCTGCCGTATTGATTCTGCACAGATCAACCGCACGGTGTTTGAGGATGTTGAGGAAGCGAAAAAGCACGTAAGATAACATGCAGCTGTTGTACAGCCTGTCACAGACTATAGAGGGATACATACGCAGTAATGGAAACGCTGTGAGGTGGTGTAGACCTCCTATGATATCCATATACCTGTCTCAGCTGCTTCCAATGGGGTTGTTTCGGCTTGTCTGATTGAAAAATTCTTGTCGTATGCGAAAAGTCTACAGCTGTGCCATGTTTTCCTGTCCGCAGTGCGGTATCATAAAGAAAAGCATACCGACGGATGGATACTTTCTCACACTTAGGACAGCATAAAAAAATCAACCGGTGTATATTCCTTGAGGTTGATTTTTTTTAGTTCATTCTTTGCAGTAGGGAAAACAGCTATTTCCTGCCTGTCTGCTTCAATGCCTGCATGGTTTCATCAAAGGGACAGATCATATTACTCAGTCTGCTGATTTGCGCGGCCAGTGTGTATTTTGTGGAAAGGGGAATCTCCCCACCCTTTTGAAATGTCGCAAGCTGCTCCTTTTGCACTCCTGCCGCCGCAGCTACAAAGGATAGCGGCAGCTTATATTTTTCTACCAGAACATTCAGCAGTGCCTTCACAATATCGTCATTATCCACCCTCCATGCAGGAAGGGTGATGAAATTGGATACAAACGAACAGATCAGTGCCTGTTCCTGCTCTGTATGCTCCTTTACGTTTACACTGATTCCCATTGCCTGCAAAACAGCTTTCATATCAATGCCGCTTACCTCTTCCGCAGTTTGCAGGATGTCAAATAATTCCATATTATAAGCCTCGCTTTCGTAATGCTTCCGTATGCAAGTATGTGCAGGATAAACAGATATATCCGGCAGCATACCTCTGAACGCAGTTATCTACAGTTTAGCGCAATAGACAATAAAAATGAAGTAAAAAATACCATCGGTTTCTTAAGGTATGTTAATCGGTGACAGGAAGTATACGGCGGTTTAAACCAGACTTTAGAAGGACTTACAAAAACGGCATTGCAGAGAGATGAGGAAGACTGTACACAATTGCCGCATCCCTGCTTTTATATCTGCCGGTAAGGCGTTGAAAGCATATAGCTTTCAATGAAAAATACCGGGCTAATAATCTGCCAGTTCATATCTAATATATCACAAAGGAGGCTGTTTGATCATATCCGCTTCATTTGTAAAATTGTGTTTTGTGATGAGTGCCACGATAATCAAAATCGAACTTATAGCGAATATAGCCTGAAAAACATCGGTATCAAATGCTTCAAATACAATCCCGTAGCTGATGATAGTTTCTACGATATGTTGCTTTTGCGTGCGCTTTGTGAAGGGTTGTAGCTATTCACCGACTATGGATACCTGTGAAGGGGAAAACCGTATAGCAGATCGACAGGGGAATGCTTTAAAGACAATGCGAATATGATAAAATCCCTTTTAACGTGAAAAATAGAAAAAGTTATCAAAGATTTGCGGATTTTTTAGGAATTTGACAGATTCCATACGTATAGAAGGGGGTAAGGAGCCCTTACAGAATGGAGGACATAAAAATGTCAAATGCAATGCATCAACTCAACTACAGTAACGATCTATTTTTTAAGTACACCCTTTCCCGTGAGGATGAAGGCTCTGTGTACGCCCGCAACACCATCATTGAGCGTGTTACCGGAATCAGGGTAAAGGAAAGCACCGTACTCAATCCCAACCTGGATCCAGGCATCATCGGAAAGAAGCGCATCATTCTGGATGTGCATGTAAAGGATGAACAAAATCGTCATTTCAATATCGAGATGCAGACGACCTGTAAGGGAATAGCGGAAATGATGCGCTTTGAATTTTACGGTGCCAGAGCGTTGAACAATCAGCTGAAAAGCGGTGAGTTTTATGATCAATTAAAGCCGGTTTATCAAATTATCTTCATTGATGAGTATGCATGGAACAACAGAAATCTGATCAATCAGTATCAGATGCGCAATGAGCAGGGAGAGAATGAAAGCTACTACCCACTCATCCTTCGCACCTTTGTTCATATGCCGGCAATCAATGACATCGTAAAGGAGAAGGAAATGCAGAGGCTGAATGACTTTGAACAGCTGGTATACCTGTTTGAAAATAATGAAAAAAATGATATACTGAAGTCAAAGGAAAGGCTGGTGAGGGTATTCATGAACAAGTATGAGGAAATGCAGAAGGATGACGAGCTGTGGTCAACCGCAATGGCGATCCAAATGGGAGAAGCACGTTACCGCAACGGCTTGCGTGACAGCTTTGAAGAGGGAAAAGCTGCCGGAAAAATGGAAGGAGAGAGGCAGCTCCTACACAAACTCATAGAAATTAAGTATCATGAGGATTGCGCAACGTGGCTGCAGGCATTAACTGAGGAGCAAATGCAGATTGTGTCCACTTTACTACTGGAATGTGATACCTTTGAGTCACTCAGAAAACGATTACATAAATCTGACAAGAAATAAGCTGTCTGTAATTCCAGAATAAAATACTTAGAACACAACAGAAAAGCCATCCTGTATAGAAAAGGGATGACTTTTTTTTCAGGTTCTTCGGTAATCAGCGTTATCTCTGTATACAGGGCTGTAGGTAATGTTTTACCATTTGCTATGCCTTTTCCTGCATGAAGGTGTGCTGATGAATGGCAATACTGTTTAAGATACACTGTAGTGATCGCTATTTGTATTTTTAAGTTGATAAGTACTTCATGGAAGCTGTACGGAGTGGTTGTGAACTACCGCCAGCTAAAGAGCAAGCGGCTTCTTATAAAGTATGGTAAAATAAAAGATGACAGGATACAATTTGGATACAAAAATTATGTATCATACAGAAAAGAGGTGATAGCATGCGGCTTCTGATTGTTGAGGATGAACGGGCCATCGCAGAGGTGATGATGCTGAATCTGAAAAGAGTCGGCTATGAATGCGAGTATGCGCAGGATGGGGAAATGGGGGTAGCAATGGTGGAGAAACAAAGCTATGATCTGGTTCTGCTGGATATTATGCTTCCGAAAATCAATGGCTATGAACTGATGGAATATCTTGCACAGCTGCAGATTCCGGTAATTTTTATCACGGCAAAGGGCAGTGTGCAGGACCGCGTAAAGGGTCTGCATATGGGAGCGGATGATTATCTTGTGAAACCGTTTGCGGTGGATGAGCTTACAGCAAGAGTGGAAAGTGTGCTGCGTCGTTATCATAAAAGTATGCAGGATATCCATGTACTGGACGTCACGATTCATACAGCGACCCGTTTGGTGGAAAAGGAGAACCGCACCATCGCTTTGACAAAAAAAGAATATGAGCTGCTGCTGTATCTGGTTCAAAATAAAAATATCGCACTGTATCGGGATACGATGTATGAAAAGGTCTGGCATGAGGAGGAGTTTGAACAGACACGCACCCTGGATTTGCATATACAGCGTCTGCGCAAGAAACTGGATTGGCACAGGGTGATTCAGACCGTGTATAAAATCGGTTATATGCTGGAGGTGAAGGATGAAGTTCAGCGATAAGCTCACACTGAGCAGCACTGCAGTTATCGCGATTCTGTTTTCCACCGGCGCAACCTTTATGATGGTACAGAATCATGACCACCTTTTGCAATCCTATATATCCCGCAATATGCAGACGCACGATCTGGAATCCTTTTCTCTGGAATCCAAGCTGACACAGGATGCCACATCCAATCTGACCTCCTTTGGGAGTGATGAAAAGGCAATAAGAAGCCGCTCAATGTATTATCTTCAGCAGGTTGCCAGTCATATGAACCAGCCGCAAACCCAGTATGCTTTGCTGGATACAAAGCATACCGTGCTGTATGCGACAGGGGAGAAAAAGCTGTTTGAAGAGCATTCGCTGAATGACCCGCAGACCTATCGCATTGTCTCCTATAACGATTCCCGTATCATGCTGGTCAGCAGTCAGATCACCGTTGGGAAATTCACCTACCTTTTGGAAAGCGGTTATGATATCACATCCTGCTTTCAGGAGCGAAATCGGCAGTTTCAAACCTTTTTTCTCACACTGCTGTGCGTCCTGCTGTTCTCCTTTCTGCTGCTGAAGCGGCTGTCCGTCTATCTCAGCAAACCGATTCTGAAGCTGCATGAGGCAAGCCGCCGTATCGCATCCGGGAATTATGAGGAACGCACCAGTATCCAGAGTGATGATGAAATCGGAGAGCTGAGCCGCAGCTTTGATGAGATGGCAAAAGCGACCCAGCAGACCATTCAACAGCTGGAGGTCGACCTTGCACAGCGGGAGGATTTTATGAGCAATTTTGCCCATGAAATCAAGACACCGATGACGGCGATTCTCGGGTTTGCGGACACCTTGCGCACGTATGACTGTGATGTGGACACAAGGAAAAAATGTGCGGATTATATTTATACAGAGGGCAAGCGTCTGGAAAAACTGTCCTATACCCTAATGGATCTTCTATCCCTGAGCGGGAAGGACATACAGCTGCAGCCCGTTTCTATTGCCAGTGTGGTGAAGCAGCTGCGCCAATATTACGATGCTGTTTCCATTACGGATCGGCTTTGCTTCCATTGTGCTTCCTGCACGGTGTATGCGCTGGAGGAGCTACTCTTCAGTGCCCTGCGCAATCTGATCGATAATGCCATCAAGGCATCCGACGCCGATCAGGAAATATTAGTAAAGGGAGAGCTGTGCGGGAAGAGCTATCGCATATCGGTAACGGATCATGGAATCGGTATGCGGGAAGATGATATCCAGCAGGCATCCCAGCCGTTTTATATGGCGGATAAGTCAAGAGCCCGGCAACAGGGCGGTGCAGGTCTTGGCCTGAGTATCGTCAAGCGAATCTGTGATCTGCATGGCAGTCCCCTGCTGATTACCAGTAAACTGCATGAGGGAACGGTTGTTGCGATGCTGCTGGAGGTGATCGATCATGAAAACTAGAATTGCATTTGCCTTGTGTCTGGGCGTTTGCAGTCTGTCTGTATTGCTGCCGCTGGGTATCTTTTACATCCAGGACAGCGTTGCAGTGGATAAGGATATCGTGTGGCAGTCATCCACGGAGGATATCGCCAAAAACTATCCGGTTGTCTCCAGAGTATATGCCAATTTCTATCAGGGTAATGAAACCATGATGGATAATGAAAGCTTTCATCTGTCCGATATGAGTGCCTATACAGAGAAGCAGCAGAGTCAGCTTACAGAGGTGAAAAAGAAATATAGCCGGGAGCTGAATCAGCTGCTTGCACAGGGAATCTTTCCCTATGAGCTGCTGGATTTGAAGAAGGGGGAGCCCTTTTCCGTCGAATTCGGCACTTTGTCCCAAATGAGTGAAAAAAGCGGTGCCTGGCAGCTGAATCAGGTATACCGCCTAAATACAGCGAATGATAATATCGGGGATTTCACACTGGACAAGCAGACCGAGAAGATTTTGAATCTTGAATTTTACAGGTATGAAGTAAAGCAGTACAGCGAACAGGAGCGTAAGGAATTCGCCTGGAATATGATTCAGTATCTGGGTCTTGATTCCCTAAAGGACTGGACCTATACCAGATATGGCTATGAATCCTATAAGGCGAAGGTACAGGTGTATTGCGAGGTGGAGAATTTAGGGGATTCCTCACGATTTACGATGGGAATCACACCATTGGGGCAGCATATCTCTACGACATTGTATAATTATATACAGCATTGAGAACGCTGAATATCGGCGTTTTTTCTATTGGTTTTTGTCAAAGCTGCATCGTATTAACAGTGAACAAAAGATACTCGCAGAATATACAACTGTGATACAACCGGATGCTAAAGTAGCAGCAAGGAGATGATATAATGAAAAAACTATGCATGCTGCTTTGCTGTATTACACTGCTTGCAGGCTGTGTAAGCAGGGAACAAGCCATATCGGATAAAGCTGGCGGAAAACCACAGAAGCAGAATGCTTCCAATGAAGCGCTGCAGCTAAAGAGATGGTCGTTTCGCTCCCTCAATCAGGGGGATGGAAATGAACAGGGCTTTTACCGTATAAAAACTATCGATAACGGTGGAGGGAACCTGTATTCCAATATCTTATATACCGATTATGAGAATAAGAAAGAAATCTTTTTATGTGATAAGCCGGAGTGCAGACACAATGACACTTCCTGCACCTCATATTATGCAGGTCTGGATATGATTACGCAGCTGATCGTTCAGCAGGACCATGTATATCTGATAGCAAATGAGGATAGTGTTGTTAATGAAAAAAATGAGACTGTAACCGTACCTGCTAGAATTTTACAAATGGATCTGGATGGTAAGAACCGCAAAGAGCTCTGTCAGCTTCCAAGCGGCTATGGCTTCAGCTATGAGGATTGGGCAGTAGCCGGGGATGTGTTGTATGTTCCTGTGGAGAAGACGGAGAATGTGAGTACCGAAGAGGGAGAAATGAGCTCCGCCGTACAGGTGGTCCGTGAAAAAAAGCTGTATGCCATACAGCTGAGCAGCGGCGAACAAAAGGTGGTTGCGGATATGAAAAACAAAAGCATTCTGGGGTGTATGGGAAGAAATCTCATCGTCAATGCCTACCGTTATAAAGAAGATCCGGAAGAGCTTTTGGATAAGGGGGATTTTGCAGGCTATGACCGCGCATCACAGCAGGCCGAGATTGCGTATGAACGCGTCAACGTGGATAGCGGAAGGGTGGAAAAAAGCTTTCATACAGATGCGGATACTTTGGGTGTCTTTGTCAACGACAGTATCTATTATACGGATACCGGCGGCATGCTGAAGCAGCTGAATATGAAGGATGGCAAGGTATATGCTCGAAAGCAGCTGGATACATCATCAGCCAGCTTGATGTTTGGTGAAGATGACCATCTGTTCCTGTATCTGGGAGAAAAGGAATATATATACAGCTTGAAGGATGACAGCTTGAAACCGGCTACGCTGCAAATGTCGGATACACAGGAGCCGATCCGCCTGCTTGGAGAATCCAGGGACATGTATTATGTCATCTATGATCAGGTCGGAGAGGTAAAGAAGACATGGGCAGGTACGGATCAGTATGAGGCAAGCAGCTATGCCTATGGATTGATAAAAAAGAAGGACTACTGGAACAACAAGGCGGATTATATACCGGTGGATGTCATTGTGAAAGGGGAATAGCAGCATGCTGGAAATCAAAAATGTAAGTAAATCCTATGCGGATAAAAGAGTGCTGCATCATATCGACCTGCGTCTTTCTCATGGCATCTATGCACTTCTTGGCCCCAACGGTGCCGGAAAATCAACGTTGATGAATATCCTGTGCAATCAGCTGAACTATGAGGAAGGCAGTGTTTTGTACAATGATAAGGATATCCGTGAGCTGAAGCAGGCGTATTATGCGTTGCTCGGTTATGCTCCGCAGCAGCAGGGACTGTATGATGAATTCAGCGGGGAACGGTTTCTGACCTATATGGCTTTGCTGAAAAACATCGACAGGAAACAGATACGAAAGGAGGTGCTGCGTGTCGCAGAGCTTGTGAATATGCAACAGCACCTCAAGCAGCGCTGCGGTGCATATTCCGGTGGTATGAAGCAGCGTATCCTGGTTGCGCAGGCATTGCTGGGGAGTCCGGAAATTCTGCTGTTCGATGAACCGACGGCAGGCCTGGATCCGAAGGAGCGGGTGTCTCTTCGTCGTGTGTTTGATTCGCTGAAGGAGGAGCATACCCTGCTGATTGCAACCCATGTGGTAAGTGATGTGGAATCCATTGCAGATGAGGTTATCTTTTTAAAGCAGGGCAAGCTGATCGCACAGGGTGGTGTTGATGAGCTGCTGCTTTGCCATCCCGGTATCGCTTCACTGGAGGAGCTGTATCTGCATCTGTTTGCCGGGGAAGCATCATGTTGAAAAATCTGTATGCAATGGAGCTGTATAAGCTGTGGAAAAATAAAAGGTTTCTGCTGTTTCTTTTCCTGCTGCTGTTATGCAATATCGGCTTTCTTTCCTACGAAACATGGGGGCAGCAGGGTGCAGAAACAACAGCCTATCAGAAATTATCCACCCATCTGCAGACCTTATCCAGTGATGAGCGCTTCACGTATCTGCAGGGGCATGCACACGATGTGGAGCTCGCCTTTGTACGTGAACAAATCCGCAATCTGAAAACACAGCACGACCCGCAGGCGGAGATGCGGATTGCAGCCTTGCGCGACCAGTATCCCGAGCTTGATCAAAACGGAACTATACCTTCTTTATATACCGGTGATCTGGCAGCGGAAAATGCTTTCTTGCAGCCGATTATAAAACAGGCGGATACGGTGAAGCGGTATGCGGATTTTCTCAAAGAGGTCGAACAGAAGGCAAAAACGATATCCGCTATTTCCATATTTGCAAAGGAAGACAGCTTCTCCATCCGCAATATAGAGAAAAGCAAAGAGGATTATGCGGCAATGCATACAGTATCTATTGATTTCCAGCTGCAGGATGCCTTGCTGAAGGCGTTATCATATCCCATAACCGCTGTACTTGTCATGCTTGCAATTTTTCTATTTGCGACCATGGTATATCAGCAGGAGAGTCAAAGAAAGCTGCAGCCGATGCTGTATGGGACTTTACGTGGCCGGCATACCTATATGAATACGAAGACGGCTTCCATTGCAGTATCCTCAGCTGTGATTGTTGGCCTGTTTTACGGCAGTAATCTTCTGCTTATGGAGCTTGCGTATGGCGGCATTCACCTGTCTGCTTCCCTGCAATCGCTTGCGGCTTTTCAGCAATCCATTCTGCCAATCAGCATTTACCAGTTTCTTTTGCTGTTTTTCTTTCTGAAGATATGCATCTGTTTTATTTTCGCTCAGGCAATGCTGCTTCTCTGTATGGTTTTTAAGCATAGGGTAATCAGCTGTCTCAGTATGATTGCCTGTGTTCTGTTATCCTTGTTCATGCATATATTCCTATCTCCGACCGGGACCTTCCGTGTACTGTATTATCTGAATCCGATTCGCCTGTTTCAGGTGATTGAGCTGTTACAGGGCTATGTGAATTTCAATGTGTTTCAACAGCCTGTATCCCTAACATTGCTTTACGGCAGCCTGCTTTTCATTACGGCTGTACTATTGTTCGTGCTGCTGCATATCATGGTGGAGCGCTCTGGTCGCAGCTGTCAGCTTCCGGCATGGATACAGCGTATACATATGCCCGTCACCTGCAGTTTATGGGTACAGGAGTGCTATAAGCTTTTCTGGGTACAGAAAATAGCGCTCGTCCTGCTGGCTTTTGCCGGATTTCAGCTGTACAGCTATTCGCATACGCAGCTGTATACAAGTGAAAAGGAACGGTTGTGTTCCTCTTATATGCAAACGCTGCAGGGGGAGCTGACCAAAGAAAAGGAGCAGTTTCTTCAGAAGGAAAAGACCTATTATGAGGATTTGCACAAACAGGAGGCACGTCTGCAACAGCGTCTTGATCAAAAAGAAATCAGTATGGCGCAGTATCGCCGCCAGGTGGAGCCGATTTCCAACATGCTGTTAAAGGAGGAAACCTTTCAGGAGGTGCTGCAGGAATATGAATATGTAAAGCAGGATTCCTCACGTCAGTTTGTAGCTCCCTTTGGCTATCGGCGACAGTTTTTTGTATCTGATCGCTGGAGTACACTGATCTTTCTCTTCCTGTTTCTGCTGAGTATAGCGAATCTTCAATGCATTGAATATCGCAATAAACGGCAGATTTTGTTACAGACATGCGTGCATGCAAAAAAGGCGCTGGTAAACAGAAAGCTGATACTTGCATTACTATGCGGTACTGCCCTGTTTATCATGGCGCGTCTTCCACAGCTGCTCCTTCATGCAAAAACCTATGGATTTCCATGCATTACAGCGTCGATTACGTCCCTGCAGGAGTTTGCACAGCTGCCAGCCGGTATCCATATTGCAGGCTTTATGATAATGGCGGCAATCCTTCGAATGTGTGCCCTGCTTCCGGTTATCATGTTCTGCTTTATGGTTTCTGTCCGTGTCCGTCAGCAGCTGTTTACGCTGTTATCGGCATTGTTGATTTTTTTGTTTCCACTGCTGCTGTCTGCCGCCGGTATTCATGTTCTGGATGCGGTGAGTCTGTATCCGCTGCTGTATAATGAAAGCTGTATGACATCTGTTTCCGGAATGTGGAATCTATTGTTTTCCATCCTTGGTTATTTTCTGTTTTCCATTGCATGCTACCGCCTTGCCCGTTCCTTTGAAAAGTATGTATAAGAAAAAACACTTCCCGTTCATAGCTGCATTTAAGCAGAAGGGAGGTGTTTTTCTTTAAGACAGTGCTGCTAGTTTGCCAAAGCATCATCCAGACGCTTCACACTCAGTGTGACGGTAACGCCTGTACTCAGGGTCAGCGTTAAGGCGATAGCCGCACTGACTGCCATATCGATTATATCACCGGCTGATAAGGTTTCAATCACACTGCCGGAATAGATGGACTCTGTTGCGATTGCCAGCAGATGGCGTTCTTCCGTACTCGGTATGGCTGCACCGTTGCGTCGTACAGCAAGGGTAACGGCAGCCCCCAGTGAAGCGGAAGCGTTGAACATATAGTTGATTTCATAGACACCGCTGGTAACTATGGTTAATGCATTCACAGGGGCAAGATCAACATTGGAAGCAGGCATATCCACAGGAAGAGGCAGCTGCTGCTCAGCACCGATTAACAAATTCAGTGTCTGGGCGGAATCATTATACTTACCACCATAGGCAAGTAGACCTCCTCCGCCACCGCCTGGTCCAGTATCCCCGCGCGGGATGATGAAATTCAGCTCGATGCCATCCGGTGTTTCAACGTAGGACACATTGGCAGGAGTACCCGGTTCGGAGGTTGTCGTACTTCCAACTCTTACAATCGGTGTAGCTCCTGTTTCACCCTGCGGTCCTTGTTCACCCTGTGGTCCGGGTTCTCCCTGCGGCCCTGGTTCCCCCTGTGGGCCTGGATCACCAATAGGACCTGTCGGTCCGATGGCACCATCGGCCCCTGTAACACCAGTGGTACCTGTAGCACCTGTATTTCCGGTAGCCCCAGTTGGTCCCGTGGCTCCCGTCGGTCCTGTCGGCCCAATATCTCCAGTAGCACCAGTTACACCAGTTGCTCCGGCAGCGCCTGTACTACCGGTGGCTCCCGTCGGTCCTGTCGGCCCAATATCTCCGGTAGGACCAGTTACACCGGTTGCTCCGGCAGCGCCTGTACTTCCGGTAGCCCCTGTCGGTCCGGCAGGTCCGGTAGGCCCAGTTGCTCCATTTTCACCCGTAGCGCCAATGGCACCCGTCGGTCCGGTATTTCCGTTTGCCCCAGTTGGTCCTGTAGCTCCGATAGGGCCTGTTGCCCCTGTATTTCCAGTAGCACCAGTTGCGCCTGTCGGCCCGGTAGCTCCTACGCCGGGTCCTGTCGGTCCCGTAGCCCCTGTAACTCCGGTATCACCGCGGGGAATAACGAAATCCAGTACATGATTTGGCCCCCCGCTGTCATGTACCTGTGCCGGTGTTCCCGGGTCAGCTGTTGTTGTGGAACGAATGGTTATCGTCTCAGATAATCCGGTAGCGCCCGTAGCGCCGGTGAGACCTGTATTTCCGGTAGCTCCTGTAGCTCCAGTGGCACCTGCTTCTCCTGCCGGACCTCTGAATCCCCGCGGCCCCCGCGGTCCAGGACAGCAGCATACATCATAGTCACCCTGGTCACAGGATGAAGAACTGCATTCATTGCAGCAGTTTTTGTCATCAAAATCATAGTCATCATAATGCATATCGTTCACCTCATTTATGTTAATTCATTTTAGTATATGGCTGAGCTTAAAAATGGGGAATGGTATTGTCCCGGTTCCGATGAAAAGACATGATTTTTTTAAGTATCCGGCAATCAGCTGTTAACTGATTGTCCGGTTTTATGAAAGAAAAACGATTCGGATGTGCAGTTGTCTATCAGGATATAGCGATTCCTGCGCTGGCATAGCCGGCAACTGTGTTGACAAGGCTCAATCCGGCAGCAGTAGCAGTGAATACAAGCAGCAGTCTGGTCTGGTTCGTAACTGCAATCGATAGACCTGTTGTTGTACCGGAGGATATCGTTCCGATAGCGATTACCCCGGTTATTGCCGGAGCAAGTGTCACAACTGCTCCTGGGACAGCTGTGAAGGAATTGTTTGGTGCTGTAGACTGATAAAGTGTTGCTGTGATCGTTACAGTGGAGCCAACCAGCGACAAAGCGGCAGTGGTTGAGAAAAAAGCAGAAATGGAAGTTATGGTACCTGCTCTTGGCATGGAAAATGCAAAGTTTGTCAGCGTTCCCGCTGCATTGGTCAGGTCAATAACACCACCTACAATGCTGACACCTGGCGCAGAGCTGCCGAAGCCGACAAAGCCCGGTGTACCAACAAGTCCGCCAGCAATCGTTGTTAGTGATAACGGAATACCGGAGCTGTAAGGAATGATTGCAGAGCTTCCTGCCAGACCGGTAGCTCCGGTTGCTCCAGTGACACCGATTGCGCCATCAGCTCCAGTAGCACCAGTGGCTCCGGTAGGTCCTGTGGCACCATCAGCCCCGGTGTTTCCGGTTGCTCCTGTCGGTCCCGTTGCTCCGGTCAAACCGGTACTTCCCGTAGCGCCTGTCGGTCCGGTATTTCCCGTGGCACCAGTTGGTCCCGTAGCACCGTCAGCCCCGGTGTTTCCCATAGCCCCGGTCGGTCCCGTAGCACCTGTTAAACCGGTATTTCCAGTAGCACCAGTCGGTCCGGTAGGCCCGGCAGCACCATCGGCGCCGGTATTTCCCGTGGCTCCGGTCGGACCTGTTACGCCGTCAGCTCCCGTGTTTCCGGTAGCCCCGGTCGGTCCTGTTACCCCTGTGCTTCCGGTTGGTCCAATCCCTCCGGTAGCTCCGGTACTGCCTGTTGACCCGGTCGGTCCGATAGGACCGATTCCACCAGCTGCTCCGGTAATACCGGTAGCCCCGGCAGGTCCCGTTGGTCCGGTAGGCCCCGTGCTTCCCGTCGCACCGGTCGGTCCTGTCGCCCCCGTATTGCCTGTTGGTCCGCTAACGCCGTTGGCTCCGGTGTTACCCATAGGTCCTGTTGGTCCGGTTACACCGTTCGCTCCGGTATTTCCAGTAGCTCCTGTTATGCCGCTGGCACCAGTCGCCCCCGTAGCGCCTGCTGGCCCGATGGGTCCGGTATTTCCCGTAGCTCCGGTTGAGCCTGTGCTTCCGGTCGGACCCGTTGGTCCTGCCGGTATAGTGAACAGCAATGAAGCGCCGGAAGGTGTAAATGTCTCAGTGACACTGGCCTGTGTTCCCGGATCTCCGGTAATGGTTCCTGCAACGGTAATCACAGGTGTCATGCCCGTAGCTCCCGTGTTTCCGGTAGCTCCTATGCTTCCTGTCGGTCCGGTATTTCCGCGTAATCCTGCCGGTCCTGTATTTCCGGTATTTCCGGTAGCCCCGGTAGCTCCGGTAGGCCCGGTAGCGCCTACACCCGGTCCTGTCGCCCCGGTAGCCCCTGTTGAACCCGTCGGTCCGGTTGCTCCCCGAAATCCGCGTGGTCCCCGCGGTCCCTGGCAACAGCTGTTACAGTCACAGCTGCAGGAAGAAGCATCCTCGCCATAGCAGTCATCATGGTAATTATAATCATCGTAATGCATATTGCTCACCTCACTTTCTAAAACAGTACAGTATATGTAAGATAAAAATTCGTGTCGTGTTAAAGTCCCGGATTTTATATAAATACATATCCCAAAGCAAAAAAAGCACTCCTTTTTCTAATCTGTCTGAAGTACATCCTACATAGAACGAAAGGATAGCGTCTTCAGACTTTTCATCGGATACTCCTTTGGGGTATCCCCTCGTAAAAACAATACCAGTCACATGATGTGAATGGTATTGCAGGACCAGAGGATATCAATTAATAGAATGCAAATATTCAGGTATTGTGATAAAAATGTCAGAATCTTGTTTCTATACATCAGGCTATTCTAACAATATTTAATGATGCTCCGGTGCCGGATTGCAGGGTAACCGTACCATTTACTCCGTAAATTTGTAATGATAAAACATCCCCTGCTGTTAAAGACTGCATGAATGATACACTATATTCATTTGAGGATGTTGAGGACGTACTGATAGAGTTTAATATCGGCGTACCATTCCGTGTTACTCTTGATGACATTGGCAATCCAGATGTCATTTTGATAACATAGGATATGAAATAGGTACCTGTTTGATTAACTGTGAACTGCGTATTCGAAGCATTTGCCATAAATCCGTTTATATAGGGCTGAACAGGCAGAGGAATATTCGTTCCATCGGATGTTACCGAAACGGTAGCAGCGGAAATATTCAGTGCGGAGAGTGCATTCGTGATAACAGAAGTCCCGGTTGGACCTGTGGCACCTGTATTTCCTGTCGGCCCCGTATTTCCAATAGGTCCTGTTGCCCCGGTCGGACCTTGAAAACCGTGTGGACCGCGCGGCCCCGGACAGCAGCACGGGGTATAGTCATATGGATGACAGGAGGGCATACTGCATGGATCACAGCAGCTGTCATCGTATTCATCATAGTGCATAATACGTTCCAGTATATGGGGAACATACAAATCCTGTATTTACATTCTCCCATATCCGTTGCAATTTCTTTACATAACACAGGGAAAATTCACCTGCTTCCAGGCATCTTTATGGCAATACCTCCGCCGGCTTGCTATGGAGGCAGAAAAAAGCGGAGATGTCCTAACCTCCGCGCATCCCTTTACAGGATAAATAAATCTATACTGCAGCTTGAAACAAAGGTGATATTCCTGTTTGTCTGATTGGCAAGAACAATCATACCATATTCATTTCTTATAACCGTTCCAATGGAAGGCGTCTGTGTGTTGGTAGTGATATAGACATTTTCTCTTCCTACCGGGAGTAGAGAATGGATAACAGCATCACAATCAGCACAGCAATCCGTCAAGGCAGGCACCGGCTCTGGTAAATATACAATGGCGTCATTGTACACGGCATCATTGATCTGAATCGTATCAATACTGCAGATTGATAGATACTGGGAAGTATTTTGAGAGTTTATAACCTCGAATACACCGGTACGTCCATTCGGTCCCAATAGCAGTGCGCCTGCACGTCCGACAGCGGCAACTCCGCTTTCCAACGTAATAAATAAATCCTGATTCGGATAAAGCGTAATGATCTGCTGGAGGATATTTCTTATCTGCTCCTTACAGTCACAGCAAACGGTTTCCGAAGACCCGGCAGGTCTTGTGGGACCGGTAGCGCCTGTTGCTCCACTTGATCCTGTGGCACCCGTTGGTCCGGTAGCTCCACGATATCCTCGCGGACCCTGTGGTCCCTCACAACAGCAGCTCTCAGCACTGCTGCAGGATGGCGCCTGCTCTGCACAGCAATTGTCCATGCAGGCATAATCATCATAATGCATACTGCTCACCTCGCTTTCTGATACAGTATAAGCTATGCTGTCTGCATAAATATGTATTGACGATATTCCAGAGAGACTTGTATTTCTGTAAGTTATATACATATATATAGCCATAACGGTTGATAGATGAAGCCCTAGATAGTGACAGGCATATTCAGTTTCATGCAGGGTGTCTGTATGCTGTTGTGAATTTCCATGGCGGATGAAACAGGTGTTGATGTGTTTCCATTGAACATCCGTAAGGGTATAAAAACAGGGAAAGCTGTCAGAGATGACCATAGCCATAACGAAGCCCTGCTGTCAGGAATGCTCTTTCTTCTTTCTGATTTGTCTAACCTTTGTTACATCATATTGCGGACTTTTTGTCGTGCGTATGCTATACTGTTAACATAAATGAGGTGATTGTATGCTGTCTACAGAGCGTAAATTATATCTGCTGCAGAAGGTGGAAAGAGAAGGAACCATCCATGTACGGGATGTCGCAAAGCAGCTTAACATCAGTGAGACCACGATTCGACGCGATCTGATGGAGCTGGAACAGGAAGGAAAGGTGCGAAGAGTGCACGGCGGTGCTGTCAGAGAAAGCCTGAATCAGATTCTGACGGAATCCAGAGAGCTGCTGATGCAGGATCGTATGCTGATCAATTTTGACAGAAAATCCAGAATCTGTCGCAGTGCCAGTGAGCTGGTTGAGGACGGTGAGTGTGTCTTTCTGGATGGAGGAACCAGTATTGTCGCAATGATTGACTATCTGCAAAGTCGCCCTATCAAAATCGTGACACACAACCAGCTTATCGTACAGCGGTTGCATGATCCGGTTGCACAAATCATTATCATCGGTGGGGATTTTAATGCAAAATATCACATGAGTGAAGGACCGATGGCACAGAATATGCTTGGTCTTTACAATTTTGACAGAGCCTTTATCGGATGTGCAGGCATGGATCCTATCAGCGGACAATGCTATACAGCGGAAATGGGTACCAGGGAATTGAAGGAGATTGCGATGAAAAACAGTAATCACAGCTATCTTCTAATTGATGACAGCAAGCTGTTTGTAAAGGGCTTCTGCAAATTCACAAATGCGGATGCCTTTGAACAGATATTCTGCAATAGGCTGGATGAGACTGTGGAAAACCTGCCAGATAATATGAAATTTGTGGAATAAGCAATATATGGATATTGTATAAAAAAACCGGAAGCATTTTCGCAAATAGTGAAAGGCACTGGTTTTTTTTGCTTTTTTCCTTAAGGAGAAATGCTGATAATTTGATCAGTATGACCTGTAGTTTCTTATATCACGGTAAAGGTGATGAATGTGTCCCACTACTATTCTATATGCGATTGCTTGCATAAAATACGGGAGCAGTAAATAGAATTGCAACAATATTGTTGCAGAAAAAAGGCATTTTCGAGGGTGTGAATGCGTGATACTATTTTCCTGTAAAGGAGGATTTGATATGGAATTATCGAAAGTGACGATGATTTTAAGAGGGTATACCTATGAGCAGGTACGCTGTGTTGCTGAAGTTCTGATTAACAGCAGCTATGTGAAAAACATGGAGATTACTTTAAATACCAGCAATGCATATGAAATCATCAAAAAGATTGCTGATGAGTTTCAAGGGAGATTGCATATTGGCGCTGGAACCGTTCAGACATATGATGAGCTGGTTCAGGCGATTGCAGCAGGGGCAGTCTTTGTTTTATCTCCGAGAAAAATGAATCAGAAGATGCTCGATTATTGCAAGCAGCACAATGTGATTGCAGTTCCCGGGGCTTTTACACCATCCGAAATCGCAGAATCTTTGGAAATGGGAGCTGATATCGTAAAGGTATTTCCAGCGAATGAAGTAGGCTTTGATTATGCAAAAAAGCTCTGTGAACCAATGGGAGAGCTTCCTCTCATGGCGGTCGGAGGTATTCAGGCAGGAAATGTGAAAAAAGCTTTACAATCAGGTTATACTTATGTAGGAACAGCAGGCGGTCTTTTTGAGAAGGAAGATATTCAGAACATGCGAAAGGATCATATGTTGAAATCTTTAGAAGTATTCGAAAAAGAATTATTATAGATAGGAGAGATTCACTTGAAGGCTGCGCAAAGACAAAAAAAGCTACTGGAAATATTAACATACAGCGAAAATTATATGACTGTTCAAAGTCTTGCTGATACTTTTACTGTATCAAAGCGAACAATACATAATGATATTGCGCAGCTGGAAAATCAGGGAATAGAATTTGAAAAAAAGCCTAGTGCCGGATTAAAGCTGAAAAACAGAAAAGAGGCCCGCTTTGTAGAGCATATGGATAAATATCGGCCGGAGCAGCGTAGAAAGCAGCTTATGAAAGAACTACTGTTTTATGAAAATAGAATCACCTTTCAATCAGCCTCTGCGTGTTATATGGTGGGGGTAAGCTCGATTATTGCAGATATCCATTACATAAAAGAGCATATTTTAAATGATGCGACAGTGTCACTGATTGGAGATGAAAACGGTACCAGGCTGACGGGGACAGAAATAGAATGGCAAAAGGCGTTAATCTCATTTAATGAATATCTGATAGCATCGGAAAATCTGACATTCACGGATGATGCAATGCTGGCATTGTTTAAGGAATTCTATGATACAGATATCATAACAGCATGCTACACAACAATTCAGGCGCTGGATGATTTCAACATATATATTGCTGCACAGCATTATTTAATCAATCTGTTCAATGTCATGATTGTATTATGTCATCGCTTGAGAAAAGGATACCATCACAAAATTATCCATAATGCATTTTACAGCGATCAGATAATGGCGATGATGTATTATCTGATTGGTGATGATTTACTTCGTATTCTGAAGAAGGATTTAAACATCACTTATGAGGATGGCGATATATATTTCCTTTCTATGTATTTGAGTGCAAATCGGATTATGCTCAACAGCTCTTTACATAGACGGGGAAATCCATTTAAGCAAATAGTTGAAAATTTAATTGAAAGAATGTCAAACTGCGTCGATGTTGATTTAACGCAGGATCAGGATTTGTTTTACAATCTCTGTCTGCATCTGGAACCGATGATATATCGGTTGAAAAATCGAATTTATATCACTAACCCGATGTTATTTGAAATTAAGCAGCAATATCATTTGATGTTTGATTTGACCTGGATGATTATGGACTCTATAAGGACAACGCTTGGGGTCACGCTTACTGAGGATGAGGTTGGCTTTCTTATGCTTCATTTCCAGAATGCATTGGAGAAGAAAAAAAAGAGTAAGCGTATTTTGGTTGTGTGTCCAAACGGGATAACAACTTCGGAATTGATTGCCAACAGGATACGAAGTGTCCTGCCGCCTTTAGACATAATTGAAGCCGCATCGATTGATACGATCAACTCATTTGAATTAAGGAGTATCGATTTTATAGTGTCAACCATACCTTTGAAAAGCCTTGATAAACCGGTTGTAGTTGTTTCAATGCTGATCAATGATTCTGATATACAGAGGATTGAAGAGCTATATAAGAAAAAGTTATCAATACCCAAGGAAGCGGATGTACGCTTTATTGAAATCCCACAGTATTTGCATGAGAAAAATATTTATATTAATGGTGGGAAAATAACAAAGGATGAAATTATTCATCAGGTCTGTACGGGCCTGAATAAAGAAGGCTGTGTAGATGCGCATTTTGAAACCAGTGTATGGGAAAGAGAGCAGAAAGGAGGAACGGATATCGCGGTTGGAGGTGCAATACCTCATGGCGCAGTTTCCACTGTACGAAAAACACAATTGGCTTTATGGATCAATAAGGAGCCGGTGAAATGGTCTAAATACCGTGTGAAGGTGATTGTATTTTTCGCATTGAACAGCGAGGATACAGCAAAAACAAAGGTTATTTTGGAAGAAGCCTTTTCACTTATCAAAACAAAGGAAATGATAGAAAAGCTGTCTTCCATGAAGAATAAGAAGGCTGTTATAAAATATATATTTGGAGGAAGCCGATTTGATTAGAGAAAATCTTTTATATTTAAACAAAGATATCCGTGATCGTGAAACAGTTATCACATATATTGCAGATATGGCAGATACTGTTGGATTATTAAGCGATAAAAACCTGTTTTTAAAAAGTGTTCAGGAAAGAGAACACATATTACCCACATCTGTAGGCTTTAAAGTAGCTATACCGCATGGCCGGAGCAGCAGCGTCAGAGAACCATTTGTATCCTTCATGAAAACAAAGCATGAATTTATCTGGGATACGAGAAACAATAATGAGGTGGATTTGATATTTCTGATTGCCGTGCCTGAAAAAAATGAGAATAACCTGCATCTCCGGTTTCTTTCGGAAATCAGTAAAAAATTGATGGATAGCAGCTTCAGGGAACGATTGCGGAATGCGGATAATGAACACGAGGTATTCGTTATGTTATATGAAATTAATGAGAAAGTGATGGAGGAAAACACATGAAAATTATAGGAATAACAGCATGCCCAACAGGGATTGCACATACATATATGGCACAGGAGTGTCTGGAAAAGGAATGCAGAAAAAGAGGCTTTGATGTGAAAATAGAAACACAGGGCGGTTTGGGGATAGAAAATGAACTAAGTGAAGAGGATGTAGCTCAAGCTGATGTTGTAATTCTGGCAGTCAGTGTCGTTATTGAGGGGGAGGAACGATTTGAGAATAAGCGTGTATTACATACTGATGTGGATGAAGCAATTTCGCATGTGGAAAAGCTGGTAGATAGAGCGGTTGCACTCGTAGAAGGAAATTGATAATTATGAAAACGATTTGGAAAGATATTCAAAAGCATTTGTTAAGTGGCGTATCCTTTATGATGCCGGTTGTCGTTGCCGGTGGTGTGATCCTGGCAGTTTCCTTATTGGGTGCAACGCAGACGGAAACAGGACTTGTTCCTAATGGGCCGTTGCTGACCTATTTGAATCAGCTGGGAAAAGCAGGAATGGCGATGATGATTCCTGTATTCGCTGCCTATATTTCATATTCTGTAGCCGGGAAACCGGGTCTTACACCGGGATTCATTTTAGGTTATATTGCAAACAATGCTATCATGATCAATGGTGTTGAGGTTAAGGCAGGATTTCTGGGAGCACTTATCTTAGGTCTGCTTGCGGGCTATATGGCGAAATGGATGAAGGGATTAAAGGTAGGGAAAACGATTCGCTCCATCATGCCTATTTTGGTCATTCCAATCTCAACTGTCCTTGTACTAGGCCTTGCTTATTATTTTATAATAGGATATCCGATTTCCTTTCTGATGCAGGCGCTGTCAGATTTGATGGTGACTTTGAACGGCAGTGGGAAAGCTGTGCTGGCAGTGTTTATGGGGTTCTTTAGTGAAATTGATTTTGGAGGACCTGTGACAAAAGCTGTCTCCATGTTTACACTTTCTATGATCAATGAAGGGATCATGGAGCCTAATGGAATATTCAGAATTCTGGTAGCTGTTCCTCCGATTGGAATCTTTTTATCCACGATTATTGCTAAGAAAAAATATAGCGAGGAAGAACGTGATAATGCGAAAGCTGTAGGTATTATGGGATGTCTGGGGATAACAGAGGGAGCAATTCCGTATGCTATCAAAGATCCGAAGGCTGTGTATCCTGCATGTATTATCGGAAATATCGTCGGGGCATTGATCGGGGCCTTTGGAAATGTGGCATGCCCGGTACCGCATGGCGGATTCATTGTACTTCCGGTCGTAGAAAATCAACTTTGGTTTGTTGTTGCAATACTTGTCGGCTCTGTCATCACAGCACTGCTGCTGAAGGTATTGAAAAAGGATGTTCTTGAGGAGCGCTAAAAAGTTTGCTCTTAAATTCTTAAACAGCTATTCGAGCAGAATTACTGAAATCTATACAGCATTAAAAGAAAGTAATAGAAGCTATGGTTCTTTCTCGATTACAGGTAAACTTAACATAGGGAGACTTCCATACGATTGTAGTTATCAATAGAAGTTGAAGTCTCCCTTTTGCAAACACCCTAAAGTAAGAAAGAAACGAAGCTATCATATGCTGTCAACATACGGGCAGTCTGCTGCTTTTGTTAAAAATGCGGTAAACTTATACAGTGAATCAGATATATGAAATTATATAGTTCTATTTTGATGGTGATAAGGCAAACCTGTCTCTTTTGAATAAGGAGATAGGTTTGCTTTATCTTAGCTGATTGTCACTTGATTCCGCATCAAATGCACTTATAGAAGCTATCGAGAAAGAGTGCAGTATGAGATATTGGATAGTGTTTTTACGTATTGGAAGACATCTGCTTTAAATTCACCACAGCGTATAGGATATGTAAATGCGTAATTTCTATGAATACCAAGACGAATTAGTAAGAAAACGCTTTCCTGTTTGCCCTTCCTGATTTATCATAAGAGTATAAAGAAAAGAGGGGTTTTATGATAAGGACGATACCTGAAGATTTTTTAATCGGAACAAGCAGCAGTGCATGGCAGATCGAAGGGGTGGCAGGAAAAAGCAAAGAGCAGAAAAGCTGGGCAGAGCTGTTCTATGCATCAGCACCGGAAAAATGGCATGATGGAGTCGGACCGGAAAAGGCGACTGATTTCTATTACCGCTACAAAGAGGATATTCATACCATGGCATCTCTTCATATGAAAGCCTTCCGCTTTACCATACAATGGGCGCGGTTTATGAAGGATCCGATAGCCGGCATTGTGGATGAGGAGGCAGCTGCATATTATCTTGATGTGATCAAAACCATTCGGAAGGAGGGAATGGAGCCGCTGATTTCCCTTGAGCACTGGGACCTTCCGGCAGTGCTCATCGAACGCTTTAACGGCTGGGCAGGCAGAGAAACGCTGGACTGCTACATCATCTATGTGAAAGAGGTGCTGCGGCGTTTTGCGGATCAGGTAACCTGGTGGTTCGCCTTTACAGAACCAAACATACCAATTGATAACGGGTATATGGATGCCATATGGTATCCGTTCACCCATGATCCGAAAACCGCTTATCAGGCACATTTTCATAAGATACTGGCTACCTCGTATGCAGTCGCATGCATAGAGCAGTATCGCTCCTATGGATGCCGCATGGGGGCTATGGTGCACATGACGCCGGTCTATGCGAAAAGCGGAGAGATTCAGGATGTAACAGCCGCATGGTATGCCGACTTGTTTCATGTGCGTCTGTATCTGGACCCGTACCTGAAGGGAGAGTTTCCAGCAGAGCTGCTGCATCAGCTTAAGCTGCATGACTGTATGTTCACCTATAAGGAAGAGGATTTGCAGCATATCCGAGCACATCGTATTGCTATGCTCGGTATTGATTATTATTTTCCGATACGCGTGCAGGCGCGCAGTCATCCGTATTCCGGCCCCTTTCATCCAAAGCAGTTCTACGAGCCATGGATCAAGGAGGATCGCAAATTCAATGCGGACCGCGGCTGGGAGGTTTACGAACAGGCTGTCTATGATATTGGAATGCGCCTGAAAAATGAATATGGCAATCCAGACTGGCTGATCAGTGAAAACGGTATCGGTATTGCACATGAGGAGCGCTACCGAAACGAGCAGGGAAGCATTGACGATGATTATCGAATCGACTTCCTTTCTGAACATCTGCGGTATGCGCTGAAAGCAAGGGAAGCAGGCTGTCACTGTCATGGGTATCTCGTCTGGTCCTATATTGATAATGTGTCCGCCATCAATGCGTTTAAAAACCGATACGGTCTGCTGGAGCTGGATATAGAAACAGGAAAGCGGATTCCGAAGAAATCGGCATACTGGTTTCGGGACATATTGGCTAAAAAGCAACTTGATGATTGAAAATGTATGATAATGCATGATTAAACATACAAAAATATGCATAAACAAAATAATATGAGCGCAAATGGCTTGCGTCCCGGTTGGAATCCCATTATAATATGCATAGAAAGAATCAAAGCACAGCTGGATTCTTTGACGCAGCCTGCATGAATTTATGGATGGACGGTTTGCGGGTGTCATGATGCTGCAATCAGCAGGCACACGCAGACGATCCATACCAGAAGCAGGCGCATCGCTATGAGGAGGGCGCTTATGAAAGATTTTCTATTTTATACACCTGCAGCATCCGGCGTTGACTGGAAGCGCATCGATTCTCTTCGCCATGTCATGGAGAAACGCACTGCCAGTATATGCTCGCAGCGTGCTCTTCTGTATACACAATCCTTTCAGGAAAGTGAAGGAGAACCGTATATCATTCGCAAGGCAAAGGCCTTCGCCCACACCCTTGCCCATATGGATATCTATATCCAGCCCCATTCCCTGATATTCGGTAATCAGGCGTCCGCAAATTTCGCGGCTCCGATATTTCCGGAATATTCCATACAGTGGGTCATTGACGAGCTGGAAGCCTTCGATCAGCGAAGTGGTGATGTGTTTCAGATCAGCGAGGAAGTAAAACAGGATTTGAAACGCATAGCACCATACTGGCTGCAGCATACCCATGAGGATGAGGTCAATGCACATCTCAGTGAGAATATCCGTCTTGCAGAGAAGCAGGGAGTTTTACACCGCGGTGGCATCTCCATGTCCGGGGATGGTCATATTGTACCGGATCATGAAATGCTGTTGCAAAGAGGGTTTCGTTCGATCATCGATGAGGCGAAGCATGCCCTGACAAATACTGACTTGCAGGATGCACAGCGTAATTACTATCAGGCGGTTATCATTTCACTGGAAGGGGCTCTGCTGTTCTTTCAGCGCTTTGCCAAGCTGGCGGAGGAAATGGCGGAGCATGAGCAGGATGAAAAGAGAAGACAGGAGCTGCGAGTTATAGCACATATGGCCGGGACCATGATGGAACAGGGGGCCAGAAGCTTTTATGAAGGAGTAGAGGTGTGCTATATGGTGCATGTTCTGCAGATGATTGAAAGCAACGGGCATTCCTTCTGTTACGGCCGTTTCGACCAGTACATGCGAAAGCTGTATGAACAGGATGTAGAGCGGGGTGTGCTGACAAAGGATCAGGCATTGGAAATCATCACGCACATGTTCATTATGAATTCCTCCTGTAACAAGGTGCGTCCCTACGGTCATACAAAATACTCACAGGGCTATCCGCTTTATTCCAATCTGGTCGTCGGCGGGAAAACACCGCAGGGAAGCGACGGCACCAATGAGCTTTCCTATCTATGTATTGAGGCGATGCATCTGACATCCTTAGCGGAACCGAATTTCTCTGTCCGTTATCATTTGGAAACACCGAGGCAGTTTCTGAAGGCGGCTGCCTTGCTGATTCGCACCGGATGCGGCATGCCGAGCATGTTCAATGACGAGGTTGCCGCAAAGGGAATCGAGGATTTGGGAATACCGAAGGAGGATGCGCTGGATTATTGTCCGATTGGCTGTGTGGAAACCGGAGTTCCGGGGAAATACGGGCATCGGGCTACCGGGATGACCTATGTAAACTGGGGCAAGGTTTTGGAGATTCTGCTGCATAACGGTGTGGATCCTGCAAGCGGCATCCAAATGCTGTCGGTCAATGGACAAGGCGGGGATGCTGTTACGTTTGAAAACTATGAGGAATTGTGGCAGGGCTGGGAAAAGCTGCTGAAATTCTATTCTGATATATCGGTGGAATGCGATGCAATCTGTGATGATTCTCTGGTAAAATATGATGCTGATCCATTCGCAAGCTGTTTTATACAGGACTCCATGAAGCTGGGGAAAACCCTGAAGGAGGGTGGCTGCCGCTACGATGTGATTTCACAGTCCAATATCGGACCGTGCGTTGTCGGAAACGCATTATACGCAATAAAGAAGCTGGTGTTTGAAGAGCAGTCGGTAACCTGGGAAGAGCTGATGACTGCTATGCAGGATAACTGGCAGTCTCTGGAATCTGCTAGAATTCATAAAAAAATACGTCATGTAGCCAAGTTTGGAAATGATGATGATGCGGTGGATGAAATTGTTAAGGATGTTTTTGATTCCTACCTGAAGCTGCTTCCGCAGTATCGTACACAGCGTTATCAGCAGGGACCTGCAGTAAGCTGCTATACGATGTCGACCAGCAACATCACCTCCTATGTACCAAACGGCTTTGTCGTCGGCGCAACACCGGACGGGCGGTTTGCGGGAACACCGTTAAACGAGGGCTGTTCTCCAACACAGGGGACAGATACAAGCGGTCCTACCGCGGTTATCAATTCGGTTGCCAAGCTGCCAAACGAGCAGGTGGCGGCAGGACAGCTGCTGAATATGCGTTTCTCCAGCGGTGCACTGGCAGGAGAGGAAAATCTCGATAAATTTGTCGACTTTCTGATGGCCTCTGCGAAAAAGCACATCTACCATAATCAGTTCAATGTCATAGACAGTGCAACGCTGCGTCTGGCGCAGGAGCATCCGCAGGATTATACGGATCTGATTGTGCGTGTTGCCGGTTACTGTGCTCAGTTTGTTTCCCTGATGCCGGAAGCACAGGAAGCCATTATCGCACGTACGGAGAATACATGGTAGCCATTCACCTGTCGACCATACAGCGCTATTCCACAAAGGACGGCCCTGGAATACGGTCCACCGTGTTTCTGATTGGCTGCAATCTGCGCTGTGCATGGTGCTCCAATCCGGAGCTGATGCTGCCGTACAATAAGCTGCTCCATTTTTCATCTCTGTGCCGCGGCTGTCAAAGCTGTGTGCATGCGTATCCAACAGCTGTATACATGGAGGACGGTGCTATTCACATGCATCCCTGTGCACAGCATATGGCAGGGGAGCTGGAGGAGGTATGTCCCTTTGATGCCCTTGAACAGGTTGGTATGCAGGTGGAGTGCCAACAGCTTGTAAAGCAGCTGGAAAAGGATTTCACATATTATGAGGAGTCCGGAGGCGGCGTGACGTTCAGCGGCGGGGAGCCGCTGTTACAGGCTGAGGCTTTGGCGGATACACTCTGTCTGCTGAAGCAGAAGCACATAGCAACATGTGTGGATACCGCTGGTGATGTGGCATGGGAGCATATGGAAAGGGCTGCGCAATACTGCGATTTGTTTCTCTATGATATCAAAGCCTTTGATGCGGCATTACACAAAAAAATCACCGGAGCGGACAACGGCCGAATTCTTGATAACGCAGGAAGACTGGCGGCGATGCACAAGCCGATGTGGATTCGTATGGTCATCGTGAAGGGATATAATGATGATCGAAGGGATTTGCGGAAAAGACTGCAGTTTGCGGCATCACTGGGTTCTGCGGTACAAAGAGTAGAGCTTTTACCATATCATGCACTGGGGGAAGGTAAGTATAAAAGCATGGAGCTGGCATACCCGATACAGGAGGATGCCTGTCCGGATGCTGAAACGCTGGCTTATTGCATGGAGGAAGGGCGAAGGCTCAGTCTGCCAATGTATATGGAAAAAGCGTGAATATACTGGCGGCTGTCATTCATTCATAACTATCACATTCTTTATTCTGTTAAGAAAAGATAATAGTGTGAATGTATCAAAAGTTCTTTTAATTATTAAAAAATATGATACAATAATTTTAGGAATGTGATCGTGATAACTTTGAGCATGATATGAAGGCTACAGGGTGAGAAACCTGGCGGAATCCGGAATATACCGGGGTTCATGGATTGTTAGAGAGGTAAGTATCATTGATGGAGGATACCATCAGTGTGCTTGCCTTTTTTTGTTATCACGAGCAGGGAAGGAGTGTCTTGACATGGGACAATTTATCAGATTGAGATTGACGAATGAGCTTTATGTGCTAAAAAAGGACAGATGGGGGTGTGCATATGATACGGACAGGATAACGGACATGCTCAATTCATGGTTTAACATGCAGCTTTATGATGCAGAGGAGCTTGAGGACAGCGTTCTCTTTACACTCAAAAAGGATGTGTTTCAGGAGCATTTTCTCTCGTTTCTTATGGAACAGACACAGATTATGCATGATTTTGATGCGGAAGAAATCAAGGAAGAGGTGGAAGCATTGAAAAGCAGAAGCCTGCCTGATTATATGAAATGGATAAAGGAAAACCGCATGCCGTCCTGTCTATGGTATGGAAAATGCACCATTGTCTCACCGCTGTATTGTTCCGAAAAGCTGTATATGAGTGCCGATGGCGTGGATTATCTGGTAGAGGGTAAGGCTGTTTTGGAATGCTATGATAGTTTGTTTACATACATCCACAACATGATTCGCAAAACCTCTGCGAATCCCTTAAAGGATACGGTGGCAGTTCTGCTTGACTAAGCATCCCTTTCGATTTCTGGATGCTATTGGATGGTATGTGAACAGGTAACGTCTTTTTACGCTATTACACTATGATGAATGCCGATATAAAACAGCATAGAATTCGCTAGGCTTTCCTGTGGTCTTATATACACAGGCTGCCTGCTTGTTTGATTTTTTGTGCTTGCGCCGTGTTATTTTGCAGTCTGTAAAGGATGAGAGGCTTCCCGGCAGACACAGCATAAACATAGCGTTCTTGTCTTTACAGTCGCATCATAGGAATTCATAGTCCTCATCTGATACACAAATCAGCTGCCTGACCTCCTTCACCATATGCTGCTCCTGCTCAGTAATCTGATCTGTTATCAATATGTCGTAATCGGACCACCTTGCGAAGGTATATGAGGAGGATTTTCGAAACTTGGAGGAATCGCATAACAGAATCCTCTGCTGTGCCTTCCGCAGCACATGCTGCTTGACCTCCATCTCCTCATGGGAAAAGGTTGCCGGTCCAAACGAATCAAGAAATCCGTCGCAGCCCATGAAGGCGGTATCGATATGGATGGCGTCAATCATGCTGTTTGTAAAACCGCCGATCGCAGCCTTGCCCTGCTTCTGCAGCAGCCCTCCTGCAATCATCAGCTGATGTGTGGTTTCCGATACCATAGACGCAATCGCAAGAGAATTCGTGACAACGGTCAAGCCCTTGCGTAGTCGCAGATATTTTGCCAGATATAGAATCGTACTGCCCGGATCAAGAAAAAGAACAGTGTTGTCCTGAATGAAATCCAGTGCCCTGCGTGCAATCAGCTGCTTTTCATATACATGCTCGCTCATTTTCACATCCAGCGGCAGCTGATAATAGGTGTTTTTTATTTCAGCGCCGCCATGATTTTTTATGATGATGCCCTGTTCATCCATACTGTTGAGATCCTTGCGAATCGTTTCGGTTGTGACCTGCAGCTGCTCCGCCAGTTCACTTACACGTGCGCTTCCCTGTGATACAATGATGCGATAGATTTCATTTCTTCTCTGCTGTGTTGTTTTTGCCATGGAGTCTCCCTCATTTCTATAGCTCCATGGTAGCGCAGCCAAAGGCTTTCGTCAATATAATCTCACATATGGAGTTGGGATTTCTTTGTAAATATTTGTATAAATTCTTTTCTTTACTATTGAAAACAAGCTTTTCTGATTGCTTATTCTGAAAAAACAGGAATCATATTGCATTTGTGTAAAAATGCTTTATGATGTAGGCACAGTTAGAAAAAGAAAAAGGAGAAACCGATTATGAAGAGTAAACTGATTGAAATGCGTGAGAAATATCCACAGACGGAGCTATGGACGGATTCCTTCCATACAGCTGATCATGCATATGGTCTGACACAGGGGATCACAGGCATCACGACAAGTCCTACCTGGGTGTCCCGTATGCTGTGCAATGAGGAAGGTAGTGAGCATGAAAAGATACTTTGTGAGCTGCAGGGAAAGCATCCTGAATATAATGAACAGGAAATGATATGGGCTTGGACACTGGAAATGGGAAAACGCAGAAGCAGGGTTCTGCTTCCGCTTTGGGAACAGAGGAATCCGAAGCAGGGGCGTTTCTCTATTCAGACATCCATCTATGACTACAGCAATACGGAAAAAATGGTACGCATGGCAGAGGAGGTAAACAGCTGCGGTCCGAATATGCAGGTGAAAATTCCATCCACAAAGGAAGGAATCAGTGTGATGGCGACCGTTTGCTTCAGCGTGGATCAGGCAGTCGCGGCAGCTGAGGCGATCGAGCGGGGAATGAAGCGGCGAACTGCGCAGGGGCTGTCCAATGCAGATTTGAATCCGGTGTGTGCGGTTCTATTGGGAATGCAGGAGGACTGGCTGAAATCCTATGCGGAGAGCAGGGATATCATCATACACCCGGACGCATTTGCATGGTGTGGTGTGGCCATCTGTAAAGAGGTATACCGGATATTTCAGGAACGCGGATATAAAACCAGAGTGCTGACGGCTTACTACCGCCATCAGCTGCACTGGTCTGAATTTATCGGAGGAGACATTATCATGACCATTCCTGCAAAGTGGCAGAAGCGATTTGCAAATTGTGACGTGGAAATCCGTGATTATATGAGTGAGGCTGTGGCTGCGGACAAGCTGAAGCATCTGAATAAGCTTACACCGTTTGTACAGGCGTATACACAAGGGTCTTTGACAGAGGATGATTTCAACAGCTTCGGACCTGTTATTCTGACGATTCGCTATTTTACAGAGGAATATGAAAAGGCGGTACATAAGGTACGTGACATTCTGTTGCCGAATCCCATCCGTTAACTGCCTCGCTTTCAGCATGCGGCTGCCGTCTGTAAAACACTGACGGTAAAGCTGTCATGAGGATCGCTCAGCACATAGCTTACAAACAGATATGGGGAGATATGCGTGACCGCTTTGGCAGCATAGAACAGGCAGCTTCAAAAACCTGTACATAACAGATATTTGCAGTGTTGTGTTTAGCTGCTGTTCTGTTAGAAAATGCCTGAAGCAGCATGCCACAGACAGTGAATCCCTCCATGAGAAAAAGCACAAAGCCGGATAAGGACTCCGATAACGCTTTGTGTTTTTGTCATGGTCAAAACCCGAAATTGCCAACTCTGCATATATCCTTATAGTTTTCTTATTCAGAAGCAGGACAAAAGCAGTCATTCGGCATCATCTGTCCAGCAGTCCCGTATCGGGATAACTTTCTAAGCAGCCGGTAGAAGCTTCAAGAAGCTCAGCGCATCCAGTATCATTTGTATATGATCGAATGCCAGTGCTTCCTGATCCGGATTTACGCTGCGCGCTGTTTTCATATGGTACTGCATGCGATGCTGTGCATGATACAGGGTAAGCGTATTATCGTTTATCTGTACTTCAAACCATGCCGCATCATCTGCATCGTCCTTTGCCTCAACCGTTACATCCTGATTGATCAGCGCAACGTGGGCAACGGAAACTACACGCATACGGGGATCGCGGTGGACAGCCCCATAGGTATGCAGCTGGTATAGCTGCACCTGATTGCGTTCAATGGAGGTTTCCTCCTTCAGCTCGCGATAGGCGGCATCCAGAATATCTTCCCTGATATTCAGAAAGCCTCCCGGTAAGGCCCACTGCTGTATATAGGGATGATTTTTTCTGCGAATCAATAACAGCTTCAGCCGGTTTTCGTATTTAGAAAATATAAGCATGTCCACGCTGAGGGCAGGACAGGGGTAGCGGCTGGCATCATATGCCTTTAAAAATTCCTCCTCTGTCTGACCCTTTGCATTCACCGGTTGTTTTTTTATCATACACTTCCGCCTCTTTTCTACTGTAAGCATAGCACAGGATTTCATTGTGTAGAAGAAAAAATTATGCAGAATGCGGAAATCCATTTCTTAATATGCTATGATGATAGAGAAGAAACGGAGGAGCTGTTATGGATACAAGACTTGCGGAAAGATTATTCGTACTGATTACATCCAATATGGATCGTACCTATGAGGAAGAATGCAATATGGCTATGGATGTATTTCTCGAAGAGGAATTTGACATGGGTGAGCTGAAGCGCATGCTGCTGTATCTGCTGGATAAGGTGAAGGCAGACAGGCGGGAAATGGTGAAGGAAAAGATCGAACAGCAGATTGGTTCTTTACATGAGCAGTAGCTGGCAGATTTTGCAAGGCCGCCCTGCTTTTCATTTTGTGGAAAATACGCTATACTGATAGCATCAGTCAAATGGAGGTCGGATATGAAGGAATTTATCAGATTATGTGGAATCGCAGCTTGTACACTGCTGCTTCTGACAGGCTGCAGTTCAAAATATGAACGTGATGATGAGCCGGGAAGGGTGGAAAATATCACCGTTGCAAAGATGCAGGAAATGGTGGATAAGAAGGAAAGCTTTGCCATTGTATTTACGCAGACTACCTGCTCACACTGTATAGAATTCAAGAAAATGCTGGATGGTTACCTGCTGGATCATAACGTTGTACTGTATGATGTTGTTCTGGATGAAGCACCTGCCTCACAGCGGAAATCTGATTTGAATACGATTCGGAAAACCTTTCCGGGAATGAACGAAACACCTTCCCTTTACTATGTGAAGGAAGGAAAGCTGGAAAATCTATTGGAAAACGGTGATGATGGCTTAACGGAGGAAAAATTCGATAGCTGGGTACAGCGCTATAAGCTGGATGAGAAAAAATAAAATACATAAAAAAAGTATTCTGTATAAGGGATGTTTCCTGTTATAACGGAATACTTTTTTATGGACTCCTGTTTAAAAATATGCGCTGTCAAAGAAATCATAAAAGCAGATTACTGTAAGCTGCTGTCACATAAGGCATTCATGGGAATTACAAAAAGCAATCGCAAGCGCACTTTCTTTCAATTCCAAGTGACTGATAAAAGGTATGGTTGCATACGACCGGTTTGCATCTGTTTCATTGGCTGTTGATACTGTATGACAAACATCCTTTTCTCTTTGCTTTGATCAGATTTGAGAACAGGTATTATTTATTAGCTTTATCCACATAATACCAAAGCTTATATTGCGGCTCGTCAAACTCACTGACATAGGCATTTTTAGGATTGTCCTCACTGATTTTAATGCGCAGGCGCTCCTGCAGCTTCAGCTTCTTCTCATGAGCAGGAAGGATACTGTAAATCAGCTGTCTGACCTCGTAGCGCTGCTGGTTAACGTGATATTCCACAGTTACATATTTGGAGGGTAATCCGCGATACAGATAAAAACCATCATCGATTTTTATTATACGGCCATAGCTTTCATATCCATGCAGTCTTGCCTTTTGTTTTCCAAACATCACCACACCTGTTCAAAACCTTCCTTTTTATAACTATAGTATATCATTTTGATGTGGGAAAAGCAGGAACTTAAGAAAAAATAATATTTGAATATATTTGCTTGTGTTTCATGGTATACTTATATAAAAAGGAGACATATGAGACGAACAGACAGAGAAACAACAAGAGAAGAGGCATGGCGCATTTTTGATCAAAGCGCATATTCCGTGCTTTCCATGAGCTACCGGAATAGACCGTATGCCACTGCACTATCGGTAGCACGTATCAATGAGACCCTGTACTTTCACTGTGCCCGTGACGGGGAAAAAATCAGGGCTATGCGTGAAAATCCAAATGTCTGTTTGCACAGCGTTGCCCGTATGGAGAACTGTGCAGAAGGGTTTACTGTTTATTATGCATCCTGTACAATTAGAGGAATTGCGCAGGAGGTGGTTGATGAAGAGGAACGGCATCGCGCGCTGCTTGCCCTCTGCAGGACCTTTATACCACAGAGCATGGACATGGCAGAGCAGGAAATCCGCGATTTAAGGAGTGTTACTGCTGTGTGGAGCATCACCGTGCAGGAAATTACGGGAAAGCGGAATGTGGAAAAATGACAAATGTAATAAAAAACAAATGACATTTGAAAGTTGAATTTACAGGGAACCTTTTGTAAAATATATGTGCAATAAGATATTGGTTCTGCATGGTGGTAGTGCAGAAGCAGTTATGGTATTGTGGTGAATTTAGAAATTGGTCTTTCTTAAATTCCAATCTACAACATTGCTTGAATCGCACGGTATGACTTCTGCAGATGTTTGCTGGTAACATTCCTATGCAGAAAACCCATTCATAATCTGATCCGCTGCTAAAATCCTGAATCTGGAATAGACATGAAACCCTTCAACACCAATACAGGCGCGGAGTATCTCATACCGAATGCAAAGCTTCAGTCAATATGCAACCTATTTTATCAAAAAATATACGATAAAATAGAAAAGAACAAGCCAAAAGAGAGAGTGGCTTGTTTTTTTATGATATAATAATGGTTGATAAAAAGTGAGGTCTTTATGTCAAAACTGAAAGTGAGTATACGTTCCATTGTCATGTTTCTGTTCGCCCTGATGTTTGTTGTGGCCGGCTTGTCACTTCTGAGCCGCTATACCAGCGAGCAGTTCATCTATCGCAGCAAGAAGCCTCTGAAAATCGGGGCGACCTATATGACGCTGAACAATCCCTTTTTCAATGTAATCGATGATGAGGTACGCAATGTCGTCGAGGCAAACGGAGATGTTCTCATATCCCTGGATCCTGCACTTGATTTGCAGAAGCAAAAGGAACAGATTCACTATCTGATTGAACAGGGTGTCAGTGCGCTGATTATCAATCCGGTGGATTTTACGGGCTTGAGTGAGGAGCTGAAGGAGGCAAGGGAAGCGAATATACCGGTTATTACTGTGGATACGGATGTATTTGATGAGGATCTTGTCGCGTATTCTCTGATGTCGGATAATTACGATGCCGGTGTGCAGTGTGCCAAGGATATGATGAAGCGGAAGAAATCGGCGAATATCGTATTGCTTCAGCACAGTACCGCCTATTCTGCTGTCCAGCGGATTCAGGGCTTTGTCGATACCATTAAGGATAAGCCGCAGTACCGTGTTGTGGAGCGAATCGAGTGTGAGGGACAGCTTGAAATCGCCATGCCGAAAATGGATGCCTTTTTGAATAAGGATATCTCCTTTGATGTGGTTATGGCACTGAACGACCCCAGTGCGCTGGGTGCCCTTGCCGCCATGCAGGATAAGGATCGTCTGCAGTCGGTACTTGTCTATGGTGTGGATGGATCGCCGGAAACTAAGGCACTGATCAAGGATCATATCATGACGGCATCCGTTTCCCAGTCACCGAAAACGATGGGAAAGGATGCGGCGGAGATCGTCTATAAAATACTGGAAAACAAGCCGTACAGCAGCAAGGCCAGAATACCGGTAACGCTGATCAATGAAAATAATATCGATCAGTTCTCTCTGGAAGGGTGGCAGTAATCATGGGGTTTATGAAATGGAGCAATGATGAGAAGCTGAAGGCGATTCACTGGATGATGTGCTTTCTCAATCTGACAATCATTCTGTTTATCAGTGTCATTATGTACATTACCACACTGCGCATCTGTGATATGTATGAGGCCAGGACCTTTCTTTCGACCTTACCGTGTCTGCCTTCCAATCCTCTGCGCATTATGATTACATCGGTTGTCTGTTTTCCGATTCTTCTGTTTGTGATGCGGCTGCGGCATCAGATTCAGCTGACCACGTGGAAGCTGGCAGGAAGCTTTCTGCTGGAAACCTGTCTCTGTCTGATTATCATGCAGTCTCTCAGCTTTTCCACCAACAGCATTCTGCTTCTTGTGATGGCCGATCTGTTGACGTATATCAGCACCAACCGGGAACGGGCACTCTGTCTGGCCGTGATGATTGTCATCTATCTGTGCGGGAATTATGATTTTCTGTCCGGACGCTTTGCCATCGTCTCCTTCAATGACTATCTCGCATGCTATAACTCCATGACGCAGTCCGTGCTGTCCAGTATCCATAACACGCTGGCTTCCCTGAACATCATCATGTTTATCCTGTATATGATCTTTCTTGTACAGGAGAAAATCAATGAAAGCAAGAAATTTCTACAGATGAATCAGGAGCTGCAGGATTTGAATGAACAGCTGAAGGAATATGCCAACATCCGTGAAAAGATGGGAGCGACCAGAGAACGAAACCGTCTGGCAAGAGAAATTCATGATACGCTGGGGCACACACTGACCGGCTTATCCGTCGGTATCGATGCCTGTGTACTGATGAGTGAAATCGATCCGGCCGCAACAAAGAATCAGCTGAGCACGCTGGCGGAAACGGCCAGAAACGGCTTGAAGGATGTGCGGCGTTCCGTGGATAAGCTGCGTCCGGATGCACTGGAGCATTATACGCTGAAGGAAGCTCTGGATAAAATGATTCAGGAATTCCAGGGGGTTACCGATGTCGTTATTCATTTTGTATGTCATCTTCCGCATTTAACCTTTGATAAGGACGAGGAAGAGGTCATATACCGCATTATTCAGGAGGGAATGACGAATGCGGTCCGACACGGCAAGGCGAAGGAGATATTTATATCCATCGCAAAGGAAAATGATACGCTGATTCTGATTATCGAGGATGATGGAATCGGCTGTGAAACTATTAAGCCGGACTTTGGACTGCACCACATGCAGGAGCGTATCGCCCTCTTGCAGGGAGATATCCGGTTTTACGGATCCAACGGGTTTGTGATCCTTGCAGAAATTCCAATCAGGGAGGGTATCTGATGATTAAGATTATGATTGCGGATGATCAGGAGCTGATCCGCGAAAGTCTGAAAATTATATTGAGTACAAAAGAAGAATTCAGGGTGATCGCCACCGTAGGAAGCGGTAAGGAGGTCATTGAGGCAATACGCAGGGAGCAGCCGGATGTCATTTTGATGGATATGCGGATGCCGGATATGGATGGGGTACACTGTACCAAGTTTGTGAAGGAAGTGTATCCGGATGTGAAGGTTATTGTTCTGACAACCTTTGATGATGATGAATATGTATATTCCGCTTTGAAATACGGAGCCAGCGGCTATCTGTTGAAGGGCGTATCACTGGATGAGCTTTCCAATGCGATAAAAACCGTGCTGCAGGGTGGTGCGATTTTCAATCCCAATGTCGCAAGCAAGGCGATTCGTATCTTTTCGCAGATGGCGAAGAATAATGTGGTTACTGAGAAATTTCAGAGTCAGGATGATCTTCCCACACTGAGCAATACGGAGTGGAAAATCATTCAGCAGGTGGCACAGGGGCTGTCCAATAAGGAAATCGCAGAAATCCTGAAGTTTACAGAGGGTACGATACGAAATTATCTGAGTGTTATTCTGGATAAGCTGGAGCTGCGCGATCGTACGCAGCTGGCCATCTGGTATATACACCGGGAAAAAGCGGAACAGGACGATAACGGATGAAACGGCGTCTGTTGATCACTCTGGTGTTGCTGCTGCTGTGTATCGGCGGAATCGGATGGTTTTCCTATATGCAGCAGAAAACAGTAGTCCTGAAATTCGGCATGTTTGCCGGCAGCAACTGGGATGTTCCCAACGGAGACAGCTACAAAATTATCGATCAGGCCATTGAGCGCTTTGAAAAGGCACATCCGAATGTGCGGGTGGAATATGTGAGCGGTCTGCAGAAGGCGGATTACTCCGAATGGCTTTCCCAGCAGGCACTGGAAGGTGATTTGCCGGATGTATACATGGTGCTGTCCGATGATTTGTATACCTTTGCGGATATCGGAATGCTGGAGGAGCTGGATTCCTACATACAGCGTGATGAAAAGCTTACGGTGAAAAACTATTTTACACCGGCATTGAAAAGCGGACAGATGAATGGCAGGCAGTACGCCCTGCCATATGAAAGTGTTCCGACCATGATGTATGTGAATAAGACGCTGCTGGACAAGTTCGGTATCGCCCTGCCGGATAATAACTGGACATGGGATGATTTCTATACAATCTGTGAAAAGGTGACACTGGATTCGGATCATGACGGTTCCCTGGATACCTTTGGTGTTTACGGCTATGGCTGGCAGAATGCGCTTGCCTCCAACGATGCGACGATATTCAATGCCAGCGGAACAAGTGCGACTCTGGCGAATGACAAGGTGTATGAGGCTGTGGAATTTACGAGAAAGCTGGAGGAGCTGAATAAGGGGCAGAGTGTGAACAGTGCCATGTTTGATAAGGGGATGGTTGCCTTTTGTCCGATGAAATTCAGCGAATACAGAACCTACAAGCCCTATCCGTGGCGTGTGAAGAAATATACGAATTTTGAATGGGACTGCATTCCAATGCCTGCGGGACCAGAGGGGGATAATGTATCGCAGCTGGATACGCTGAGTATGGGAATCAGTGCCAGCAGCTCGCATAAGAAGCTGGCGTGGGAATTTTTGAAATCGCTGTGCTATGATACAACAGCACAGAAGGATATTTTTAAATATTCTCAGGGCGTTTCCGTGTTAAAGGATATCACGGGCTCCAAACAGGTGATGGAGTATTTACTGAAGGATGCCCCGGGGGATTCCACCTTCAATATGGATTTCTTTAATGATACGATGGAGCATGCAATTCCGAATACCAAGTTTACTGATTACGACCAGGTGATTTCGGTAGCGGACAGTGAGATACGAAGACTGCTGGGGACGGATGAGGATATCAAGACAAGCATCAATACCCTGCAGACAAAGATTGATCTGATTTTGAAAAAATAGAGGAGCAGGGAATGGTAAGCGGGTGATTCTCAGGACAAACGGGTATTGAAGCGCTGAATAGCTTTGATACTCGTTATTTCTTAAAAGAGTTTACAATACCTTTGCCTATGTGCAGGACTCCTGCATTTTCTTTGGCTTTCAGGCTCAGAGTGCAGAATGCAGTGCGTGTGTTTCCACCAGATAAAACAATGTGTACTTATCTACAGACGGATGTTTGTAGGTGCTGGTAATACGGGAATATACGGGGTGTATCTTTTACTTGGTGAATCATACCGTGCTATGAAGGGAAATGAATCTGTAAATAGAAACATATGAATTGGCATACAAAATATGATGTGTTGTGAAAAGGCGGTATATATACGGAGATATCTGTCATGTTTGATTGTAAAAAAAAGGGAATCCGGCGATTATGAGTGCAATAGCTTTGGATATCCCTGTTTTTTTCTGCATAACTAGCTTCGCTTTGATAATTCGTTCGTGTGCGTTTAATATTTGCGGAAACGATAGCCGCTTCCCCATACGGTTTCGATAAATTTCGGATTGGCACTGTCCTTTTCGATTTTCTCACGGATCCGATTGATGTGTACGGTAACGGTAGAGATTTCACCGATGGCATCCAGTCCCCATATTTTTTCAAACAGCTGATCCTTGCTGAAAACGATATTCGGATTTTTGGCAAGGAATACGAGAAGCTCAAATTCCTTGTTGGGGAGAACGAGGGATTCACCATTCAAAAAAACCTCATGGGAGTTTAAATCAATCATCAGATTTTCGATTTGCAGCAGATTCTCTTTTTTCTGTGCTCCCTGTGTCAGCCGTTCATAATTGGCGATTTGTGATTTCACTCTTGCAATCAGTTCGCTTGGATTAAACGGCTTTACGATATAGTCATTGGCACCCAGACCAAGACCCCGGATTTTATCCATATCCTCACGCTTGGCTGATACCAGAATGATCGGTACATTTTTCGATGCTCTCAGATTCCGGCATACCTGAAAGCCGTCTTCCTTCGGCAGCATGACATCCAGCAGAATCAAAGCAAAATCCTCCTGCAAGGCGCGTTTTAATCCGCTTTCACCATCCTCACAGATTTCAACCTCATAGTCATTCGCTTCCAGATAATCGCGTTCCAGTTCCGCAATCGCTCTGTCATCCTCTACAATCAGTATTCGTTTCATAGCGTTGTTCCTCCTTGTAAAAGCGGCAGTCTTATCGTAATACACAGACCCTTGTTCAATTCACCGCTGGCGCTTATTTCACCCTTCATCTGGGTTATGATTTGCTTGGTGATGGAAAGACCCAGTCCGTTTCCCTTCACCTTGGAGCTTCTCGCAGGATCGCTGCGATAGAAGCTGTCAAACAATCTTGGTGCCTGGGATGGATCGATTCCGATTCCATTGTCCTGAAATGTGAGAATGCATTCCTTCTTATCGCATTCCAGTGTGACATCAATGTGCACCGGATTCTCACTTCTATATTTTATACTATTCTGACACAGATTGTCCAATACCCGAATAAAATGTGTACGGTCCATCAAAACCTGCACGGGCTGCGTGCATTTGACGGTAAGCTTTATGCTTGCATGCTCATAGCGGGAAGCACATTCCTGATACCAGTCTTGTAAAAAGTCTGCCAGATTTACACATTCATCATGAAACGGCACCTGTCCCAGATCAAGCTTGGATAAGAGAAAGAGACTTTCCACCAGCGCATTCATGGCATTTGTTTTCTCCTGTATGATATGCAGATAGTGCTGCTGTTTTTCCGGCGTATCCGCAATCCCGTCCAGCAGTCCGTTGACATACCCCTGCATGGAGGTGAGCGGTGTGGAAAGGTCATGGGAAATGCCTGCAATGAGCTCCTTGCGGTTCAGGTCATATTGGGACCGCAGCTTTTCCGACTCGATCAGCTGCTTGCGCATCGCTTCGAAGTTTGAGCACAGCTCGCCGATTTCATCCTCTTTCTCCACAGAAATCTCCTGCTTCAGATTACCGCTTCGGATTTCACTGGTAGCCTGATTGAGATCATACAGCGGAATCAGGATATGCTGTGCCAGCTTTCTTGTCAGTACGGCACCCAGTGCTACAATGAATAATACCATGAATACACCGGTTGCGACAATCGTTATTTTGATCATCAGCTTGGTATGCTCCCAGGATTCATAAGAGTCCTGAGGGAAGGTTAGATCCTTCCCGGAAAAGGTTATGCGCAGGGTTTTATCCGCCGCATTTTTCAGCTCAGCCTGATATGCCATGCCGTTTGCATTCCATATGATATAAGGAAGCTCATACTGCTTTGTTTCGGCTATGCTTTCGAATTCCTTCTGCATGCTTTTCCGGTTGACTCCGCTGCTGTGGTATAAAACCTCCGCTTTTTGATCGTGTGCTTCCTCGACGAAAATATGAAGACCTGATTTTTCAAGCTGTGCGAGAATACGTCTGGCCTCGTCCGTGATGTGCTCACTTCCTGCCAGCTCGTCGTTCATTGTTTTGATCAGCAGTGTAGGTCCGTAGTTTGAGGTGTTTAACAGGACATTGCGGATGAGTGCAGCCGGAGAGTGTGTCACAAAGGAAAATCCCAGCAGCAGGGAAAACAGAATGAAGCATACAAAAATGATGGGAATGAGTACCATAAGAAAATTGGAAAGCAGTATTTTTTTACGTATGGATATATCTCGATAGCGCATGTTACCACCCCTTTGCATGTTCATTATGTAGGAATTCATCATGAAAAGCAAGGAAAAACGGCAGTGTTAATAGAAAGTATAGAATCTTTGCTGTCTGTCTGTATGCCAAAGCCGGACAGCCCTTACACCGTATATGGAAGGAGAATAAAAACATGTAAGCGTACATGATATGCACTGCTTACATGTTTAATTTATAACACATTTCCGTTTGTTGCGATCACATTCCGATACCACCAGTAAGAATCCTTCGGATACCGTTTCCGTGTCCCGTGTCCTGCATCATCCTGATCGTTGTAAAGGCATGGAATGGAGCAGTCAGCACATCGTCAATGATGTATTTATGATACAGATTTCGCTCAGATTGTAAGAATGCATGCGAAACAGCAAGACGCGAGGTTGCAATTCCTGCTCTCTATGTTACGATATATATGGAAAAGGATGGAGGGTATCATATGAAAAAAATACTGCTTCTGTGTCTGGTGTTTCTCTTCCTGGGCAGTTTTACCGCATGCAGTAAAGCCGGGAATACAGCCACTGCGGATGGTCAGGAACAAATTCTGGAGGAAAGCGATTTTTCAAAGCTGGTGAAGGATGACAACATATTGAAGGTTTCATCGAAGGATACGGATATTACAGTGAAGCTTGGATCTGTTCCAAAGGATCTGGTTGTGAGCGGGGAGCTTCTGGATGCTTCCGGAAAGCCGCTGTACCATCATGTGGTGAAGATTTCATTTCAGGAAAAAGATGGAAATATCGTCTTCCAGAATGAAGCGCTGCTTCTAAGTGCTGTAAGCAGTGATTCGGATATTTTAAAAAAGAGTCTGCTTGCCTATCGTATTCACAGTGAAAGTGAGAATATGGACTGGCATCTTCTTGTGCAGCTGCAGGATGTATAGCCTAATCGATTATACATAAGAAAAGCTTATCTTTTATATAGCATGGATAAGCTTCTTTTTTCTATTTTAAGAGCCTGCCTTCTGCAGCTTTTTCTTTGCTTTTTTATCCTTGATCTTATTCACAAGATGCTTCCAGTTCGGCAGGTAATCCCCCTCCTGCTGTTCCTTCTGTTTACGAACCTTTCGCTTTTGCTGGATATCCTTGTTCTGTATCCAGCTTTTGACAAAGCGCAGGTATTCCCTTGGATTGCCAAGACTGAAATCCCCGTGCGTATAATTCATCAGCATGAAAATCTGTGCATCACTCAGTGCCTCTTTCAATAGATCGGCACTTTTTTTCATACTCTTCTTCTCACGCTGTCCAACCAGAATTGCTGTTTTACATGTAGCCTGCGCCAGATTTTCGGGAAGCTGAAAGGTACTGACTGTATGGTGTATGCTTTTCAGGTTTTCCTTTGTCATTGCCTGATAATTTTGATAATAATCCTCAAAGGCAAAATCATCATTGAAAACAGTGTAGTACATGAATTTATTGAACCATTTTTTTCTTGCCAGTGCATTTGTGTAGATGCCGGCATAGGCACTCCAGCTCTGCAGCTTTACCGGCTGCATCATCGCACTTTCAATCATGGCGTATTCGCACAGATCCGGCTTCATAGACAGCATGGAAACGGCAATCTGCGCACCCAGTGAAAATCCTGACAGCACCTGGATATGCCCGTTATAAAACTCCTGAAGATAGGTAAGCAGCTCCTCTGCACACTGCTGTATACTGATGAATGGTTTCTGAGCTTCACTTCCATGTCCGTCTAAGACGGGGACGATGAGGGTGTAATCTTTTTTCAGCTCCCGTATTTCTTCCTGAAAGCTGAAGGCGGAAAGGCATTCTCCGTGGATATACATATAGACCGGTTTGTTTTTCTGAACATAGGTTTTAAATTGCATGATGACCAACCTCACTTTATGCTTCCATTATACGATAGGAAACCGTTTTTAGCTGATTAACTTCTTGCGGAGTCTTTTGCAGAAAATTAACCTTTGCATTTTGACATATTTTCTATATGATATATGGTGAGGTAGATAGCTAATGAATAAACGTGCACGAGAAATCATTTTCTGGATAATGGAAAAGCGGGATTATCAGGAAACCTGTACCATCAATGATCTGATGGACAAATTCAAGGTATCGGAACGAACGATTCGCTATGATCTGGAGGGAATCACGGATTTTCTTCTGGAAAACAAGCAGAAGCCGATTCAGCTTTGTGAGCATGGCGTGATTGAGCTGCAGAAGGATACTGATACCATTCGCATGCTGCTGGGACAGAATGATTTTTATTCCTTCAAGCTGAGCAAGGAGGAACGCATGCATATGATTCTGTATCTGATAGCGAATACGGGGGAGCATGTAACCCTGCAGCAGCTGGCGGATATTCTTTTTGTATCCCGTTCCACAATCATTCATGATGTGGATGATGTACGCAAGAGCATTCAGAAGCAGGATCTGGAAATCGTATCCCTTCGCCGAGGTCTGCGTATTCAGGGTAGGGAGAGCAGCCGCCGGATCATGCTGATGCATCTGCTGCGCCTGCCGTATGTGCAGCAGTATCGGATTTCAGAATATAAAGATATGATGTCCCCACAGGATTTGGAAAGCCTGAAGCGTATGATCAAGGATGCGGAATTATCAAGCAGCCGTTTTTTAACTGACGGTTCCTTTGAAGATTTGCGGCAGTATCTAATGCTTATGATTGAACGCTACCATAAGCATCGGTTTGTGGAGATCGACTATGTATCCCAGCATCTGTCCACGCAGAAAATGGCAAGCCATCTGATGAACAAAATGGAGGATTATTTCGGTATGGAGCATCGGCTGCAGGAGGAATACCTGCTGGCGGATATCCTGTACAATATGCATTATCTCAAACGCAATGATGCGGATGAGAAGATCATGCAGATTCAGGTCATCTCCAAGCAGTTTATTGATGCCGTAGCGCATGATCTGAATATTGATCTGCGCAATGATTTTCAGTTTTACCAGAATCTGACCAATCATCTGCAATCCACATTTAAGGATCTGGATATGGGGTATGATAGTGACAATGAGCTTCTGTATGAAATCGTGAAGAAGAATTCGGAGGTTGTCGCAGCGATTGAGAAAAATCTGCAGCCACTGGAGCTGTTTGTACAAAGAGCCATCACCCGTGAGGAAATCGCCTATATCACCATTCATGTCTGTGCGGCAATGGAGCGCAACCGTTATCAGGGTGCGCAGTTCACGATTCTTCTTGTGTGCAACTCCGGTGTGGGAACCTCACAGCTGCTGTTAAGCCGGCTGAAAAAATACTTTCAGTTTTATGTAGCGGATGTTCTGCCGGTGCATGCACTCGCGAATTATGATGTTACAGGAATCGATCTGATCATATCAACGGTACCGCTTAAGGAGGAGCGCTGTGAAACCATCATTCTGCATCCGTATCTGAGTGATGAGGACTGTATCCTTTTGGGTGAAAAGCTGGAAACATTGAAAAGCGGTATGCACCGTGTGAATTCCAATCCGAATTTTCAGCGACTTCAGACACTGATTGCGAATTCCATTGCCATCAGCCCGCTGGATAAGGATGAAATCTATAAGAATATTATCCGGGATCTGCAATCGCATTTCTTTCCGATAGCCCCAAGTGACAAGGCAACGCTTCGTGAACTGCTTGCCGGACATATCGAGGTGGATGTGGAATGTGCAGACTGGAAGGAGGCTGTCAGAAGAAGTGCGCAGCCATTGCTGGAACAGGACTATCTGAGTGAACAGTACATCACGCAGATGATTCGCAATATTGAAACAATGGGACCGTATATCGTACTGGCACAGGGCTTTGCCTTGCCGCATGAATCGCCGGATGTCGGTGGGATGCAGCTGGGGATGCAGCTGATTCGGCTGAAGCATCCGGTACCGTTTCATTCGCAGTTCTATGATCCTGTGGATTTTGTATGCTGTCTGTCCACGATAGATAAGGACTCGCATTTGAAGGCAATGTTTCATTTAATGAATCTGTTATCGAAAGCGGATTTCTGTGAGAATATCAGAAAGGCGAAAACCGCAGAGGAAGTATATCAGATAATTTATGAATATGAATCCATTTTATAAACAGCTCTTTGCAGGATACTGTAGGAACGTACTACCATGCGTAAAAGGGCTCATGAAGTAGTATCACACATAAAATAAAAAGCTTTCCGAAGAGCTGCGATACGCATCTGAAAGCTTTTTTATTATTCTGCCAGCAGAACACCCGTATAGGTCGCAGCCATCGTATCCCCCGTTATATCCATACGGTTTATTTCGATACATTGCAGCTGACCATGCAGGGATAAGGAGCCGCTGTTTTCCTGAAATTGCAGCGTATCCGGAAATTCTATAAGCTTTCCCGATTTCTTGGTTATGGTAACACTGCGAAAGTGGAATGGTGCAGGAATCAGTTTCCCAACCTTTTTGTAAAGTGAATTTTCTGTCAGTTGAATCTTTGTGTCCTTTGTCATATATGCACTATCCAGCTTTACGGATACGGCTTTACCGATATCAAAGCGCTTATCAATTCCGGTTTCCTTAATTACATGTTCTTCCGATTGTGACAAGGTATTGCTCCATGGCTCCGGATTTTCTTTTGCACCGATCGGCATGGATACGGCAAGACAGGCTGCCATAAGTGCAGCACATGGTAAAAGCTTTTTCTTCATAACATCATTTCCTCCCTATTTTCTGTTCAGTGATTAGAACTATATCTAGTATTATACCATAAAAAACGGGTTCTCCTCATTTTTCAGGCTAATTGTAAAATGATGCATAACAATAAAATCTGAGTTTATGAAATTAAATTTGTGGTGCAGCTTTCACCACGCGGATACCGCATTGCCGATATGCCTCCAGCAGACTTTCATCCGCGTCCTGATCTGTGATAAGCGTATAGCTCTGTTCATGAGATATTGCAATGAAATCACGGCTGTTCAGCTTACTGGAATCACACAGGACATAGACCTCCTCCACAATGGAGAACAGTGTTTCCAGCAGACCGCTTTCCACCACACTGTCGGTATACAGGTTTCCCTTTTCATCTATCGCATTCACACTTAAAAAGGCCTTTGACAGCTGAAACTGTTTTAGATTTGTCTGTGCAATCGGACCGGTCAGCGTGAGGGAATTGCTGCGCAGTTCACCACCGAGCATAAAAATGGTTAATCTGGAATCCTGATACAATTCATATGCCACATTCACAGCATCGGTTACGACGGTCAATGGCAGGTAGTGCAGAAGGGCAGACGCAAACATATCCATCGTAGAGCCGCTGGCAAGAAAAATACGATCATGCTCCTTCAGAAAGCCTCTTGCAATATGGGCAAGCTGCCGCTTTTTCTCTGTATGCAGCTTACGGCGCTTTGCAAACGGTGTCTGCGCATCAAAGGTTTTCTTTTCCTTTGCGATGGCACCTCCATGTGTTCGAATCAATGCTCCCATCTGTTCCAGCTCCATGAGATCACGACGAGCGGTCATGGCCACTATGTGGAAGCTTCGGCATATCGTCTGTACGTGAAGCTCTCCTTTTTCCTGCAAAAGCGCAAGTATTGCTTTCTGCCGTTCCTGTTTTGTCATTGTTATCACCTGCCTTCACTATATCATAAAATGTGCGTTTCGAACAATAAAATTAAAAAAAAGATGAAATATAAACAATAAACATGAATAGTGTTTCTGAATTTTCATTTTTGTACTATGATGAATGTGCGAAACGAACAATTAGGAGGAATGTATATGAAATGTGTTGCTGTTGGAGATATGTTTCTGTCAGAGGAGGCATTCGCTAGGGTATTGAAACATCACGCACTGTTTTGTTCCTATCACGGCTTTTCATGGAAGGCGGATCTGGATCGTGTATCTACACGTACGCTGATTCGCAAGATTGAAACAAAGGGAAGTGAGGCATATGCAGTCGAAGGGGAATTGAAGGAGGCTATGCTGGATGCGGACGTGATCTTCATTCATATGTGTCCGGTGGGAAAGGATATCATTGAGCAGGCACCGCACTTGAAGTATATTGTTACGGCAAGGGGCGGTGTGGAAAACATCGCGGTGGAAAGTGCAAAGAAAAAAGGAATCAGAGTTATTCACTGTCCCATGCACAACGCCTTTGCCGTTGCTGAGCTGACGGTTGGGTTAATGATCTGTGAAACACGAAATGTGACAAGAGCAGATCGCTCCCTGCGCGAGGGTATCTGGAGAGAATCCTATCCGAATACCGGATCGATACGGGAGCTTAGAAGTATGACGGTAGGTTTGATTGGCTTTGGTGCAATCGGTCAGCTTGTCGCACAGCGCCTGCAGCCGTTTGGATGCAGCATCATGGTACATGATCCCTATCTGGATGCATCTGTTATTGAGCGACTTGGCTGTATCGCGGTTGATAAGAAAACCCTGTTACAGGAAAGTGATATCGTATCCCTTCACGGTCGCATCGGACCCAATGATCCCCCGATTATCGGGCGTGAGGAATTGAAGCTTATGAAATCGGTCAGCTATCTGATCAATACGGCAAGAGCGGTACTGGTGGATATGCCGGCGCTGGAGGAGGCGCTGCAAAACGGCAGCATCATGGGGGCTGCGATCGATGTATTTCCGAAGGAGCCGCTGACTAAAGAAGATGCTGTCGTACAACTGGATAACTGCACACTTACCAATCATCGCGGCGGGGATACTCTGGATTCCTATGAACGCAGTCCGGAGCTGCTGCTGGAACAGCTGCAGGAGGCAGTGCAAACAGGACATACGAAATACATGATATAAAACCTATATGATTGCCCTGCACACAGAGGGCAATGTCTTATGCATGATTTAAGATAAGGATGGCTTACAGCTGCTTGCTATCCTGTGGGATATGAGAGGAGAAAACATATGAAAGTAGAAGAAACATCATTTTTAAATGAATATATCGCTATGGCGGATTATGGCGACAGACTGGGCTGGCATGAGCGCAACGGCGGGAATTTCACCTATTGGATGAAGCCGGAAAATGTTGCGGATGTAAAAGATGAATTGCACGATAAAGGGGAATGGCTGCCGATTGGTACCAATGTGGATAATCTTGCAAATGAATATTTTCTAATCAGCGGCACGGGAAAGTATTTTCACAATATGAAAAAGGATCCCCGGCATACAATAGGCATCATACAGGTTGATTCTACCGGTACAAAGTATCGTATTCGCTGGGGTCTTGAAAACGGAGGCCGTCCTACCAGTGAGCTGCCTACGCATCTTATGAATATGGCAGTCAAGGCAAAGCTTACAAATAATGAAAACCGCGTGATTTATCACTGTCACTGTCCCAATGTGATTGCACTTACCTTTCTGCTTCCGCTGAAGTCGGAAATTATCACAAGAGAGATTTGGGAGATGATGACGGAATGTCCGATCATCTTTCCTGAGGGAATCGGTGTCGTGGAGTGGATGGTACCGGGAGGTCGCGAGATTGCCGTTGTCACAAGCAGGCTGATGGAAACCTATAATGCGGTCATATGGGCACATCATGGAATGTTCTGCAGCGGCGTGGATTTTGATTCCACCTTTGGTCTGATGCATACGATTGAAAAGAGTGCCGAGATGTGGATCAAGGTGCATTCCTGCCGACAGGATAAGCTGCAGACGATTCCTGTGGAGGGCTTCCGTGATTTGCAGGAAGCGTTCCAAGTAATACTGGATGAACGTTTTCTTTACAAAAAGTAGATAAATAAAACTCCGGTCATGACCTATGCTTGACCGGAGCTTTTTCATACCGCTAACAGTTAAACTCTTTTACTTCTGAATGGACCTGTTTCCAGCCACAAGCAGTATGATACAGGAAAGTGATGAAAGGATAGAGATAAGCAACAGAAGCCAGTACAGCATCCCATAGGAATCGAAATATTCTGTGACACTGATCATCTCATCCAGGGCGATTCCGCTCGTCCATAAGAATACCATGGAAATAGCCAGTGTCCCCAATGAGCAGAGAAGCAGAAAAGGCAATACTATTTTTTTAAAATTTGACATAAAGATCCTCCATTTCTATTTATATAAGCTTTCGCATGCCTGCTGCGTAACTAAATGGTTGGGCATTGAACATCATCAGGTACGCAGATAGCTGCAAACAGGAAAATGATTTGATTTACAGAAGGGGAAAACCACTACCTTATCATCTACTTCCCTATGTTTATTTTACATGGAATGTGGAAAATGTAAATATGTAGGGGATGAATGGTATCTATCCAGGAGGGAACGGTCTATGTGTTACCAGAATAGGAGGAGAGCCAGTTATGCTTTTAATTTTTTACCGTTTCCTACCTAAATCGACCGCTTGTCCCATTTTTATTTACTTTTATGATCATAATGTTTATGATGAAGACGATGATAGGTGGAGGAAGAGACAAATGAAAACATATACCTTATTGATTGTGGATGATCAGGCGGATGCGGCAGAGCAACTGAGAAGTGGTATCGAAGGTATAAGTCCCGGTGTATTTGATATAGCGGTGATGAATGATGTACAGGCGATACAACAGATTTTTCATCAGATAGCTTTTTACATCTTAAAATGACCGAATGATACCTGTGGCATACCGCTTGTCCCAAAAGCCTTTTCATCTTTTCAAATTATGCTATTGTATATATAACGCGCGAAGGACAGAAGCCGGCACCTGAATGTATCCATAAAGGAAGCCCTCCTCTATCCTGTGTGCTTCACCATATAACTGGAAACAAGGCAACACCATGCCGACAGGGAGGTACTTATGCAGCACTATACTATACTGATTATTGATGACAAAAGAGAACAGGCAAAGGAAATCAAAAAGAAAATTGAAGCCCTGCATCCCGCCTTTTATGCTGATATCGCCAATGACGCAAGCTATGCATTAAAGGGCACCTATGATGCCTATCTCAGCGATCTGATGATGCCGGTTCACTCCGGTATAGAAATCGGAAATATGATTTATAAGGAAAATCCGGATGCCATTATCATACTCATGTCCTCGCTGGATAATTTCGCCATTGAGCGCACCCAGCAGTTTTCCGCCTTTACCTTTCTTCCCAAATCCAAACTGGATCAGGAGCTTTTGCCGCTGCTTCAGCATCTGGAACGCCGCCTGAATTACATCAATATACGCATCCATGTAAAAGATGGGGACAAAAGCATCGCTGTACCGATTTATAAAATCCATAAAGTGAGCGTTATAAAAAAGCAGCTCTGTCTGGACATGGGAAATACACGCTATACCTATTCATGCGATTTCAGGATTTTCAGCGCATATACGATGATTATTTTGTCTGTCCGAAAAACGGTCTACTCATCAATCCGTCCTGCGGCTATTACTATGAAGCGGGGCATACACTGCAGCTGAAGGAGGAATCGATTCGTGTCAGTCTGCTGAAGCGGAAGGAATTCAAAGAAAAATACCAAAAATATTATGATAGCCTCATGTAAATCCCGGCTGTTATTCATGTCACAAAAAGACGCTGTACGCTGATACAGGGTCTTTTTCTATGGTACAATTTGCAGTATGCCTGCTGTGCAAAGAATTCCACTGTTCAAAACTCTGCAATCCTCTGCGCAGTCTTTTACTCTTTTATGAAAGCGCTTTTTGCATTACACTGTAGGTGGATAGAAACAGCGGGATACATGAAGGGGTGGCATCCCTCATGATCGACAAAAAGGAGTATGGAAATGATTTGGGAAGACTTAGATAAAAAACTGATTCACCTACAGGCGGAAGCAGGGCATGCCAATGATATCTTTGATCAGCTGGGCACCTGCTTCATAAACGAGGGCTACAGCCGAAGCGATTATGTGGAGGCCCTGAAACAAAGAGAGGCACAGTTTCCAACCGGATTGGATATCAATGGATTCGGTGTCGCAATACCGCATACGGATGCCGGCTATGTACTGCATGAAACCGAAGGAATCATGACACTGAAGCATCCGGTAACGTTCATTCAAATGGGCAGTGATGATACACAGGTAGAGGTGAAGGTTGTCTTCATGCTGGCGATTGAGGATCCCAAAAACCACATTAAGAAGCTGCAGCAGATTCTGCGTATCATACAGGACAACGCCGTTCTGGAGAAGATCTATCAAGCCTCCAGTGCCGACGAGGTCATAGATATAGTAAAACAGAAGGAAATAGAAATAGGAGGAGAAAACTTATGAAATCAGTAAACATTCTATCAATCTGTGGTTCGGGAACCGTCACCAGCAGCATGGTGGCCGCTAAGCTGAAGGACCGTTTGTCCGAGCACGGCTATCAGGTAAGTGCTACCGAGGCAAAACCGACTGAGGCTTTAAATCTGGCGCAGTCAAAACGCTTTGACATTATCGCACACACCTCACCGCTTCCTAAGGGAGATTATGGGATTCCTTGTGTCAATGCCTTTGCCTGCATCACAGGAATGGGAGAGGACAAGTTCTTCGAGGACTTCCTCAAGGCACTGCAGTCAATAGGGAAATAGGCATTCGACTTCGCAGTACGCAGCATAAATTATAAAGGAGAGATAAACGTATGGTTATATTAGAATTTTTGAAATCGATGATTGACAACTTTGGGGCTGCGATTATCGTACCGGTCATCATCGGAATCATCGCATTGTTCTTCCGTGTCAAACCGCAGAAGGCCTTCCTTTCCGCCTTATATGCCGGAGTATCTCTGGAGGGTATTTCTCTGATGGTTGGGGCATTCACACCGATCATCACCCCGCTGGTAAAGAATATGGCGGATGCCATGGTCAACATCACCGGTGTAAATCTGAATGTATTCGATGTCGGCTGGCAGGCAACCAGTCTGGTAGCGTTCTCGACAAGTGCCGGTATGATTTATCTGGGACTCGGTATTGTATTACAGACAGTGCTGTTTCTGATCAAATGGACAAAGTGCTTCCAGCCCTCTGATTTATGGAACAACTATTCCTATATGGTATGGGGAGCCATGGTTATCTTTGCGACAGACAACTTTGCACTGGGCATCGCCTGCATGGTGCTGCTGAACCTGTATTCTCTGCTGATATCCGATATGCTGGCAAAACGTTGGTCTACGTATTATCAGTATCCAAACTGCACCATCATTGCTATGCATAACATTGAACCGGGTATTTTCGCCATTGTCTTCGATCCGATTCTGAATGCAATCGGCTTCAACAAACTGAAGCTGAATCCGCAGACGATCCAGCAGAAAATCGGGTTCATGGGGGAACCGATGACCATTGGCTTTGTATTGGGTGGTATTATCGGTATTCTGGGAAACCTGTCCAATCTTGGCTCTATGGCAGGCTGGGGATCTGTGCTGACGGCTGCTGTTGCCACGGCTGCGGTTATGGCCATCTTCCCGAAAATCACAGGGTTCTTTGCACAGGCATTTGCGCCGATCACCGAGGGTGCCCGTAAATTCATGGGCAATACCGGAGATCGCGAATGGTATATCGCCGTCAATGATGCTGTCGGCTATGGAGAGCCTGCAACGCTGACGTGTGGATTGCTGCTGATGCCGGTTATGGTACTGATTGCATTCTTCCTGCCTGGCAACCAGACACTGCCGGTTGTCGATCTGGTCGCAATTCCTTATATGGTAGAGGGACTTGTTGCCGTATTCAACGGAAACATGGCAAAGGTCATCGTTACCGGTGCCATCTGGTTCAGTGTCGGCTTACTGATGTGTACGTATACAGCACCGCTGTTTACCGAGGTTGCCAAGGGCGCAGGCTATGCGATTCCGGCAGGTGCTGCCATGATTACCAGCTTCAATATACTGGGAAAACCGCTGATGGGGCTGATCTTCCTCGCCTTCCTGAGCGGAAGTCCGCTATGGATCGGTGTCGCCGTCGTCGCATATGTGGTCTGCTATGCCGGATACCGCATGAAACAGAAAAACGTAGAGGAGTATCTGGAAACACAGGCAATGAAAAATGCAGAGGCGGAGGCTTAGGCTATGAATATTGATGTACAGGAATTCCGTAAGCCGTGTGCCTGCGGAAGAACACATGAAATTGTTGTAGATGATATGATTATTGAGAAGGGCGCCATACAGCGCCTTCCTCACATCATGAAAACATATTACAGTGAATACAAAACGATTGCCATGCTGTGCGATGACAATACGTATGCAGCGGTAGGAAAGCTCGTGGAGGAGCTTCTTCCCAATATCATCACCATCCGGCTGAACCCTGAAAATCTGCATGCGGATGAGCATGGTGTGGAGGCTGCACAGAAGCAGCTGGACAAATATGCGGGAATTGACTTTCTGATTGCGGCAGGCTCAGGAACGATTCATGACATTACCCGCTATCATGCGTATGAGAAAAAGCTTCCGTTTCTGAGTATACCAACGGCTGCCAGTGTGGACGGCTATGTTTCCACCGTTGCCGCCATGACATGGCACGGCTTTAAGAAAAGCTTTACGGCGGTATCTCCGCGCTTTGTGCTGGCGGACAGTGAAATCTTTTCAAAGGCACCGCTTCGTCTGACCGCAAGCGGCGTCGCTGATCTGCTGGGAAAATTTACGGCACTGTGTGACTGGAGAATCGCGCATGCCCTCACCGGTGAATATATCTGCGATACCGTCGTTGATATGGAATATAAGGTACTGAAGGAGCTTTGTGACAATCTGGACGGTATTCGCAACGGCGATTTGAGTGCCTACGAAAATCTGATGTATGGTCTGCTGCTGAGCGGAATCGCTATGCAGATGGTTGGTAATTCCCGCCCTGCATCTGGAGCGGAGCATCATATGTCACATTTGTGGGAGATGTCCGCAATCAATGAGCCGATTGATTTCTATCACGGAGAAAAGGTCGGTGTCGGACTCTGTATGGCCACGGCAGTTTATAAGAAAGCAGAACAGAAGCTGCGTGCGGGAGGCTATCAGGTGAAGGATCACATGGAGCTGGAAACAGAGTTCATCAAAGCCAATATCACCAGTCCTGTCCTGCAGGAGGAGATTCTGAAGGAAAACACACCGAATCTGATGGCAGATATCACCGGGAACATGCTGAAGGAGAAGGAAGCGGATATCCTGACGATTCTGGCAGACCTGCCGGATGCCCAAACCATGATCGGCTGGATGAAAAAGGTACACGGTCTGACGACGATGCAGGAGCTGACACTTGATGAGGCACTGAAAACGACAACACAGCGTCTGAGTCCGTATATCCGTCAGCGGCTGACCTTCATGCGATTGTTGAAATTCTACGATTTCTATGATGAAATCACAGAAGGGTAGGAATCACTATGCTGGAAGAATTAAAGCAGCGTGTGCTGGAGGCGAATCTCTTGCTTCCCAAGCACGGACTGATCACCTTTACCTGGGGAAATGTATCCGGAATTGATCGTGAAATGGGCATCGTCGCTATTAAACCGAGCGGTGTGGAATATGATCATATGACGGCACAGGATATCGTGCTGTGCGACCTGGATGGAAACGTGGTGGAAGGAAAGCTGAAGCCAAGCAGTGATCTGATGACGCATCTTGCATTTTATAAGAGCTTTCCCAATGTCGGCGGAGCGGTGCATACACACTCCCGCTGGGCAACCGCCTTTGCGCAGGCAGGACGAGCAATCCCTGCATTAGGGACTACGCAGGCGGATTACTTCTATGGAGATATTCCATGCACCAGACTCATGAGTGAAGCGGAAATTCACGGAGAATATGAACTGGAAACCGGACATGTAATCGTGGAAACCTTCACAAAGGAAAACCTGAATCCAGATACGATGCCAGGCGTGCTTGTACACAGCCATGGACCTTTCGCATGGGGAAAAGACCCCTTTGAAGCGGTGCATAATGCAGTTGTGATGGAAGAATGTGCTGCGATGGCATTTGTCAGCATCATGCTGCAGGACAACGCGGTACAGCCGATGCAGCAGGTATTGCTGGATAAGCATTTCAAACGGAAGCACGGTCCCAATGCCTATTATGGACAGTAGACCCTGCAAGCCGTATTAAGGATGGATATTATGATACGAGATAAGAAACAGATCCAGGAAGCGATGAAGCCCATACGGGCATTCATTCTGGATATGGATGGAACAATTTATTTAGGGAATGCATTGTTCCCCTATACCCGCAGCTTTCTGGATACGGTAAAACAAAGCGGGAGAGCATATTATTTCTTTACAAACAACTCCTCAAAGGACGTTAAGACGTATATCGATAAGCTGCATACCATGGGCATTGATATCGAACAGCGGCAGATGATGATTTCCACCCATGTCATCCTGCGCTGGCTGAAGGAGCATCATGCGGGAAAACGCGTGTATGTGGTGGGGACACCTGCTCTGCAGGCAGAGTTTCAACATCATGGCTGGCAGCTGGATGAGGAGCATCCGGATATCGTTGTTCTGGGCTTTGATACGACACTGACCTACGATAAGCTGTCAAAGGCCTGTCATTTCATCCGGGAGGGAGCCGCATACTACGGCATCAATCCCGATCTCAACTGTCCCATGGAAAACGATACCTTTATCCCGGACTGCGGAAGCATGGCAAGGCTGATTGAAGCAAGTACCGGTCGCTATCCGGAATTCTTCGGAAAGCCGAGTCCGAAAACACTGGAATACATCATTAAGGAAACCGGTCTTGACGCAAACCAGATCGCCATTATCGGGGATCGTCTGTATACGGATATCGCCGTAGCGGATCACAGTGCGGTTACCAGCATTCTGGTGATGAGCGGAGAAACGAAGGAAGCGGATATCGAAAAGAGCGAGGTAACGCCGGATATCGTGATCGAGGATATCGGAGAACTCGCAAAGCTGCTGTAGGAAACCGCATGCGTCATATGGCTTTCTATCAAAGGAATGCATTCCATAAAAACAAGGAAGGAATCCTCTTGCACAGACAGGGGATTCTTTTGCATTCTTCCGTTACATACAGATACACATTCAATTCCTATTCACCGATCTGTCTCGCATATAAACAGCAAAGAAAAGGGGAAAGAAGTCAAATTAATTGTATGACAATGATTTCATAAATCATGATTGCCCGCTATGAACCCATGCATTGATCTGCGATTTCTCAGTGAACAAAACCGCATTTGCTTTTAAAGTCCATCAGAAGATGTTTCTATTTATTAAAGGTTGGAGTATACTGATGGTAGATGGTGAAACGAGGGATTACATGAAAAAGAAAATGAAATGGCGAAAGCTGGCACTAGCCCTGGCTCTGGCAGTGTCCTGTATGCCGCAGAGCATGAAGGCACAGGAGGTTGTTGAGCAGATGAAAGCCCTGCCTTTTGAGATTACGAATATCGGTGTATCATCCAACACGGTGAAAGCAAAAGAGGCTGTTACGTACACAATAGATGTACAAAGTGAAAAACCGATGAGCTCCAGAATAACAATACATCTGACTGCCCCGATTACAAAAAAGGAAAAAGGGGTAACTATGAAATATGACGGAAACGGACGATACACAGGCATATTTCAAACGTCTGAGGATGAGGAAGACGGCATATGGAGGGTTGATCGTATCGATGCAGGACTGGAAAATGGAGACAGAATTTTGATATATAATACCGTTGACCTGCCAAGCTATGCGGTATATGCATATGACTTTTCCCCTCTGGATGTAACGGTTACAGATTCAACAGGCGCCGATATTACAAGGCCGGAGCTGCACGGAATTTCCGTTTTGACAAAAGAAGTCTATCCTGGTTCCGCAATTAAATATCAGTTTGATGCAAGTGATGATATGAGTGGAATCAAAAGAATTTCAATCACCCTGCATTCTCCCAGTGGTAAGGCGTTGAGGAAAAACGTGGAATATTCGCAGGATCAAACGGTATATGAATTGACAATTCCTACAGACAGCGATCTGGAGGAAGGAAACTGGACCATTTATTCAGTAGCTCTGTGGGATTACAAAATGAATTTTGTGAACTATATCAATCAGCCTTTACTTTCATCTTCCTATGAGAATATGCGCTATTTAGATATGTCTGCACAGGGATTTCAGGTAGTGCCTGATCCGGATGTCGCCCAGGGACTGAGCAATGTATTTTATATTACGGATTCTAAAACAGTAAATGATTATGTTTACGATGGGGATTTGTATGTCGGGGAAAATGCTTTCCTTACAATGAAAAATGTGCATGTGACAGGGAATGTCTATGTACTGGGTGTATTGCGTTCCCAAGGTATTCAGGTTGATGGAACCGTGTTCTGCAAAATGAGTACGACAGGCTATAACAACACACAGGGTACGTTTATGTGGTCAGGAACAAATAGTATTCACAGTGTTCAGGCAACCAACCGGCCGGTAGCGGTGGTTCCGGTTCGCATTGATCAGACGCTCACGGCTTCCCGTAACGGGGATGTGGCTCTTAAGGGTGTGTCCCTGCCGTATATCACGATTGCGGTGGAGGGAAAAGAAATGCAAACCGATTATCGAGGGCGTTTTGACGCCGGTATTGTGAACATCGGAGAAAAGGATACCGTAAATATCACATGGAAGCTCCCGTTTGGGATGCCGGCAGAAAACAATATTGCAGTAGAACGGGAAACTCCTGTATCACTGCATATGCTTACGCCTCCCGATAAACTGGAGTATATAACCGGAGAGAAAGTATCGTTGAAGGGAATGCGCATAGAGGCTGTATATGCGGACGGCTCTAAGAGGGAAACCACGGCATACAGGGTGGAGAATACCGCTTTGACTGCCGGAAATCATTCGATCACTGTCAGCTATCATGGCGCAAAAACATCGTTTCAAGTAACCGTGAAGGATATTCCGGTTACTTCCCTGAAGTTGAATAAGCAAAGTGCAACCCTGCATCCGGATGAATCGGTAGCCCTGCAGGCAGATATACAGCCCGCAAATGCAACGGACAAATCCATCGCATGGAAATCAAGCAACTCTGCAGTTGCCTCTGTGGATGAAAAAGGCAGGGTTACCGCCCTGAAGAGTGGAACTGCAGTGATTTCAGCTGTTATGAAGAACGGCATACGTGCCGAGTGTAGGATTACAGTGAAAATCGCTGTTGATCATATACAATTAGACAGCACAGCTCATGCGGTATTTGTTACAAATACAGGAGATGTAAAGGCAACGGTGTATCCACAGGATGCGACCAATCAGAAGGTGATCTGGCACAGTTCAAACACCAGTGTTGTGACCGTGGATCAAAACGGCCATTATAAGACTCTGAAACCGGGGTTTGCCTACATCTATGCAACGTCGGATGATAATGAGAATATCAGAACGTTTTGCGAAATCAATGTAAATGTGCCTCCGGTGGAGGTGAGTATTCAGGAAGCATCCTTGAATTTGAAACGAGGACAGTCCTATCAGCTGAATTATAGCGCCTATAGTCCTGCCGGCGTGAATGTCGCTTTCCAGTGGACGAGCAACAATCCGGATATTGCTTCTGTGAATCAAATGGGTGTCATAACAGCACACAAGGCAGGGGTGACATCCGTCAGTCTGAACTCCCCGTATGATAACGGCAGTGATGTGGTTTATGTGACGGTCACCAACCCGGTCAGCGCATTGAAAATGAATAAGGCATCCGCGAATATGACCAAGGGCAGCTATCTGCAGCTGTCGGCGTCCATATCTCCATCGGATGCATCGAACAAAGGTCTTACCTGGACATCCAGCAACAAGAATATCCTTACGGTCAGCAGCAGCGGAAAGGTTTATGCGAAGGGCTTTGGAACAGCTACGATCACTGCACAGGCAAAGGATGGCAGCAAGGTAAAAGCAGCAAGCAGAATTTTCAGCGGCTATGGTATCAGCTATGTGCTCAATGGCGGAAGCAATCATAAATCCAATGTCAGCGTGTATTACAATCAGGCAGTCAAGCTGTACAATCCTACCCGCAGCGGATACAGCTTTAAGGGCTGGTACTCCGACAGCAAATATAAGACGAGAGTAACGTCCTATAAAAAAGGAACCAAGGGAAACAAGAAGCTGTATGCGAAGTGGAGCAAGAACACCTACCGCATCACCTATAAGCTGAATGGCGGGAAAAATACGAAGTCCAATCCATCCACCTATTCTGTAACTTCCTCCATTTCCTTGAAGAACCCAAGCCGTAAGGGGTATTCCTTCAAGGGCTGGTACAGCGACAGTAAATATAAGAACAAGGTAACCAACATCAAGAAAAGAACAGGAAATCTGACACTGTATGCGAAGTGGAGCGCCACTTCCTACCGCATCACCTATAAGCTGAACGGTGGTAAAAATACAAAGTCCAATCCATCTGCATTTACAATCAATTCAACTGTATCTCTGAAAAATCCAAGCCGTAAGGGCTATTCCTTTAAGGGCTGGTACAGTGACAGCCGCTATCGGACACGGATCAAGACAATTAAAAAAGGAACAACCGGAAACAAAACACTGTATGCGAAATGGAGCAAAAACAGCTACCGCATCACGTATAAGCTGAATGGCGGGAAGAATACGAAATCCAATCCTGCCAAATACTCGATCACATCCTCTGTGAAGCTAAAAAACCCAAGCAGAAAAGGCTATCGATTCACAGGCTGGTATACGGATGCTGCCTGTAAAAAGAAGGTAACCGCTATTAAAAAGGGAACTACTGGTAATAAAACCTTTTATGCAGGGTGGAGAAAATAGGCGATTCATGCAAAAGCATGTACAAAAGCTGCTTGAAAATTAAGCTGTTCATGCTCTCTTTATGAAAAATAAGGGAATTCAAAGCTATTGTGTTTAACAATAGAAATTCGGATTCCCTTTTTATAATGTGAAACGCCAGAAAAAACATACAGCGTGCTTACCTTTGTTTCAGCAACCTCTGCAAAATTACGAAAATCAGCTTATATGTAGACAGCGATATAGCAATAAGAATTCAAAAACCGGCGAAGCTACTATAAAGGAATATAGTTTTGCTATTCATAGAAATTTATATCCTTTCGCTATTTTAATGCAAGTGTATGATCAAAGAGTATTTTTCGTGGCGCAAACTCAGAATCTAAGAAAAGCTCTGTTGTATAAGCTCATCCATAGAGAGAAACCTGCAGCTTTTACTTTCCCCGTGCCTGGATACTATGAATTTAAAGAAAGCAAATATAAAAAAACGGCTCTGCCTTATTGATAAGGTTAGAGTCCGTTTCACGTTTATTCATGGTGGAGGCTGAGGGACTCGAACCCCCGACCCTCTGCTTGTAAGGCAGACGCTCTCCCAACTGAGCTAAGCCTCCATCAACGTTAACTATAATACCATGATTGATTTTAAATTGCAATTACTTTTTTTGTGAAATCATAATATTTGTATTTATTTGTTACTGGCTACAGTCTATATGAATAGTATAAACCTGATTCAAAGAAGCAATTTGTAATGAAAACATGCATTTTTCTGTTTCATGCTCTTTACACGGATGTACTATACCATTTTTTTCTTTTTGATTATAGCGGGATCCAGACTGAGGTTCAATACAGTGCTCTCCCTAGGGGGATTCCCTGTCACTCGTTTAATAACGGTGTTACAGATAAAAGCAGCATCTTCATCCTCCGAACCAAGAACAAACTTGAAAAATATCGTTATCATATGTTAGCCGTTCCTGCACCTCCACGTTTATTTCTTTGTTTCCGATTACATCTTTTGTATGCATAGGTATCAATTCCTTTCCTATGCCTTACACTATTACATACGTAAAAAAAGGATGAAACTCCTAAAAAAAGAAACATTTTTTATATTAAATGATGTTTGTGTTTACTAGTGTTTTAATCGTGAATGAAAGATATCTGCTTAATTCTTTTACTAGCTGCTATCCGGTTTCAGTCATTTATGAGCTGTGAAAATCAAAGCTGGAGATGTTCACGCATATAAGCAAACACCTCCAGATAAAGCCACTGTAAGGTACGATGAAAAATAGGCCATAAGAAAAACAAATGTTAAGCATTTAGACAAAAATCAGAAATTGTATAGAGAACCTGCTTCAAAGCCGCATATAAATTATTGACGAATCGTCATTTTTGCAATATCCTTTTCATCGGTTAGAAAAAAATGACGAATCGTCATTCAGCGAAAACGGGAGAGAAGCATATGAAGAACAAGGTACTATTGAACAAGAGTGAGAAAAAGAAACGGATTGAAGAAGCCGCACTTGCATTGTTTTCCTGCAATGAGGTGCATCAGATTTCCATTGATCAGATCGCCCAAAAAGCGAAAGTTGCCAAAGGTACGTTCTACCTTTACTTTCATGACAAGGTGCAGCTGATCAATCATCTCATCGTAAAGGAAAGCTCCTCGATCATCAACGACGCACTCCTTGAAGCCAAGCGGCAAAGAATTGATGATAAAATTGACGAACTGATTTTTCTGATCGACCATGTCATCGCCTATTTCTGCAGACATCCGGAGGTTATCAAGCTTATTCAGAAAAACCTGTCCTGGAATCTTGTTGGCGGAAAGCTGAAGGAGGATGACAATTATGAGGTGGCAGTGCATATGAACAGCTACTGTGACTTTCTGGTAACACTCGGGTATACCCGAAATGAAGCCTATCAGCTGCTGTTTATGATTTTAGAACTTGTTTCTACCCTGTGCTATACTGCAATCGTGCTGCATCAGCCGGACGATATCGAACAGCTGAAGCCAATGCTGTTTACTACGATTCGCAAAATGATCGAACGATCATAAACAAGATTGGAGATGAAATGTATGAAGAAGCTTTCTGATTTTATTGTAAAGAAAAGAAATCTGATTCTGCTTGTTGCCGTACTGCTGCTGATACCCAGTGTTATCGGATATGCGCGTACGAAAGTAAATTATGACCTGCTGAGCTATCTGCCGCAGGATGCCGAGTCCATGATCGGACAGAAGTCACTGAGTGATGACTTCAATCTGGCGAGCACCGGTATGCTGGTCGTTGAGAATATGCCGGATAAGAATGTATCGGAATTAAAAAAGGAGATCAAGGCGATTGACGGCGTTAAGGATGTCCTGTGGAGAGATGATGTTCTGGATATCAGCATTCCCAAGGAGATACTGCCAAAGGATGTTCGTGAGATGCTGTATTCTGATAAGGGAACACTGATGGTAATCACATTTCAGGAGGAAACCTCATCCCAGCGTACGATGGATGCCATTAAAACCATCAAGGGCTATGCCGATCGTGAATGCTATCTGGGCGGCTTTTCCGCCATCACTGAGGATACCAAGGATTTGATGAACGAGGAAACTCCGCTGTATGCCGTAACTGCCATCATCCTGTGTATGATTGTATTGTTTATGGGGCTGGAGTCCTCCATAGCACCGTTTGTCTTCGTTTTGGGAATCGTTTTCCCAATCGTCTACAACTTCGGAACCAACGTCTTTCTGGGACAGATATCCTATATCACCAAGGCACTGGCTCTGGTCCTGCAGCTGGGTGTCACGATGGATTACTCCATCTTCCTGCTGCACCGCTATCAGGAGGAAAAAAAGAAAAGCAGTGATCGTGATGAAGCCATGTCAAATGCGATACAGGCTACCTTCACCTCCATCACCAGCTCTTCTATAACGACTGTCGCTGGATTTCTGGCATTATGCGCAATGCAGCTGACCCTGGGCAGGGATATCGGTATCGTTATGGCAAAGGGTGTTGTATTCGGCGTATTATCGACTATCATCATCCTGCCTGCGCTGCTGATGCTGTTCGATAAATATATTGAGAAATGGAAGCATCCGATCCTTTTAAAGGAACCGAAAAAGCTTCCGGGCTTTCTGACAAGACATTATAAAACAATTCTGGTGGTCTTTGTCGTTATCTTCATTCCGATGATTTATGCACAGGCACATACCAATGTCTATTACGATCTGAATGCGACAATGCCTAAGGATTTTCCAAGTGTCATCGGTACGAATAAGCTGAAGGACCAGTTCCATATGACGACGACGCATTTCCTACTGGTGGACGAGAAGCTGGAAAATTATGAAATCAAGGAAATCTGTGATTCTGTGGAGGAACTACCGGGAGTTTATTCCGTCGTTTCCTATGAGAGTCTGATTGGCGGCGGTATTCCGAATGAGCTGGAGCCTGCAGCAGTGAAAAACATCCTGCAGAATGGCGGCAGAAAGATGATCCTGGTCAACAGCACCTATCGTTCCGCAACGGATGAAGAGGATGAACAGCTGAATAAGATAGATACGATACTGCATAAATACGATAAGCATGCGGTGATTGCCGGGGAAGGCTCATTGACCCGTGATTTGATTACTACGACGGATATTGATTTTAAAATGGTGAATATCTTATCTGTTGCCGCGATTTTTCTGATTATCGCTATCACCTTCAAATCGCTTGCACTACCGGTTATACTGGTAGCTTCCATCGAATTTGCAATCTGTATCAATATGGGGATTCCATTCTTCACTGGAACAACGCTTCCATTTATCGCCAGCATTGTCATCGGTACAATTCAGCTGGGAGCGACGGTGGATTATGCCATCCTGATGACAACACGCTATAAGGAAGAACTCAGCAACGGCAGTACGGTTATAGAGGCCGCAAAGGAAGCAGCAGCAAAATCTGCACCGAGTATTATCACATCCGGACTGTCCTTCTTCGCCGCATGTATCGGTGTATCCTTTATTTCCAAAATGGATTTAATCAAGAGTCTGTGTACGCTGATCTCCCGCGGGGCAGTGATTTCTATGCTTTCTATTCTGCTGGTACTGCCAGCTATGCTGATTATATTCCATAAGCTGATAGAGAAAACAACCAAGGGCTGGCCAAAAGCCAATCTGAAATAAGGAGGGTATTCATATGAAGAAAAATGTGAAAGCAGTAACGTGTGTGGCATTGAGTATGCTGCTGGTTAATTCCGGCATGGTGCTGTATGCAAAGGATGATGAAACGGTAAAGGATGAAACGGTTTACGCCATGCTGAACAGTGATGGCAGTGTCGATCAGGAAATTGTAAGCAGCTGGCTGCACAACGATAACGGTATTCGTAATATAAAGGAACAGCTGGACCTCAGCAATGTCAAGAATGTGAAAAGTGACGAAAAGCCGGAGGTTTCCGGAAAGACCTATACCTGGAATGCAGATTCCAATGATATTTATTATGAAGGAACGAGCACCAAAACTCTACCGGTACAGGTAAGGGTGACTTATAAGCTGGATGGTAAGGAAATCAGCGGAAAGGACCTGATCGGGAAAAGCGGTAAGCTGGAAATTCATATTTCACTGAAAAATACGCAGAGTAAAACAGTGAATGTGAATGGCAGACAGACACGCATTCATCCATTTTATATGGGGGCAGGTGTACTTGATCTTTCCACCGATCATTTTTCAAATGTGAAGTGTGAAAACGGTAAGGTGCTTTCCGAGGGCAACAATACCATGGTCGCTTTCATCAGTGTTCCCGGATTGCAGGATACGCTGGAAAGCTGCGGTGTAACCGGCGCAAAGGAACTGCCGATGCAGGATGATATCACCATTACCTGTGAAGCAAAGGATTTTGAGCTTGGTCCGATTATGTTTGCAATGACACCGGAGGTGCCGGTGGATAAGCTGAAGGATATCAATTCCATGGATGATCTCACGAAGGGGCTGGATGAGCTGACCAATGCAAGTGCACAGCTATTGAATGGGACTTCACAGCTTTCTGAGGGTACAGCAACCTTCCAAGGTAAAATGCAGGAGCTGGTAAATGGTGTGCCGACACTGACGAACGGTGTATCTGCATTAAAGAATGGTACGCAGGAGCTGGTGAGCGGCTCAACCAGGCTGTACAGCGGATTGCAGGATTTGCATACCGGAATGAATCAGGCGAAGGAGGGAACTGCCAAGCTGAATAAAGCAACAGACGGTTTGGGTACACTGGTAAGCGGTGTTGATGAGATCAATACGAATATGCAGGCACTTGCAAAGGGCTTGCAGGATGGAAGCAATGAGCTGAATGCATCCCTGAGTGATGAAATGCTGAAAAATTTAACAGATGGTTTAGGAAATGTATCTGCTTTACAGGAGATGTTTGAAAAGGATCAGCAACATGTGGCGCAGGCTGCCGCTGATCTGGAGGCTGCACTCACAAGCACAGATGTTGATAACGCAGCAGGAAAACTGGGAGAAACTGCAGAATATCTAAAGAAAAAAGCTTTTAATGATAAAGGAGAGGTTGTGGATGCAGAGGCAGCGCAGGCTCTGAAAAGCCTTAAAAGTGCGGATGACTACTTATTAAATTATAAAACGCAGGCTACAGCTTCTGCGGTCAATCTGCAAAAACAGCTGACCCAGCTGCAGACAGATTCAGCAAATCTGAAAAATCTATCCGACATGGCAGCCTCTGCTGCTGAAATGCTGCCGAAGCTAAGCAGTTTCAAAGCAAGTCTGAATACTGCATCACAGGGAGCACAGCAGCTTGCCCGGGGTACGCAGCAGCTCAGTGAAAAATCCTCCTCTCTCTTAGAACTGAAAAAGGGAATTTCCACACTGGACTCCAGTATGACAACGGCAGTCGGTGGCATTAGCGAGCTATATAAGGGCGGTCAGGCTCTGGTATCCGGATTACAGCGTGTTGATCAGGGCGCAGGTGCTCTGCAAAGCGGTTCTGCGACTATCGGTAACGGAGCACAGCAGCTATATGATGCATCAACTCTGTTAAAGGATAAAACAGGGGAACTGCATGCAGGCATGAGCAAATTCAAAACAACCGGTATTGATGAAATGCAGAAGCAGGTTTCCCTGTCACTGGATGATGTCACACAGCTTCTTGCTATCAAGGATGAAATTGTAAAGGAAGCAGAGCAGGAGCACACCTTCAGCGGTGCACCGAAAAACAGTGAAAGCAAGGTCAAATATATTTATAAAACAGAAGAGTTGCAAAAGGAAAAAAAGACAGACACACAGGAAACAAAGAAAACAAAGGAAGAAACAAAGGATGATTTCTTTGATAAGATTTCAAATTTCTTCTCAAAGATGTTTTAAATACAGAGGGGCAGAGAAAAGCTGCCTCTTTTTTCACACAGAAACTTATTGTAGAAACCAGGTGTGTACAGTATAATGGGTACAGTTGCATTCACAGGAGGATACATGAAGGTCATAGAACACAAACACGTGATACCGATTATACGAAATACATTAAATGCACTGGATGCGCGGCTGGTGGATCATGGCTACCGTGTGGCTTTTTTGATGGAACAGACATTGCGTCATGCAGGACTCTTTAAAGGAAAGGAATTGCGGGATATTGTCATGACCTGCTTTCTTCATGATATAGGTGCTTATAAGACAGAGGAAATCGAGCAGCTGATTCAGTTTGAAACATGGGATATCTACCAGCATTCCGTATACGGCTATCTTTTCCTTAGAAATCTGTCCCCGCTCGGCCCGTATGCGGATATCATTCTATATCATCACATATATTACAGAAAGCTCAGAGATCATGATATTCCCTACCTTCTTGTGTCACAGCTTCTCAGCCTCTGTGATCGCCTGGATGTCTATCAGCTTGAGAAACCGCTTCAAAATGTGGAAGCCTTTCTTCGCCAGTTCGAGGAGGATTATTTCAGTAAGGAGGCGATTGATCTGTTCCTTTCCGCAGATGCACAATGCCACATGCTGGATCAGCTTTATGTGCAGCATCAGGAGGTAAAGGTAGCGGTCTTCGATGAAATACCGTTTACGGAATCAGAAGGAAAGGCATATCTGCATATGCTCAGCTATGCAATAGATTTCCGCAGTGAATATATGGTAGCACATACCATTACAACGACAAGTGTTTCCACAACACTTGCGGCGCTATGTGATTATCATCCGACAGAAATAGAAAAGGTGTATTACGGAGCCCTGCTGCATGATATCGGTAAGGTTGCCATACCGGTGACGATTCTTGACTTCCCGGGCAGACTCAGTCCGCAGGACATGGCAGTTATGCAGTCACATGTGACATATTCCATGAAAATTCTGCATGGTGTTGTCGATGAGGAAATCGAGCATATCGCTGTCCGTCATCATGAAAAGCTGAACGGCAAAGGCTATCCTCTGGGGCTGAAGGAGGAAGCTTTAACGACATCCGAACGCATTGTAGCAATTGCGGATATCATCAGCGCTCTCATAGGAAAGCGCAGCTATAAGGAAGCATATGACTTGGAGAAAATCAAAGAAATTTTACAGGAAATGGCTGAAGGGCAGTATCTGGATGATAGAATCGTACAGATTGCCTGTGACAATCTTCCTCACATCCTGCAGACGGTGAAGCGCGATTGTACACCGGTAATCGCAATGTACCAGGAAATACGTCGTGATTATGAGCATAGGATAGCACAGCTTGACAGGTAAGCAGTACATAAATGTGACTGCATAGTTCAATAATTACAGCCACACAGAGCTGCTGCATATGGCTATGCCAGGAAGAAATGCGGAAATTAAGCAAATAATCTTATAAAAATTTCTTTTTGATTCTGTACATAAGGAAGAAAAGATGGTATAATAATCGCGGTCTCAGGGAAACGGTTCGTGAGAAAGCTATTTCCTTATTCTGCCGGAGTGGCTCAATGGTAGAGCAACGCACTCGTAACGCGTAGGTTGGGTGTTCGATTCACCTCTCCGGCACCATATGATATATTCAGGTTGTGTTCATTTCGCCGTATGGCAAAGACCTTAGAAAAGGGTTTGAAATGCATGACCTTTTTTTCTTGTATTTTGTATGTCCTCGTGCTGTGGAAGATGCTTTTTCTAAAGCGTTGTATATGTCGAAGGGATACGCTAAAACAAGAATAGATAAAGAGGATAGTTCCTTTTGAATATCATCAGCAACAAGAAAAAAAGAATCAATGCATCATTAAAGCGATGTACTTGATTCCTTTTAGCTTTCATGGGTAAAAGCTCTACCCATCTCTGATGAAACGAAACCGGAAGACTATTCTTTTTTTTGCTTGTGAAAGATACCCTGTGCTTATTCTCTAACATTGATAGAAGGGAAACCTGTATGTTTTTTTATGAGAAGAGGCAGCATGCATGTAAATATCCAATAAAAGCCTTTGGCTGATGAAACAGCCGAGGTATCGGGATAGGGAATTGTTGCTTACAGGTGCGAGCACAGCTCATAGGCATCCCAGATGCCCTCTATGATATCCTTTGGATGAGAGCTGTCACCGATATTATAAATATCCTTTGCCTTCAACAAAATCTGATCATACAGAGAACGATTGCTGCGATAGCCAAGGGCAAGGATCGTGCAGTCACTTGCCAGCTCCTGTATAGCGCCCTGTGTCTCAACCACGATTTCATGCTCGCGGATTTCCTGCAGCTTTGTCTGTAAGCGGATCTCAACCTGATGGTGCTCCAGTAATTCCAGTATCATCTGCTTGTTCATATCGGCAGGAGCTCCGGTAGACATCAGCGTATCCGCCATTTCAATGATGCGCACGCTTTTTCCATGCTGGGAGAGCCAGATGGCCAGCTCACAGCCAACAAGACCACCGCCGATAATCGTAGCTTCCTTCTTCGCGGTTACCGCTCCCTTTAATACATCGACAGCAGTTACGCCAAATTCAATTCCCTTGATTGGCGGCAGGAAAGCGTGGCTTCCGGTGGCACAGATTACGACATCTGCGGCTTCGATTCGTGGATCCTGCGCCTGTACGTCACTGTTCAGCTCAACCTGTACCTTCAGACGCTCCATCTGATGCTCATACCAGGAAATCAGCAGCTTTCCATCATCCTTGAATTCCGGAACACTTGCCCAGCGATACATGCCACCAAGCTGCTTTTCTTTTTCTGCAAGTGTTACCGTGTGTCCGCGTAGTGCCAGAACTCTTGCGGCCTCCATACCGGCAGGACCTCCACCGATGACAAGACAGCTTTTCGTATGCTCTGCCTTACAGAAGGCAGCCTCTTTTTCACGGTTGCATTGCGGATTGACGGCACAGGACATCAGACGCATGGAGTGTGCCCGGTTAAAGCAACCATCATGACAGGACAGACATGGGCGGATATCCTGAATATTGCCCTGGCGCATTTTATTAACAAATTCCGGATCTGCAAGCAGTGGTCTTCCCAATACCACCATGTCGCACTTTCCTTCCTGCAATGCCTCGGCGGCAAGCTGCGGATAGCCCATGCGCCCGGCTGTCAGCACCGGTACCTTTACAACCTTCTTTACCTTTTCGGCAAATGGCAGATACAGGCCGCGATCCTGAAAGAATGGTGGATGTGCCCAGTACCATGCATCATAGCTTCCGGCATCCACATTCAAAGCATCATATCCGGCCTCGGTCAGTATTTTGGCGAATTGCAGGCCTTCCTCAATATCTCTTCCCAGCTCCGGATAGGATTCACCTGGCAGGATGCCATGGCGCTCCGCACGGATAAAGCTCTTGAGTGAGAATCTCAATATCACAGGAAAATCCTTGCCGCATGCTTGTTTAACAGCCTGTAATATGGCGAGTGGAAACCGCAGTCGTCCCATTAGATCGCCGCCGAACTCATCCTCACGCTGATTGAAATATTCCATTGTGAAATTATCCAGCAAATAACCCTCATGAACTGCATGCACCTCAATACCATCTGCTCCTCCCATCTTTGCCAGCATGGCGCAGGTCGCAAAATCCTTGATCAGCTCATAGATTTCCTCTGTAGTCAATGCACGATGCTGAATGGAAGGATCCCAGCGATTCGTGGTAGCGCTCGGTGCAACAAAGGTATTATCCAGAATCATGGCAGGTATGGCAGAGCGTCCCAATCCGGCGGTCAGCTGGACAAACAGCTTGGAATTGTAGGCATGAATATTATCACTCATTTTCTTTAGCTGTGTCATGTAGCTTTGCGGGTCCTCCAGCGGACAGGGAAAGCTTGCCTTGCGGTGCTTTTCGATTCTGTTTTCGATAAAATTGGCACCGGTGATGATCAGACCGGTACCTCCACGGGCCCGTTCTGTAAAGTAATCAATGGATTCCTGCTTATATGCCCAATGGTCATCCAGCTGGCCCATCGCCATCGGAGCCATAGCAAAACGGTTTCGTATCTCCACATTACCGATACGAAGCGGCGTGAATAAAGCTTCATATTCCTTTTTCATGATGTCCCTCCTTTAAGTGAACATGTTCATTTAATTAAATGATAGCACTTACATAGAAAAAGTCAAGGGGTGGTTCACATTGTGTTTTTTAAGCGGATACGATACAATGAAGACACAAAGCAGGTGAGTCTATGAAAGAAAAGGAAATGCGGCGGCGGCCGAACCAGACGGAAAAAACAAGAAGAAAAATTGTTGAGGCGATTCATGTGAGTATGAAGGAAGCGGATCTCAGTGATATCACCATTCGAAGTGTATGTAAAAAGGCAGGTGTATCCATCGGCACCTTCTATTTATATTTTTCCTGTAAGGAGGCTGCTTTGCTGTATGGCTATCGTCAGGCGGATGAACAGTTTCTTGCATTACAGCTGGAGGAGGATGCATGGAGCAGCATTCGTAAAATCATGACCTGCTATCTGAAGATGGTCACGCTGGAAGACATGCATGCCGTGCGTCAGATTTATATCTGCCATATCAAATACCACGATACCTATTTCTTTGATGAACAGCGTCCGATTTTTCAGCTACTGGCGGCAGAGGTTGGAAAGCTGGTTTCAGAGACTGCAGTAAAGGATGTGACATGGGGACTGCTGACGACTGCCCGGGGTCTGATTTATCATGCCTGCTGTTTGAAGGATGAGCAGATAGCATTGGACTGGCATGAGAAGCAGCTGGAGGAGCTTATGGATTACCTTTCCTATCGTGTGCAGAAATTACAAAAAGGAAATACGTGATCGCTGGCTTCATAATCATGTTTAACGTATGGTGGAAAAGGCTATTGCGAATAAGAGGATTCAATATGTTAAATAGTAGCTCCTTTTGATTACAGGCTGTATGGACTAGGTTTGTTTTAAAGGAAACAGTGTTTTATAAATTGTAATTTCAGGAGGATTTTAAAATTATATCAGGCAGATATGATGAAGGTTTAAAACCAAAGGAGGACACATTTATGGAAAAAGCTAAACGCAATAGAGGTTATTATGAGAGAACTTATAAGATTGACTGATTATTGTAAATCCGATATATTTGAAATTTTTAAAATTGCTGATGATCTATTAAAAGGAAAATATATAAACTTTTTAAAAGGGAAGACCGTAGTTATGTTTTTTCCTAACACTAGTATCAGAACAAGAGTTACATTTGAAAAGGGCGTCTATTTATTAGGTGGACAAGCTGTTTTGTTTCCAACGGAGACACTTGATAAAAAAGAGGCATTGCAAGATGTTTTTGGATATTTAAGCAATTGGGCTGATGTTTTAGTCGTACGTCATAAAGATATTCATATCTTGGAAAAAATAGCAAGATATTCTTCGGTTCCAGTGATCAATGCAATGACTGATGTTAACCATCCATGTGAAATTATTTCTGATTTATATGCGCTTTCAAAAATAAGGGATCATTTCATAAAAGATAAATTTCTTTTTTGTGGAGAGAATAAAAATATAGGATATGCTTGGAAGGAAGCCTCTGAGGTTATGGGATTTGATTTAGAGCAATGCTGTGGTGAAGGATATGAAATGGAAGGAATCGTATCGCATCATGATATTGAAAAGGCCATTTTAGGTAAGGATATCATTTGTACTGATTCACTTCCTGCTACCACGTTAGATCATTTCAAGAAATGTAAAGTTACAACACACGTAATGAAAAAAGCAAACAAGGGAGCTGTATTGAATCCATGCCCGCCATTTTATAGAGGTGAAGAGATATCAGACGATATAATAGAATCTGAATTTTTCGTAGGATATGAATTTAAAAAATATTTATTATATATCCATCAAGCAATTATGATTTATTGTTTGATTTGAAATTAGAATTTGTATTAGAAACTTTACAGGAGGAATAAATTTTATGAATGATTTATTAAGAAGCGAAGAATATGATTTTGTTAATTCTAAGGATAAGCAGTTTATAGTGGCTTTCGATTCTGAAATGTTAAAGTTAGGCTACACATGTAACCAAGCAATAGGGGAGGGATATTGTTGGGGAAGGAAAATGATTATTTACACAAAAGCAGGCGTAAAAAGCAAAAAATCATATGCTCGAATTTATTTACGTGATAATGACCTGATTCTCCGTATGTATTTCAGCAATGTAGATAAACATAAGCAGGCAATTGAACAAGCTCCTGACTATATTCAGCAGGCATTTACTGGTGATTATGGAGCTTGTAAGCATTGCCATAATATGAAAGAGGATGGGACATGCAATCATAGAAAAAGCTATACGGTTCATAATCAACATTATGAATTCTGTGACGGTTTTGCTTTTTGGTTCTTTTCTCCTGACCTTGCAAGAATACCAGATTACATCAAGCTGTTTCTAGACTTTTATCCTGATAAAAAGCGAAAAGTAAAAGTAATATCATAAGGGACTAAGGGTATTTACTAAATTAGAATTTGAGGAGGTATTTTATGTTTAATGAAATTTGTATATATGAGGCAAAATTAACAAAATTAGATGAAATTGAAGAGTTGATGAAAGAAGTCGCTGATTTTTATTTAAGTCAAGATGGCGTTATTGATGTACACTATATAAAACGAACTCATAGACAAAAAGATTTTAATGCAGTTAAGGAGGGCGAGTTGCCTGTTCGTCTAACAAGAAATGTGGGTAAAGTAACCTATGTTTTATACTGGGTATTAAAAGATGAAGAAGCTCATGCTAGAGTATCAAAATTAGGTGTAGAAAAATTTTATAAACGATGGAATAGATGTTTAACAACAATGCCTAAAATAATATTAGGAGAAAACATCGTATAAGTTACAAATTCCAGTTTGTTAAATTCTCGTGCGATATTGATTGAAAAAGTTGGTGGAGTTCTTCTTTAATATTCTCTATAATTTGATTATCAAAAAACAAGGAGGATAACACAATGAATTTAGGAAATAGTTTATTTCACGCAAGAAAGAAGAGTGGATTATCACAAGAGGAAGTTGCTGAAAAAATCGGCGTAAGCAGACAAACGATATCAAAATGGGAAACCAATGAAACAGTTCCAGATATTTACCAATCAAAGAAGATGGCGAAACTCTATAAAATTTCTTTAGATGAACTTATTGAATTTGATATTGATTTACAAGAAATTGAAGAAATGATTGATAAAAGTGATGAAAAACTAAATGAAAAAGTGAATTGGACAAATGCATGGGGAAAGAAATATCCTATACTCCTTAAATATCAGACAGAAGTGAATACTTCAAATTATGCTTTTCGAATTACAAAAATGTTTGATGAAATTAAGAATGAATATGGATATAGTAAACAAGACGCAATGTTAGTTCTAAAAGATATTTTGTATCAATCATATAAAATCTGGAACAAATAAATAACGATTTATCTTCAGCTAGAGATGATTTCCTTGAAAAGAAATGGGTAGCCGGGTTTCAGTATCTTGTGAAGAATTGTCAAAATCGTGTTGTAATCCTTTTCATCAAATACCAACTATGGTAAAATAGGGACAATGAGGTGAGATAATGAAAGATGTGACATTAGTTGTACTGGCGGCCGGTATGGGCAGCCGTTACGGAGGATTGAAGCAGATTGATCCGATTGGACCAAACGGAGAAATTATTCTGGAAATGTCTGCATTTGATGCAATTCGTGCAGGCTTCAACAAGATTGTTTTTATTATAAAGAAAGCGATTGAAGAAGATTTCAAGAAAGCGATTGGAAATAAGATTGCGGAGCATATCAAGGTGGAATACGTATTTCAGGAGATGGATGCGTGTCTGCCTGAGGGGTATGAGATACCTGCCGACCGTGTAAAGCCATGGGGAACGGCCCATGCCATTCTGTGCTGTAAAAACGTAATTCATGAACCGTTCGCCGTGATTAATGCGGATGATTACTATGGTATTGCTTCCTTCCAGAAGCTGCATGACTATCTGGTATCCAATGCGGATGAAACAGCATACAGCATGGTTGGCTTTGTTCTTGGAAACACCCTGACAGATCATGGCAGTGTTGCCCGCGGTGTCTGCAAGGTGGAAGACGGCAAGCTGGCAGGTGTTGATGAACGCACGAGAATTGAAAAACGCGAGGGCAAGGTACAGTATTACGAAAACGATACATGGTATGATGTGGATGCCAATTCTCTTGTTTCCATGAATATGTGGGGCTTTACTCCAAAATTCATGGAGGAAGTGGAAGAACGCTTCCCGACCTTCCTGCAGGAGACGGTGAAGGAAAATCCATTGAAGAGCGAATTTTACATTCCGGTGACAGTGGATACGCTGATCCGTGAAGGAAAAGCTACCGTAACTGTATTATCCAGTGATGACAAATGGTACGGTGTTACCTATCAGGAAGATAAGCCGATGGTAAAGGAAGGGATTCGCAAGCTGATTGAAGCTGGCAAGTATCCGGTACCGCTCTGGAGCAAATAACGAACAAGGGGAGCTTCCCCTTTTCTTTTGCTTACGAGCAAGCACACGGCAACTGGAAAGCACGAGTATTAAGGAAACTTGATAAGCGATAAATGCCTGTTATTCTGTGATAGGCTTGAATGCTTCTGCAAAAGAAGCATTCTGATGATGAAGAGCATAGCGAGGTGAACATGCATGCAGCAACAAAATGACTGGTACACGGGGATTGACTATTTTCAATCCTATAAGGAACAGGATATACAGGTGGAGGAACAAAGCCTTGCACAACCGGTTCCGCTCACACGGCATGAACGCGTGGAGCTCTGGTATGTTTTAAAGGGGGATGGCGATATTCTGGTGAACGGGGTTTTGCATACCGTTCAGCAGGATTCCTTTCTCTGTCTGTATGCTCATCATCTGTATGAGGTTTCCTGTGTGCGAAAGCCGCTGCGGGTATTGCGAATCCAGTTTTATATCGGTTTGTTCATGCATGCCATGTGGGAAAAACATCCCAGAGGAAGAAATGCCTCTCTGGTATATGAAACTCCGGCCTGTCTTCGCTGTGCGGATAGCGAGGTACTCCAGCTGTTTCATCGGGCACAGCAGGAATCTTACGGCAATGCCTTTGGTTCCCGCAATATGTTGATGTATATCGTCCTGCAAATTCATATGCTGTTCTGCCGCTATGCATTGCAGGAATCCATGGAGGAGGAACAGTCACCTGTCTGGAAGCTGATCAAGCGCACAATTGTAGCCTCACAGGAGCATACCACACTGCAGGATGCGGCAGCAAAGCTGCAGCTGCATCCACGCTACCTCAATCAGAAGATCAAGGATGCCTGCGGTTACAGCTTTACCCAACTGCGCTCATTCGGCAAAATCATCAATGCCTGTGCACTGCTTCACTTTGAGGACCTATCCATTTCTTATATTGTGGATCTGCTTTCCTACTCCTCTACTGCTGCCTTTTACCGTCAGTTTCAGGCATGGACAGGAATGTCACCACTGGATTACCAGAAGCACCGGATTCTGGACAATGCTCATTTCTATTGCCGCAAGGATTTGTATTTGCAGATTATGCAATACCTCTATCTGCATTTTTCACAGGATATTACGCTAGAGGATATGGCGAGAGAATGCCATCGGAAAAGCTATGAGCTGGAACAGCTGTTAAAGCAGGAATATCATACGAGCTGGACACAGGAGCTGATGGCTGTTCGTGTGCATCAGGCGGCTGCCTTACTGACGGCGACGAAGCGTACCATCACATCGATTGCCATGGATTGCGGATTTTCATCTCTGGCTGTCTTTGAACGGCACTTTGCAGCCTGCATGGGCTGTACACCGGAACAGTATCGCAAACAGCAATCTGTATAAATGAGAAAAAGACCTTTGAATTTGAATATACGTTTTTCATGTAAGCGTTATAATTTAAGTATCAGGAGGTCTTTTTTATGTTTGAAAAACTATTTGAACCAATCAGAATTCGCGGAATGGAAGTGAAAAACCGCATTGTGCTGCCGGCAATGGGAACGAAAATGGCGGCAGAGGATGGAAACGTGACACAGCAGATCATCGATTATCAGGTAGCGCGGGTAAAGGGCGGCTGCGGTCTGAACTTATCGGAGGTATGTGCTGTCCATGCGCCGAGTGCTCCCCGAAAATTTCTGGCACTGCATAACGATTCCTATATTCCATCACACAAGGCATTCTGTGATGCCATTCATGAGGCAGGCGGGAAGTGCGGTGTGCAGCTGTGGCAGGGAAGTCTTGCCGCAAGCATGGATCCAAAGGCAAGAATCCTGGTGGCCAGTGATTTGCATGTGCACGGGCATACCATACCGGCTGTGGATGTGGAGACAATTGAAGAGGTTGTCGCCTGCTTCGGCGCTGCGGCAATGCGCGCGGTGAAGGCCGGCTATGACTGTGTGGAATTCCATTGCGGACATAATTATCTGCCGCATTCCTTTTTGTCACCGGCATTCAATCACCGTGAGGATGCCTATGGCGGAACATTTGAAAAGCGCTGTAAATTCCCGCTGGACTGTATCCGCGCCATTCGTCAGAGCATACCGCAGGATATGCCGCTGCTGATGCGCCTGGATGCACAGGATGATTATCTGGAGAATGGCTTGACCATAGAGGATGTCATTGCGTTTTGCAGGCTGGCAAAAGAGGCCGGAGTAGATGTACTGGATATCTCGCGTGGTAATATGATAACAGCGGGGTTGAAATACGAGGTACCGCCGATTGATATACCAAAGGGCTTTAATGTGGATAACTGTGCCAGAATCCGTAGGGAAACCGGAATGCTGTGTATTGCGGTCGGACGTATCAACACACCGCAGCTGGCGGAGGAAATTCTGGAACAGAATAAGGCGGATATGGTTGTTATGGGACGTGCGCAGCTTGCCGATGCCGACTTCTGCGTAAAGGCGAAGGAAGGCAGACTGCAGGAAATCGTATACTGCATTGGCTGTGATCAGGGCTGCTATGACGGATTTACCGATCCCGCTGCTCCATTCATTACCTGTATGCGAAATCCATACCTTGGAAAAGAAGCACAGGATGTACTGGTACCGGCGCAGAAGCCGAAAAGGGTGCTGATCGCAGGTGGCGGTGTTGCCGGTCTGGAGGCAGCCTGCATACTGAAGCAGCGCGGTCATCAGCCTGTTGTATATGAAGCAAGCGACGAGCTGGGCGGTCAGTTTGTGACTGCGGGTAAGGCACCAAGGAAGATGGAAATGAAGGATGCGGCACTGTCCTATGGAGAAAAGGCGAAGCGTCTTGGCATTTTGATTCATCTCAACACACCGGTAGATGCGTCGCTGATCACAGAGGGCAACTGGGATGAGGTTATCCTTGCGATCGGAGCAGAGCCGATTCACCTGTCCATTCCGGGGGCAGATCAGGAACATGTGTACAATTCCCATGACATATTGAACGGAAAAGCAACCGCATCCGGTCATGTCGCAGTTATCGGCGGTGGTCTGGTTGGTGTGGAAACTGCAGAATATCTGAGTGAACAGGGGGCAGCTGTTACCGTTATCGAAATGCTGGACGGCGTCGCGAAGGACCTTGGCGCATTGCGTAAAATCTGTGTTATGGAATCGCTGTACATGCATCATATCGAAACGGTTGTCAACACCTCGGTAAAAGCCGTTGTGGAAAACGGAGTACTGGTGGAAAACGAAGGAGTCGAGCAGGTGATTCCTTGTGACAGTGTCGTTATGGCCGTAGGTGCACGCGCAAGAGATCATGAGGCGCTGACAGAAGCCTGTGAGAAAAAACAGATACCGTATCACATCATAGGAGATGCCAAAAAGGCAAGAAGGGCACTGCAGGCGATTGCGGAAGCACATGAAACTGCACGTTCCCTGTAACAGGAGGAAATATGAATAATTCAAAGCTTTTTCAGCCGCTGACGATTTCTACCATGAAGCTGCGCAATGCGACGTTTATGGCACCGATGTCTCTGGGATATGAAAGCAGTGACGGCTGTGTAAATGAGCGCATGCAGGCATACTGGCTTGAGCGTGCACGCGGCGGTGTCGGCTGTATTATTCTGGATGCGTTAAGCGTTGATCCATCCGTTCCCTATCTGGGAAATACACTGTGCTTTCGAGGTGAGGAAGCCATAGCATCCTATAAGGCCTTCACGGATAAAGTTCACGAAGCAGGTGCCTGCATCATACCGCAGATTACCCATCCGGGGCCAGAGAGTATCTCAGCATTTATGGGAATACCACCGGTTGCAAGCAGTGTCTATGTCAATTCGATGGGGCAAAAGACAAGAGCACTGGCAATCGAAGAACTGCCAAACATCATTAAACAGTATGCACAAACCTCGTTGCAGGCGAAGCAGGCAGGCTTTGATGGAATCGAGCTGCACTGTGCACATGCATATATGCTGCTGGGCTCCTTCCTGTCACCAATGCGCAATAAGCGCTGTGATGCGTATGGAGGAAGTCTGGATCATCGTGCACGTCTTCTGTTTGAGGTGATCGATGCAATCAAAGAAGCCTGCGGCAGGGACTTTCCTATCATTCTGCGCATCAGCGGGGATGAAAAGGATGCGCAGGGAAATACGGTGGAGGATATGTGCTATCTTGTGCCGAAGCTGATTGCACACGGTGTCGATGCCTTTGAAGTCAGTGGCGGTACACAGTATGAGCGCCCGAATAAGATCATTCCAAGTCACGGTGAGCATGAGGGCGTCAATGTTGCGCAGGCAGCAAGAATCCGCGAGGTCAGCAGTGTGCCTGTCCTTGTGGTAGGCAAGGTGCTGGATCCTGCTATGGCAATGGAGCTGGTTGATCAAAAAGCATTGGATGGGGTCGTATTCGGTCGTGCGCTGCTTGCTGATCCATACCTGGTTAATAAGGCAGCTGAAGATAAGCTGGAGGAAATTGCACCATGCACAGGCTGTGTGATCGGCTGTGTAGGGGAACAGACAAAGCGTCACCCGGCGAGCTGTGTTATCAATCCTGCCTGTGGTAAAGAGTTGGAAATGAAGCTGATTCCGGCTGATAAGAAAAAGCATGTCGCTGTAGCCGGCGGTGGTATCGCGGGTATGGCTGCCGCAAGGGTACTGGCTCTTCGCGGACATACGGTAACCTTATTTGAGAAAACAGACCGTCTGGGAGGACAGCTGCTGCTGGCCTGTGTGCCGCCGTTTAAGCAGCCGATCAGTAAGTGGGTTGTTTATCTGGAGCATGAACTGGCACGCTTATCCGTTGATATCCGTTTGCATACGGAATTCTGCGAGAATATGAAGGATGCATATGATGCTTTAATCGTGGCAACCGGTGCAACGGAGGCAGTACCGCCAATCCCCGGACTCGCAGAGCATGGCATCGGTGCCTGGGAGGTGCTGAAAAACGAACAGCTCATTCCGGGCGGTAACGTTCTGGTAGTCGGTGGAGGAATGGTCGGCTGTGAGGTATGTGAACACCTTCTCCATAACAAGCGCGGACCGCTGTATATCACAATGATTGAAATGACGGATGAGATTGCGGCAGGTATGGTTGTAAATGAAAAGGTGCTGGTCATGGACCGTCTGCATAAGGCACAGGTACAGCTTCTGACCAATACCAGGCTGGAGGCTGTGGAAGCCGGCACAGTAAAGCTGAATGTTCATGGAGAGGCGCTGGAGCGACAGGATTTCACACATGTGGTGTATGCGACCGGCTCCCGCAGCAATACGGCATTGGCCTGTGCATTGACAGATCAGGATAATGTATATGTTGTTGGGGATGCCGCAACCGTAGCGCAGGCACTCGAGGCTGTGCGGGATGCAACCCTGGCAGCAATGGCTGTATAGCTTCCCTAAGAAAATCCGGGAGCCTGTGCGCTGAAATTGGATGTCCTCAGGATTCACTGTAACAGTGTAAATGATAAGGAGCGATTTTCTTTATACGGAATAGCTCCTTTTTCCATATCCGTCTTTCTGTCTTTAAATGAATAGCTGAAGCTCTTGATCTGTTATGAAGTCAGGCTATTGCGTTTCCTGCTGTGTCATTATACAATGGAGAAAAGTGCCTGTTCAGCAAATGGAAACAGGACAGGAGGTATTTATGGCAATACAGCATATCATATTTGATTTGGATGGAACCCTTATGGATACGGAAAAGGGAAATCTGTATGCATGGCAAAAGACCCTGCGCTATTATGTACCCTGGCGTACATTTTCTAATACGGAATTGAAAGCCATACTGGGAGTAACCACGGAGAAAGCATTAACCATGCTGCAGGTGGAGAATGTTGATGCAGCCCAGTTCGATGAATACTGGCAGCTGCAATATCAGACACAGGTTGAGCATATCGCGCTGTTCAGCGGGATGCTGGAGGTACTGGAAAATCTGCGTCATCAGGGATATACCTTGGGAATCGTTACCTCCCGTGACTGGCAGGAATACAGAGCTTACTTTTCATCCCCTTCCTTCGATGCGCTGTTTACCTGTATAATTTGCAAGGAGGATACCTTGCTTCACAAACCGGACCCGGAACCTCTTCTTGCTTATATGCGGAAGATGAATGCAGTAAAAGAGGACTGTATCTATATCGGAGACATGGACACGGATATGGAATGTGCTGCCAGAGCCGGTGTAAGCTCTGCACTGGCAGTCTGGGGTACAGATGGTCCGGTATCGCAGGGCTGTCTTTCTTCACCGCAACAGATATCTGCATTTGTACAAAACGTATAGATGAGGTGATGAGAATACGTCACTAAAAAGCATTTGAGTGAAATTGAAAAAGTTCAAAAAACAGTACCGTGAATAGTGTATTTGTGACATTTTATTTATAAAATCAGGCAAATGTATGACGAAGCTGTGGAAATGGATGCATGTTCTTATATTTCCTATCTCTTACTTTTCTGAAATAGTTTTAGGGAACACACAGTAAGTATGTTTCCCTTCGTTTTCGTTGACTTCCATACAAAATTCTTTTACAATGAAGAACGTCTGTGTTCCCGGGGCACGTTATCCGCAGGACACTTTGTTAAAGGAGTAATTATGGAAAATAAAAGAGAAAAATTATCCTCCCGACTCGGTTTCATCTTTTTGTCGGCAGGATGTGCCATCGGTCTTGGCAATATATGGCGGTTTCCTTATATGGTGGGAAAATACGGGGGAGGAGCCTTTGTACTCGTGTATCTGTTTTTTCTTGTGCTTCTGGGGCTTCCCATTATCGTTATGGAATATTCCGTGGGAAGAGGAAGCGGAAAAAGTGTGGCAAGAAGCTTTCATGTTTTAGAGAAGCCGGGTCAGCTCTGGCATCGGTTCTCCTATGTGGCTATGGCTGGCAACTATCTGCTTGTCATGTTTTACACAACGATATCCGGCTGGATGCTCGCATATTTTGCAAAGATGATCAGCGGGGAATTTAACGGTCTTGATCCGCAGGAGGTGAAGCATGTCTTTGCCTCTTTACAGCAGAATCCGCAGGCATCCTTGTTCTGGATGCTGCTGATTGTCGCTATCGGCTGCGGTGTATGTGCGCTTGGCCTGCAAAACGGTGTGGAAAAAATCACAAAAGGGATGATGGGACTGCTGCTGGCGGTTATGATCCTGCTGGTAGTAAAGTCCCTGAGTCTGGATGGTGCGATGAAGGGTGTCTCCTTTTATCTGATACCGGATTTTGATGAACTGATGAAAAACGGTATTTTCAATGCCATCTATGCGGCGATGGGGCAGGCCTTTTTTACACTGAGCATTGGAATGGGTGGTATGGCAATCTTTGGAAGCTATATTGACCGCAAGCATTCCCTGAGTGGTGAGGGTGTACGGGTTATGGCGCTGGATACGTTTGTGGCTTTTATGGCAGGTATGATTATCTTTCCCGCCTGCATGTCCTTCGGGGTAGCACCTGACAGCGGTCCCGGACTGGTGTTTGTGACGCTTCCCAATATCTTCAATGAAATGGCAAACGGACAGCTGTGGGGAACTCTGTTCTTCGTATTTATGAACTTCGCGGCGTTATCCACCATCATTGCCGTGTTTGAAAATATTGTTTCCTTTACAATTGATTTATGTAACTGGACAAGGCGGAAGAGTGTTCTCTTGAATTTTATTATTATCGCAGTGGGAAGCATCCCCTGTGCAATCGGCTTCAGTGTCCTGTCCGGATTTCAGCCTTTCGGTGAAGAAAGCGCTGTGCTGGATTTGCTGGATTTCCTTGTTTCCAATGTTATTATGCCGCTTGGTTCTCTGGTTTTCCTGTTCTTCTGTACGAGAAAGCTTGGCTGGGGCTGGAAAAATTTTGTGGCAGAGGCGAATGCCGGAAAAGGTCTTCGCTTCCCGGAAAAGGCAAGAGGCTATGTATCTTATGTTCTGCCGCTGATTGTAATGTTTATTTTTCTGTTTGGATTGTGGGAAAAATTCACCGGATAAGCAGTGTATTGCGCGCTGCTTTTTTTATGAGCCTCCCGCATGACTTGCGCCTTTGTTTGATTCGTTGTAAACTAATGACATATACAGGAGGTAGCTTATGGGCAATTTTACATTTTACGCTCCGACACGCGTGTATTTCGGTCGAAAAGAAGAGGAGCGAATTGGTTCTATATTGAAACAGGAGGGGTGTCACAGGGTACTGGTGCATTACGGTGGACAGAGTGCTGTGAAAAGCGGTCTGCTTGACCGTGTTTTGGCGTCCTTGAAGAAGGCCGGGATTTCCGCCGTCACATTGGGCGGTGTTGTGCCGAATCCGCAGCTTTCCAAGGTGCGCGAGGGAATCGCTCTTGCTAAAAAGGAACAGGTGGACTTCATTCTGGCAGTTGGGGGCGGCAGTGTGATTGATTCTGCGAAAGGCATCGGCTATGGCGTTGTGAATGAAGGCGATGTATGGGAGTATTATGCAAGAAGGAAAAAGGTAACCGGCTGCCTTCCGGTGGGTGCGATACTGACGATTGCGGCTGCCGGCAGTGAAATGAGTAATTCCAGTGTCATCACCAATGAAGACGGATGGCTGAAGCGTGGATTAAGCTCTGATTACGGACGATGCCGATTTGCCATTATGAATCCGGAGCTGACTATGACACTTCCTCCCTATCAGACAGCAAGCGGCTGTACGGATATCATTTTACACACCATGGAACGTTATTTCATAAAGGAAAACAACATGGATATCACTGACGGCTTTGCAGAGAGTCTGATGCGTACGGTTATGAAGCATACCCGTATTCTGATGAAGGAGCCAAACAACTATGAATCCCGCGCAGAGGTGATGTGGGCAGGCAGTCTTTCTCATAACGATATAACAGGAAGCCGCAGCTTCGGTGACTGGGCCTGTCATCAGCTGGAGCATGAGCTGAGCGGGATGTACAAGGTTGCGCACGGTGCAGGGCTGGCTGCCGTATGGGGCAGCTGGGCACGCTATGTCTATCAGGAACAGCCATCCAGATTTGCGCAGTATGCCAGAAATGTAATGGGAATCCGGGAAGAAAACGATATCGAGTGTGCACTGGCAGGAATTGAAGCAACCGAACAGTTCTTTAAGGAAATCGGTATGCCGACATCCATTCATGAAATGGGAATTGCGTTAGGTGAGGAGGATATCCGAAAGCTGGCATGGAAGTGCAGCTTTGAGGACGAACGCACGATCGGGTGTTTCAAGGTTTTGAAGAAAGAGGATATGGAAAATATTTATCGTATTGCGAAATAAAAAAATATCATAAAACCATAACACTTTATAAAATGTTATGGTTTTATATTTAGGTGAATTTAGAGCATATTCGGAGCCAAAAATTATGTGTCTGATAAGTTTTTTTATTGATACGCCATTATAGCTAAAAAAGAATGATATATAGACATAAAAGGAAGATGATTCGAATATATTAAGATAATCATATTATCTAATAAATTGGAAAAGATAGTAATCGCTGACTGTAGTTGATTCTAGCTTTATAACTATATTATAACAAATTAATCAATGCTATGTAAGTCTTATATTTCTTCATTAGTTATTATATACTATGTATATAGAAAGGGTTTTACATTAAGTAAACAAGGGAAAGACCAATGGGGGATTAAAAACATTTCTAAAGCTAATAGATTATTCTTACGATATACTGTTGATTTCTGTTGCAAGGTAAGTCATTAAATGAGCGGTAATTTTAGAAAATATATATTTAAAATTTGCATATTATAAGGAGGATAATTGCATGAAAAAATAAGTAAAATAGTTATGACTTTTATTTTAACATCAGCGTTGTATACATGTGTTTTACCTACATCTATTGTACATGCAACAGAATTTCCTGTAGCATTTAGGGCAAGTAATCCTTACCCGGAGCACTCGTGGATAAATCTAGGAACGATTACTCTGGATCCTGTCACAATAAATAATGCTATAGATGTCAGATCTGTTTTTCTTACTGTACTTGGAGGAATTGTCGGTTCAAATTTTGGAGCTATAGGAGCAACATTAGTAAGTTCTGTTTCCGCACTGGTAAACAAGGGACATACAAAGTTTTACATTCGGCTTACACAATATGTATCGACAGATTATCAATGGCACTATTACTCTTATACTGTATATGAAGATGCTAAATGTACAAAAAAAGTCGGAAGTTATACATCTCAGAAGTGGAAAGATAGATATGCACGAAAATTAATGGAGCTTGGATTAACTATGCTATCCTTATCATAGTTAAAGGAAAGGGATATGATGAATAAGAGGAAAATTCGTCTTATAAAAACCATGATTGGCGTATGGATAGGATGTTTGATTGCATATATTCTATCAATGAATTTTGGCGGACAAGTAGATTGGTTTACAGGTGTGAATATATGTATCGCCATTCTGATTTTCTTCCTGATACAGGAAATCATCTGTTTCAGACGGCATAAAGGACATAAGGATTAGGTTTTAAAATGAGCATGTAGTTGTATCATGTTTTCATTAAAGTTATTTCTTTATACAATTTTAAAAGCATAAAAAGAAGCTGTAAAATCTAAACGAAAAGCTTTGTCATTGATTTTGCAGTTTCTTTTTCAAATACTTTATCGTCTCAAAATTTTATTTATGTAATGTGATAACAGCTCCCGTCTCTGCTGCGCTCTAACAGCTTATAATCGACCAGATACCGGCGCAGCTCTACAAAATCATCAGATATTGGTTTTAAAATAGCGTTAACTTCCTGTTCGCTGAGATCACGATCGGGCAGCTGTGCAGCCGCCAGTGCAAGTATTGATTTGCGTGGTTCCTGTTTTTTCGGCATCCGATGGATGGTAAATGGTTCTGCCTGATAAAATACGTCCAAATTTACACCTTTCATAAACACATCTCCTTTCTGTTTATTAAAACAATAAACTACAATATGATATTATCACTATTTGTTTATAAAATCAATAAACAAAAAGAGGAAATGCCTATCTTATTTCCTCTTTGCACAGTATTTCTGTATTCTTGTGATCAAATCCATATAATAGGTGTCGTTTTGATCATGGTTCTCTATGACCTTTGTGATTTTTCGTACGAAATCCCCTTTGGTAACCTTTTCCCTGATACTCAGCTCCACCTGACCATTGTCCGCATCCTTCATTTCAAATATGGTTTTGGTAACATGGACGCTGCTCTGTGCGAACGGATACCGCTCCATAACGATACGATCCTCACTCACCTCTGTAAAATAGAATTTCATTAGAAAATGATCGCCGTAATCTTCAATCCAGTTATCCTCATCCAGCTTTTTATATACCTGATAACCACGTATATTGCAGGTTTCCGGATGCAGAATAACAGAAGCGATCTGTTTTTTTGTATAGGGTAGAATTTTACTGTTTTCACTTTTCTTCATATAAAGATACCTCTCTTGCGTGTGATATAGTATAATGTATCACGAATCGGTAAGAAAGAAAAGATGAAGAATGTCATGGAAATGATAAACGGTGGCTGTAGAATATATGCTATACTGATGAACGAGGGAGGGCTGTCCATGATGAAAAAGCTATGGAAGCAGAATTTCTGGCTTCTGGCTGCACTTGGTGCCTATGCACTGGTGAGTCTTTATGTCTATGAGCGAAGCGGTATATTTATTCACAGAGCAATTGTATGGAATGTGTTTCTCGCTCTGTTACCCTATCTGTTTATGACGCTGTTTTTTGCGGCACAGCAGCGTCGTCATCACCTTGGTATGCTGGCTGCCTTTCTCTGCTGGCTGCTGCTGTTTCCCAATGTACCGTATCTGATTACGGATTTTATACATATCTCACCGCTGACCTTCTATATCTTTCAGGAAACCGGAAGTGTCTATGTCCGTGAGCTTCTCCCCTGGCTGGAGCTGCTGCATCTGGCTGTCGGTATCTTCTTCGGCATCATGAGCGGCTATCGTTCGCTCTATCTGCTGCACGAATTCACGGCGGAAAGGCTGGGTCAGCTGCGCACCTGGCTGCTTGCCGCCCTGATTTGTCTGCTGAGCAGCTATGGGGTGTATCTGGGACGGTTTCTGCGTCTGAATTCCTGGGATATCATGCATCCATCCTCACTGATTGAAAAAATCGTGCAGGGCAGCGATACCTTCAGTCTGCAGTTTACACTGGTATTCTTTCTGTTTCTGTTTATAACCTATGGTCTGTATTATTTCTGCTTTCATAAAAAAATAGGAGGTACGCGTCATGAAGACACTTTACGTCAGTGACCTGGATGGTACACTGCTCAACAGCAACACTGCATTAACCGATACAACGATTGAGACAATCAATGCTCTGGTGGAGGAGGGAATGGAATTCACCTTTGCGACAGCACGCTCCATAACGTCCGCTTCTCTGGTAACCAGGGGACTCCATCTTCGTACACCTTTAATCGTATACAATGGGGTCTATCTGCTGGACCCGGATTCTCATGATATCCTGTATTCGCATTCCTTTACCAGACAGGATGCACAGGATATTCTGAACTATCTGTTAAGGCATGATATGATACCCTTTGTTTATTCCTACATTGATGGAAGGGAAAGGGTCAGCTATATGGAGGAGGGGATGCATGAAGGTGGGAAATACTACATGGAATCTCGCCCCTATGACAAGCGTTTTCGTAAAGTGGATACCACAGAGCAGCTGCTGGAGGGGGATGTCTTCTACTTTACCTGTATTCACGACGGTTCCTTTTTAAAGCCGATGTATGAATATCTGGAGGAAACAACCGACTATGTGATTGTTTTTCAACAGGAGCTGTACCGGGAGGAATACTGGCTGGAGGTCATGCCACGAGGAGTTTCCAAGGCGCAGGCAATTCTGGAGCTGAAGGAAAAAGGCGGATATGACCGGGTGATATCCTTTGGGGATGCCATCAATGATCTGCCGATGTTTCAAATCAGTGATGAATGCTATGCGGTGGGAAATGCCATTGAGGAGTTGAAAAACACAGCAACAGCGGTGATCGGTGATCATGATGCGGATGCTGTGGCGATGTGGCTGAAGGCGAATTATCAGAAAAAGGCAGGAGGGAGCGCGAGTGTATAAGCTGATTGCATGTGATCTGGATGAAACACTTTTAAATACGGATAAGGAAATCTGCGCCAGAAATATAGCGGCCATCAAGCGTGCCGAGCGGGAGTATGGTGTGCGGTTTGTACCGGCAACCGGACGGGGCTACACCTGTATTGATAATGTGCTGCATACGCTGGGAGTCTATGATGCTGAACAGGAGTACACGATTTCCAATAACGGCGGTGTTGTGACGGAGAATAAGAACTACCGAAAGCTTTCCTTTCATGAGCTGCCTTATGAAATCGCTGAAAGGCTGTTTGCCTTCGGTATTGAACAGGATGTCTGCATACAGGTTTTTACAGCGGAGGATGTGTATGCGTTTCATCTGAATGAGGATGAGCGATCCTGGCTGTTTTCCTTCAAGCCGGATTCCATCGTATGTGAGGAAACGTCTCTTGCCTTTTTAAAGGGTATACCGATAACAAAGATTCTGTTTCAGAATACGGATATCCCCTATCTTCACACACTGGCTGACCAGCTGCATGCGCTTACCGATCAGCGGGTTGCCGTCTCTTTTTCCAGCAACCGCTATCTTGAGCTGAATCCATATGGTGTGGATAAGGGTCTTGGTCTGCGTGATTTGTGTGAGCATCTGCAGATTGACCTGTCGGAAACCATCGCCATTGGTGATAACTTCAACGACGTGGGAATGCTAAGGGAGGCAGGACTTTCAGCCGCTGTGGCAAATGCGGTTCCGGAAATCAAAGAAATGTGTGATTATGTCTGTACAGCCGACCATAATGAAGGTGCGGTAGCGGAGGTCATCGAGCGGTTTATTTTTGTCTGATACGAAAGCTCAGGTAAACAAGAGTCCTTTTCCCCGTTATGAAGAAAAGGATTCTTTTGTATTTTTACTGAAGGAAAGAGAAGCATTATAATGTTCTTGATGCTGCAAAAATGAAAAATGCTTTCACAGGAAAGCAGTATTCTTAATAGATTCGTTTTTGTGTAAGCTGCATGTTCAATCAGGACAGAGACTTTATAAGCAATACTGCTGATGCGTGGTGTTACCGATTGCTATGTATTACGCATTCCTCTCAGTACGATCATGTGCTCGCAGAGCATTTGCTTCATCCTTCCTTATATTTATTACGGACATCTGCATACACTGTCAGTGGCAATGGCGTATCACCGAAACGCTGAATTTGTGCACCCGTAAGGCTGTCTATATGTATTCTTTTCTCAGTTTCGGGATTCACCCTTTTAAAACAAGGAAAATTCTTGTATAATGTTACCTAAGTATTGCGGGGTGTATGAAATTGGAACTAGTGGAGAATAGATTTCGAAAGGGAATTCAGGATGGTGTGCCGATTGGGCTTGGCTATCTGTCTGTATCCTTTACCTTTGGTATGATGGCGGTTTCCAACGGGATTCCGGTGGAGGCTGCCGTTGTGATATCCTTAACGAATGTAACCAGTGCCGGGCAGTTTTCCGGTCTGACGCTGATGCTGGCGCACGGCTCCTATGTGGAGCTGGCTCTGTCACAGTTTATCATCAATCTGCGTTATGCCCTGATGTCCCTGTCACTGACACAGAAGGTCGACCGCCAAATGAAAACACATGAGCGCGCCTTGATAGCCTATGGCGTCACCGATGAGATTTTTGCTCTTGCCAGCAGTACGTATGAGCGTGTCGGGAAATGGTATATGGCAGGACTTATCGCCTTTCCGGTATTCTGCTGGACACTGGGTACCTTTCTGGGGGGAGCGGCGAGTACGCTGCTTCCGGAAGCAATCCGGTCTGCCCTTGGTATCGCCATTTATGGAATGTTCCTTGCCATTATCATACCTCCGGCCAGAAAGCTGCGCTCCGTGCGTATCGTATTGCTTTTATCTGTGATTCTAAGCTGTCTGTTTGCCGCTATGCAGGCAGTTGTACCTGTCAGCTCTGGGTTCGTCATCATTATCTGTACAATCGCCGCATCTGCGTTTGGGGCATGGTTCTTTCCGGTGGAGGAGGTGCAGCATGACTGAGTATCTTCCTTACATTCTGGTAATGGCAGTCGTTACCTATCTGATCCGTATGCTTCCGTTAACCTTTTTTCAGAAGGAAATCAAAAGTCCTTTTATAAAATCCTTTTTATTTTATGTACCCTATGCCGTGTTGGGAGCCATGACGTTTCCAGCCATCTTTACGGCTACCGGTCACACGCTGGCAAGCTGTGCCGGCTGCTTTGTGGGGCTGGTACTGGCATATCAGGGAAAAGGCCTGCTGAGTGTTGCGGTAGCGTCCTGTATTACGGCATATCTGGCAGCCTGTATCTTCTGAAGCAGGCTGGAGGCAGTCGTGCGCCTGTGCAAAAGCCGGCGCTTTTTTTAATGCGGACAGCTGTATTTCAACAAACGCTCTACGTAATCGTATACCATCTTTTTGCCTTTGTGATCCAGCTTCATTATATTTTTGTATATAATATGATCCAGATGATCCGGTATGTCCTTCTTTAAGCCAAGTAATACATAAATATCCAGACTCAGAATCTGGGATATGGCCACCAGATCATGTATATTCGGTGTTCTTTGGTTGTGTATGTAGCAGCTGAGCGTCTGCTGTGATATATGAAGAGCCTTTGCGAGCTGCTTTTGTGTCATATTGTTTAGTATGATGCCCTCCTTGATTGCGGCACCCAAATCCGTATCAATTTGATTTCTTTTCATGTCTTCCTCCTGTGGGCATGTACTCTCCCCGAATATGCCCGGCATTATTATATCTGAAAAAGTAACATTCATAAGAAAAAGTAATCAAATACGGAATTTTATCGGTCTAAAAATTCATGTTTTTAACATTACTTTCTTTTCTATAGGATAAAGGCCTAGATTTATGGAAGCAAACTGCATAGTACAGCATGAGGTGGAACGGATGGAACCCAAAAGAGAAGACATCATACTGGCTTACCTGACCCTGCTGCTTGTATTGCTGATCGGTTTGTTTCTGGTATGGGTCGTAGCGATGTTTTTGGAATGAGAGATGAAAAAAGGAATGGAAAGCAGTCCATTCCTACATAGCATCAGATACTGTAGCCGCCATCCAGCGGGATGCAGGCACCATTGATGTAATTCCCTGCAGCACTGCAAAGTACAAGAAGCAGACCGTCGAGATCCTGCCAGGTACCCCAGCGTCCTGCGGGAATTTCCTTTAAGACAGACAAATCATCATTCTGTCCATCTCCGCTTTGCAGCCGGTTTCCCTCATTCATGAAGCCCAGTGTGATTGCGTTGATCTGTATATCTCTGCCCGCAAACTCATGTGCCATATATTTCGTCATTGCTTCCACGGCACCCTTGCTGGTGAAATAGGCACAGTATTCGCTGGTACCATAGGGCAGGATTCCGGATGCATTGATGATTTTGCCTCCATGCCCCTGCCTGATAAACTGGCGTATAACCTCCTGGGAAAGTGTAAACGCCGCAGTTACATTGATATCCAGTGCGCTTTGAAATGCCTGTCTGCTGATTTCCAGAGTATCCTCCTTTTTCAGAATGCCTGCAAAGTTCAATAGAATATCCACATGTCCATAGGCGGCAAGCACTTCCTTCATGACATCATGAATGCTGCCGGGTGTCGTAAGGGATACGGTGAGGGAATGATACGATCTTCCCAGCGCCTCCACCTCTTTTTTCAACGCGGAATCATCACCGATACTGACGCCGAATATATCTGCACCATGTCTGGCCAGTGTGCGTACACAGGCATATCCAAGACCCTGCGAGCAGCCGCTGACCAGTGCGACTCTGCCATCTAGCTCTAAATTCATAAATAAAAACCTCCTGTCATACATAGTATGCCTTGTGCGGGAATACATAAACCTGCAGGTGCAAAAAGAAAAAGACTTTTTCAGAAACGGGAAAGGGTTTTCATGATATACTGAGAGTAAGAAAGGGGGAATCGTCATGAAGGTTATATTTCTTGATATCGACGGTGTACTGTACCCCTGCTTTTCCAGAAGGACAAGCTGTTTTCATGCGGAGGCTGTGCGAAGCAGATTACAAAAAGAAGGGATTTCCACGGAAGGGATAACAGACTGGGATTTGTGCAGTGTGGTCTGCGGTTTCCAGAAAGCTGCGGTAGAGCGGCTGCGCAGACTTTGTGAGCAAAGCGGTGCAAAAATCGTGCTGGAAACCTCATGGAAGTGCATGCGGAGTCTGGATGAAATGAGGCGGCTGTTTTCCCTGTGGAGACTGGACAGCTATATTGTTGACATGACAGATAATGAGGAAATGTTCTTCAAGGAAGGAGCTATACAGCGCTATCTGGATGCGCATCCGGCAGTGGAAAACTACGTCATTCTGGATGATATCTCCATGCGGAAGGCATTTCCCGGACATGATGTGGTTACGCCGGACATCCTTGATGAAGAAAGTTATCGGCAGGCGCTTCATATACTGAACCATTGGACAAAGGAGCTGGGGCATGAACATCATCTTCCTTGATATCGACGGCGTACTGATGCCGCTGGGTTCTCATGAATATCTGCGCAATGATGCAGCCGCATTAAAGGCCTACTATGTTTCACAGGATCAGCGCTTTGCACCGGTGAATGCCTATGACATCGCTGCTGTGGATCTGGACTGGTATCCAAAAGCCAGCCGTTATATACGGCAGCTTGCCGAAACCTGCCATGCATCCATTGTATTGACCTCCTCATGGCGGCTTCACCGTTCGCTGGAAACCTTGCAGCTGCTGTTTTCCCTGCATGGGCTGGACAGGTATCTGGTGGATGTAACGATGGATACCGGTAATAAAGCAGAAGAAATTCAAATGTATTTGTGGGGATATCCGGAAATTAAACGCTATGTGGTGATCGATGACCTGGATATGGAGCGCAGCTTCAAAGACCATTTTGTACAGGTTCGGGACAAGTATTTCAATGAGGATAATCTGAAAGAGGCTGTCTGTATCCTGAGAAAGGAATAGGCACTCTTTTTTTATTGACATATAGTATACAGTATAGTAGTATATAGGAAAAGAGGTGATGGTGTGGTATCCTCCATTGATTTGATTCTACTGGGTATGGTGTATGATCAGCCCCGCAGTGCCTATGATATCCAGAAGCATGTGGAATATCGTAATCTTTCTCACTGGGTGAAAATCAGCTCACCTTCTGTTTATAAAAAGCTGAGAGTGCTGGAGCAGAAGGGATATCTGATGACGAAGCGGCAGCGGGAGGGAAACATGCCCGAGAAAAGCATCTATTCATTGACTCGTGAGGGTCAAAAATATTTCCATGAGCTGATGCATGAAATCAGTGCACAGCCATTTGAAATCCTGTTTGATTTTAATGCTGTGGTTGTCAGTCTGAACAAGGTTGATAAGGAAGAGGGGTTGGAGTGCGTTCAGCGAATAGCGCAAAGTCTGCAGGACACACGCACATATCTGAGCATGCAAAGGGATGTGAAAAAGGAAATTCCCTATGTGGGAAGGAGTATTCTTGAGCAGCAGCTGAGCGTTTGTGAAACCCTGCTTACCTGGTGCCATACTCTGTGCGAGGAGCTAAAGAGCAGTGACGGCTTAGAGAAAATGAAGGAACTGCCTTAAGGCAGAGAAAGGAGTACAGGATGTGTTCATCAAGATGTGGTGTGGATTGTACAACATGTGAAAGAAAGGAAGCGGTGCATTGTCTTGGCTGCAATGCCATGAAGCAGCCGTTCTGGGGGAGTCCCTGTCAGGTAAAGACCTGCTGTGAGGAAAAGCATTTGCAGCATTGCGGGGAGTGTAAGGAGTTTCCTTGTGAAATGTGCGCCAACATGGGGAAGGAAATGGGCTTTGATCCTGAACCGCGCTTAGCAAATTTAAGAGCATGGGCGAATGAGAAAACAGCCGGCTGAAAGGCTTTCTTATGCAGAGACAGGATAACAGATTTAATGGGCTATGAGCTGATCTTTCATTTACCATACAAGGCTTGCCTGCACTTTATAATGATTACGGTGCAGGAAATGTACAGGTATAAGGCTACATGTAGTCTTTCGGTTCTTTGTGTGCAGAATGGTATATATGAAAGGCAGGAGAATAAAAGACTTCTGCTTTTTCTTGTTGATTCTTGTAGATGCAATCAGGAAGTATGCTCTTTTTCTTAACATGAGCATACGGGAAGAAAATAAGGAGATTATGATACGTGATACTGGTCTTTCTTGATATCACAGGAAGCTATATATCCCATATATCGCATACGTTTAGCCGACATGGCAATAAAAAAGCGGTGATGCTTATATAAATAAAGAAATAGGCAGGCTTTTCCCTTTAGCACTTCATATAAGCTTGACGTAACATGAAACCGTAAAAAATAATAAAAAAATTTATGTAAAACTTTATATCTGATTTTTGATTATCCCTATAAATATTACACTTTCAAGCTTTTCGAAGTATAGAAAAACACTCATTTTACCACGAATATACCACGATTAAACGAGCCTTGATATGACGATAAAATAGCACTAAAAAGACACCATTGACACATTGAAGTGGTGTCTTTTATTAATAAGCAGTCAATCCTAAGACTAACTGCTTTTGCAAAATAAAGGTAATCACTATTTTGTTTGTTTCTTTAGAATAATATAGCTTGCAATCACAACTACAAAGAATACTAACACGAAAACTAAAGTATGAAATATTCCTATCGGATAAGGTGCAATCCACCCTTCTAGTTTGAAAACCAATCCTGAAATATATCCTGTAATCATAGAAATAGGCATAAAAGCAACTCCGATTATATTAAGCCAATTTACATAAAAGGGGGATTTTTCTTCCGATAGTATTCTCGCTATAAAATATCCAACAATCCCTATAGCTTGAATAATCATTGAACCCCAAACTGCTTCCATTGTTTGTTCTGCATACCAATTACCAAATGCACAAAACAGCCCAATAGCAACAAAAGCTGTTGATGATATATAAAGTACCTTACTCGTAAGCTCTTTATTTTTTTGTTCTTTGTCTGCTACTGGTTCAATTCCCTTTAGGATATAGTCAGTTGTTACTCCAAAAAAATCACTCATTATAATTATTTTTTCTAAGTCAGGCGTACTTTGTTCACTTTCCCATTTGGAAACAGCCTGCCTTGAAACTCCAACTTTATCCGCAAGTTCCTCTTGTGATATTCCTTTTGATTTCCTTAAATATTGTATTCTGTCTGCCATATTCATTAGCTAACACTCCTTTCTTTCATGGTGTAATTTTAGCAATATTATCAGTTGCATAGCCACCATTTAGATATGGAAATATGTCAACTGGCAGTTGCAATGATGTTTTTTGACAAATCAGCAGAATATTCTTGCTTATAACGTAATTTAAACATATCCATATTATAACAGTTCCATATATCCGCCACAACAAAAATCAGTACCCCCCCCCCTTGACATTTTTCTGTCTTGAAAAATACACACTTTTTCTTTCTTCCTCTTGATTACCAACCACAGAAAAGAAAAAGCCCTGTCAAGAGCCTTGCCACCATTGGTGGTGCTTTGCACTCTTTACTGGGCTTTTTGTTTGCTGTATCTTTCATTCAAGAGGAAAATTAAAGACCTCTGTTCCATTTCTCTTTCAGATAATCTTCATAGTCCGTTTCATCAAAATCTAACTGTGGCGAAGTGTCGGGAATGTTATTTCTGCTGTCTATGTCCGCAAGTTGACGGAATATCCAGTCATCATAAGGGTCATGGTATTTATACTCTTTGGGCTGTTCTCTGTATCGGTCTAACCCTCGCATTTCCTTATGTACTTTCATCATGCGCTCTATTTTTTGACGTTGTATCAACTGCTTGATTTCCATAAGTTCTTCTAACTCCGTAACCTCATTGGTAATGTAGTTATGGATATACTGTATGAGTTTGGTTTCCATGTAAAATCTGCATTCTTTTTCATCATTGAAAAATTCATTTTCAGACAGATAATCTAAGGAAACATTGAAGTCCTGTTCCCGTTTGATAATATCCATGATATATGGTTCGGTGTGGTCAATATACTTCCATTCTCCTGATAATAATTCATTGGGCGTTACTCCCAGCACGTCCATTATCTTTTCTAATGTGTCAAAGGTAGGATAATTCACACCCCGTTCAATCTTGGAAAGGCTCTGCATATTGATACCGATTTTATCCGCAAGTTCCTGTTGTTTCATTCCTCTGTGTTTTCTTATGGTCTGTATATTCTCTCCTAAGAAACTGATTTTCTTTTCATAATGTTCCATAACTTAGTATAACCGCTCCTTTCGTTGCTTTTCTCGGTGTTTATAAGCATATCATACTTAATATTTATCAAAAAGTCAATCAAAACTTCTTGACAAGTAATTCTAATGGCGTTATTATCGTATTAGATAGGGTGATTAAGCACGCTAGGGTCAATCACACGCTTGAGTAAGCATAGAAAAGATGTATTTTCATTTTGATAGCATGAATAAGCATGGACTATCAGACCGAAAATAAGGTTTCTGACTGGGGCTGTTCCGTTTAGCCACGAGTCTTACAAGGCTCGTGAGCGTTAAGAACGGATCAGACACAGGAAGAAAGGGAACGCCTTTAGGCGTTCATAAAGGGCGTATATGTAACACCGCCCTGCGCATACATGTCATAGTACCTAGAAACTGTGATAAATAAAGGAAAAAACACGATTTTTACCCCGCAAAAAAACGGGAAGTACGAAAGGAGTAATGCACTATAACTACACACAAAAATTTATCCGTTAAGATTGATTACATCAGCATTGTATTTGATACTGCAACCGCTGAAGATGTAATCATGCACATTTTAGGTTTACCGACTGATATTTTCAATGTCTATCCGGCAAGCATTAAATACAAAACCTATCAAGCACGCTGGCAGATTGGAGATATTTATGTATCGGGGGACGCAAGAAAAACAGAGGATAACCCACAAGGGTTAGGCTGTTATCTTGTTATGACTGGCAGAGGGTGTGATGATATTTTCCGTATTCTCGACAGTAGGAATTATACCTTTGGTGATATGTTCCGACGCTGTGAGCGAAGATACGGACTGGATAACTTCCATTTCACAAGACTTGATATTGCCATTGATGATAAGAACGAAAAGCCATTCTTTACCATAGAGCAGATAAAGAAGAAATGCGAAAAAGAGGAATTTATTTCTAATAGTGAGGGCTACCACTTTGACGAAAGCAAGTTTGATGATTTCGACACCGCAAAGACTGTTTATATCGGTGCTGGTAAATCGGGATTGTCCTACCGCTTTTATGATAAGGATAAGGAAGTCTGTTCAAAACATAATAAGACGCTTGATGAAGTCGGCAGTTGGAAACGGACAGAAATGCAACTGCGTGATGATAAGGCTCATGCTTTTGCCATGACATTCAATGACAGACCGCTGGAACTTGGAGAACTGGCTTTCGGGCTATTGGCAAACAACCTACGCTTTGTCGTACCAAACAGAAACGAAAGTAATAAGAGCAGGTGGAAAACTTGTCGGTTTTGGGAACGCTTTTTAGGGGCTGTGGAAGTCTTAAAACTGCAAGTACCAAAACAGCAAAATTCCCTTGAAGAAACACAGCAATGGCTCACAGAGGGTGGCGTGATTTCCGCTGTCAAAAGTTTTTACTTCTTGGAAGAACATGACGCATTAGGTGGACTGGAAAAAGTGGGAACTATGCTTGATAAGGCAAGATACAGCAATTCCCTTTCCAGTAAACTAACCGCCCATTTACAGAGGATAAACCGCACCGACCTTATCCCTTATATCCAGTATGACACGAAACATGGGAAAGGGGGTATCTGATGAATAACAACGATATTCCTGTATGGGAAAAATACACCCTTACCATTGAAGAAGCGTCAAGGTATTTCCGTATCGGAGAAAACAAGTTAAGACGATTGGCAGAGGAAAACAAGGACGCTGGCTGGCTCATTATGAATGGCAACCGCATACAGATTAAACGCCGACAGTTTGAAAAGGTCATTGATAAATTGGACGCAATCTAATGCAAATGAGCCTTGTATGTGTTATGATGAACACAAGTCATATCAAGGCTCTTTCCAACAAGGAAAGGAGCAGACACCATGAAAGAAAAAAGACGGGATAGCAAAGGACGTATCCTACATACTGGAGAGAGCCAACGAACAGACGGAAAATACTTATATAAATATGTGGACGCATTTGGAAACACAAAATATGTGTATGCTTGGAGATTGACACCCACAGACCCGACACCAAAGGGAAAACGGGAAAAACCCTCACTTCGAGAACTGGAACAGCAGATAAGACGAGATGTTGAGGACGGTATCGACAGCACAGGCAAGAAAATGACGCTTTGCCAACTTTATGCCAAACAGAACGCACAAAGGGCAAATGTGAAGAAAAGCACACAGAAACAACGGGAACAACTCATGCGGTTATTGAAAGAGGACAAGTTAGGTGCTAGGAGTATTGATACAATCAAGCCCTCTGACGCTAAAGAATGGGCGTTACGCATGAAAGACAAAGGCTTTTCCTACAATACCATTAACAACCATAAACGCTCGTTAAAAGCGTCATTCTATATCGCCATACAAGACGATTGTGTAAGGAAAAACCCTTTTGATTTCAAGTTAAGTGAAGTCCTAGAAAATGATACCAAAGAGAAAGTCGCATTGACAGAGGAACAGGAACAAGCCTTACTCTCATTTATCAAGACAGACAATGTGTATCACAAGCATTATGATGATGTGCTGATACTGTTAAAGACTGGACTTCGTATCTCGGAACTGTGCGGACTGACAGTAGCTGATATTGATTTCAAGAATGAAGTTGTAATTATCGACCACCAGTTACTAAAGAGCAAGGAACAGGGCTATTATATTGAAACGCCTAAGACGAAAAGCGGAATAAGACAAGTGCCATTAAGTAGAGAAACAATACAGGCATTTCAACGAGTTATGAAGAAACGCCCAAAGGCAGAACCATTTGTGATAGACGGACGGGGCAACTTTCTATTTGTCAATCATAAAGGCAAGCCCAAAGTTGCGATTGATTACAACGCCTTATTTGTCCGTATGGTAAAGAAATATAACAAGCACCACAAGGACAATTCCTTGCCACATATCACACCGCATACGCTACGCCATACATTCTGCACAAGACTGGCAAGCAAGAACATGAACCCAAAAGATTTACAGTATATCATGGGACATTCAAACATTAGTATCACAATGAACTGGTACGCTCATGCGTCCATAGATACCGCAAAATCAGAGGTTCAGCGTCTAATCGCATAGAAGTATTTACCACGATTTTAACCACGATTGACAGGGAAAATATAAGAAAATAGACCTAGATATGTGAGGTTTACCACAAAAGCAAAATGCCCGTAGAGCCGATAAAATAAGGCTTTGCGGACATTTAGGAAGATATAAAAAGATAGTCAAAAAGACATATATAATTTATGTTAAATTTAGGAGTTTTGCCCTTTCCATACGTATATAAGAGTGTATATGCAAAAAAGGAGGATGATACATATGCAGAAATCGAAGGAAAGGGAGTATCCGATTCCCTTTCACAATGATGTATTTTTCAAGT